>Ga0209988_10000002_pt1 | contig 142248 bp, 149 predicted proteins | sample N075metaG_FD_183115 | JGI IMG/M metagenome (GOLD analysis project Ga0209988, IMG submission 183115) | Deep subsurface microbial communities from Kermadec Trench to uncover new lineages of life (NeLLi) - N075 metaG (SPAdes) (version 2) | ecosystem: Environmental > Aquatic > Marine > Ocean... | reverse complement strand
CCCGAGATGGTTAAGTTCTCGCCGGCGAATCCTGGCTCGATGGGGTGGCCTTCGGCCTTGAATCTCTCGATCACCTCCAACGAGTAGAGACAGAGGGCCTGGTCTGGGCTCCTGTGGTGGACCGTGTCCTCCTGGCGGTCTCCGACTACTCCACGCTTGTCGATCTTGGCAGTGTCAACCGACGTCTTCGGAACACCTCCGTCCGGAGACACTTATCTGATGGATGACGGCCATCGGGCCAGGGTAGGGTGGTTCTGGATGCGAATGGGGAGGTCGGCGATAGGCTCGTTACAGTGGCTGCGCCAAGATTGAGACATGGGCAACTGCGCGTTGTCTCCACAATGGTCGTCATTGGGTTTCTGCTCGGCTCTTGCGGCGGCTCTTCGGACCCCTCGGGTCAGGTTCGTGTTTCCGCGGCCTCATCCCTGAGCGATGTCTTCGCTGAGTTGGAGTCTGTGTTTGAGGCTGCCAACCCTGGAGTTGATGTGATTTTGAATCTTGGGGGAAGTTCACTCTTGCGAGAGCAGATCCTGGCGGGTGCGCCGGTAGATGTGTATGCATCGGCGAGTGCGGACACGATGGCCCCGATCGTTGAGGCGGGTCTTTCGGACGGAGAGCCCAGGGTATTTGCGCGCGGGTTTCTCCAGATCGCGGTACCGGTGGGTAACCCCGCTCACGTGACCGGTCTTGACGATTTCGGCAACGAGAAACTCTTCATCGGTCTATGCGATCAACCGGTGCCCTGCGGTGATCTGGCCCGTCAAGTGCTGGCTCGTGCCGGAGTCGATCCGATCGTTGATACAGGTTCGCCAAATGTGAGGTCTTTGCTGACAAAGATCGAGACAGGCGAGTTGGATGCAGGAATCGTGTACGTGACGGATGTGAGATCGGTGCCAGGCCGGGTCGACGGCATTGCGATACCGGATGCCGTGAATATGGCGGCCGACTATCCGATTGCTGTGCTTGCGGAGGGCCCCAACAGCGATGGCGCGCGCTCCTTCGTTGATTTCGTTCTGTCCGAGATCGGTCAGACGATCCTTGCCGGACATGGGTTCGTGGCGCCGTGACCCGACAACGGGCCCGAGTTGCTCTAGCGAGACCCCCGATCGCATTCGTCGTGCTCGGAGCACTGGGCGTTGTCTTCTTTCTGCTTCCTCTGATCGGCCTTCTCGCCCGAACTCCGTGGAACGACTTGATCGGTCTTCTGGCAAGCGACGTCGTGGTCGATGCACTCGTGCTGTCCGCCGTTGCTTCGGTGGCGGCGGTGATCATCTCCACGATCGTCGGGGTGCCTTTGGCATGGATGCTGGCGCGAGTGGATTTCCGAGGGCGCTCCTTTGTTCGAGGCTTGGTCCTGCTTCCCCTGGTGTTGCCCCCTGTCGTCGGCGGTGCGGCGCTGCTGTTCGCCTTGGGACGAAGGGGAGTCGTGGGTGGGCCTCTATACGATGCGACCGGACTGGTCCTGCCCTTCTCCATCTGGGGCGTGGTGGTTGCTGTGACTTTCGTGTCGATGCCATTTCTGGTCTTGACTGTGGAGGGCGCTCTCCGAAATCTGGACAGCCGTTTTGAGGGTGCGGCTGCATCTCTGGGAGCCGGACGCTGGACGGTGTTTCGCCGGGTCACCCTTCCCATGATCGGTCCTTCGCTGGCAGCCGGAATGATCTTGACCTGGGCGCGCGCCGTCGGCGAGTTCGGCGCCACTGTGACCTTCGCCGGGAATCTGCAGGGAGAGACTCAGACCCTTCCACTAGCAGTGTTTGTTGCCCTCGAGAGCAACCGGGACACGGCTATCGCGCTGAGTCTGTTCATGGTGGCGATCTCTCTTACCATCCTCGTGCTGCTCCGCGACAGGTGGCTGAGATCCTCATGACCCCCCAAGGCCTCCTCGACGCCAGCATCAAGGTGAGGCGGGGCGACGATTTCACTCTTGAAATGTCGATCCGCATCGAGGCCGGGAAGACTGTTGCGCTTCTCGGTCCGAATGGCGCTGGAAAGTCGACGGCCGTCGCGGCGCTCGCCGGACTGCTTCCGATCGATGAGGGTCGGATTGTCCTCGGCAACAGGGTCCTCGATGACCCGGCCGAAGGGGTTTTCGTCCCACCGGAGGAGAGAGGGATCGGCGTTGTTTTCCAGGACTATCTGCTGTTCGGGCATCTCACCGTTGCTGAGAACGTCGCCTTCGGCGTCAGGAGCCAGAAGAAGGAACAGGACGTCGTGGGGGCGAAGACCTCGGCCTGGCTGGAACGGCTCGGTCTCGCTCAGATTGCCGCCACCAAAGCGAGAGATCTCTCGGGTGGTCAAGCGCAGAAGGTGGCGGTGGCCAGGGCCTTGATCATCGACCCAGGACTGCTTCTTCTGGACGAGCCCATGGCTGCTCTCGACGCCACCGCGCGTGTCGAAGTCAGACGTGACTTGGGCGATCATCTCTCCGATTTCCCGGGGCCTCGACTGCTGATCACACACGACCCGACAGAGGCATTCCTCCTCGCCGATGAGATCAACGTGATCGAGGAAGGACGAATCACTCAGGTGGGAAGTGCCGATGACATACGTCTCCGACCTCGGACCCGTTATATCGCCGACTTGGCGGGATCCAACCTGTTGGCCGGTAATGCGTCATCCGGCACTGTCACCGTCGGCACCCATGTCCTGCAGGTGGCGGACACCGCGATCGGCGGGTCGGTGCTCGCAACGATTCACCCCCGGGCGGTCTCTGTTCATCGCCAACAGCCGGAAGGAAGCCCCCGCAATGTGTGGAAGACCACAATCGTTCGGATCGAGCACTTCGGTGACCGGGTCCGATTGCAAACAGGCGAACCCCTGGTGCTAGCCGTCGAAGTGACGCCGGCTGCAGTCGACGCGCTTGGCCTGGAGGGCGACAGTGATGTCTGGCTCTCGGTGAAGGCGACCGAGATCGGTGTCGAGCCCGCTTGATCAGGGCGTGAACCCGAGCCTGAGGCTGTTCGGCCCGGATACGGGCCGTACTACCTGAGGTTCACCAGATCCGGCCCAAGAAGACGGCAGCGGTCATGTCCGGCGCTTCCGCTCCGCTCAGCCCTCGCTCATTTCGGTGAGGTCGGCGGCGAGAACTTCCCTCTCCTCGGCATCTTCGATGTCGGGGAGGGCGGCCTTTGCCATCTCCAGATGCTCGGTGAAGGTCTCGACATCGTCGACGTCAGCCGCAGCACGTGCGATGGCCTCGTGGGCGAAACCCGTCAAGAAAGGTCCGAGGTCGTGCTCCTTGGCGAGCTCGAGCGATCTCTCGCCAAACCGTCGCGAGAGATCGGCGTAGCCGAGCACGGCAGCCACTCTCGACACCTGCCAGTCGGCGACCGCCCAGTTCTTCGGCTCTCCAACGTTGTACCAGTGATGACGCTGGGCGAAGGTGGAGGCGAGCATCTCCTCTTCCTGTTCCCGGGTCAATTCGGTTTCGTCGAGCAATGTCCACGTGTGATTGAACGCTCTCGGGGCGAAAGTGCGATGCCAACGGGACACCTCTTCGGCACTCGGGTTATCGGCGGGATTGATCACTTGCCTACCTCCGTTGGTGTCGGAAACCACCTGAGCTCTTCTGCTTCGGTGGGGAGGGGCTGTCCGATCCCGTCAAGGAGTGGTGCTTCACTCAGGATCCTCTTGGCCTCCTCGATATAGTCATCCAGGGCGTCCAGCGACACGGTCGCTGGAGCGGGCTCGGCGCCGTCGAAGTCGACGTCTTTCAGACTCTTGGGGGGTTTGGGTAGCCCGTCGCGGTGTCTCCAGATACCGCTTTCCGCTTCGTATGTGTACAGGGGGAGCAGCCGCCAGCCATCGGAGCCAATCATGTGGACCGCCTCGACGATGTAATCGAATTCGCTCTCTGATATGAAATAGTTGAAGTTCAGTCGCACCCATCCCGGCTTGAGAACCTCGCAGCCGGTGGCGATGACATCCTCGAAGCGTCTGCTGGTCTCGAGGTCGATTCCGAGGAGACGGTGTCCGTAGGGACCGGCACATGAACACCCGCCGCGCGCTTGGATTCCGAATAGGTCGTTGAGCAGCGCGACGACGTAGTTGTGATGGAGCACCTTGTCCTCGGTCCTGATCACAAAGCTGACGATGGAGAGCCGTTCGGCGTCAGGGTTGCCCAGAATGTCGATACTCGGATTGGTCTTCCACGAGTCGATGGCCCGTCGGATGAAGTGGTGTTCGAGTCCCCGGATCCGATCGGGGCCAACCTCGTCCTTGAGTTTGAAGACGAGCCCGGCTCGGATCGAGCCGATGATCGCGGGAGTGCCGCCCTCCTCCCGATGCTCCTGGTCGGTGATGTAAGTGTGGTGATCTGGTGACACGTATTGGACGGTTCCTCCCCCAGGCACCGCGGGAACCTTGTTGGTCAGGAGGTCGCGGCGAGCGACCAGCAGACCCGGTGATCCAGGTCCGCCGATGAGCTTGTGCGGCGAGATGAAGATGGCGTCCTTGTAATCACCGTCGTCGACTTTGGTAGATCCCATTGAGATCCCGACGTAGGGCGCCGAGGCGGCAAAGTCCCAGAAGCTGAGGGCGTCGTGTTTGTGAAGGAGCAGCGAGATCGCGGATGTGTCGGAGATGATCCCGGTCACATTGGACGCGGCCGAGAACGAGCCGATCTTCAGCGGCCTCTCGGCGTATTCGACGAGACGTTCTTCAAGCTCGGTCAGATCGATCTGACCATCGGCGTCCTCGTTGATCTCGACGACGTCGGCGATCGACTCCCGCCAGGGAAGCTCGTTGGAGTGGTGCTCGTAGGGGCCGACAAATACCACCGGGTGGCGATTGGCCGGGATGGCGTCACCCAGATGGTATTCCTGCTCGAGCGAGTCGGGTATTCGCAGTCCGAGGATGCCAATGAGCCGATCAACGGCACCGGTGGCCCCGTTGCCGGCGAAGATAACCGCGTGCTCGTCGTTGTTGGCGCCGATGCACCTTTTGATGATGTCACGAGCGTCCTCGCGGAATCGTGTCGTCTGGAGTCCGGTTCCGGAGGTTTCGGTGTGAGTGTTGGCGTACATGGGAAGCACTTGGGCCCGGATGTAGTCCTCGATGAAAGAGAGAGACCTGCCCGACGCCGTGTAGTCGGCGTAAGTGACCCGGCGCAGGCCGAAGGGAGTCTCCACGGCAGTGTCCTTGCCGATTACCGAATCGTGGATCTTCTCGACGAGGTCCACTCTGAGGACCTCCTTCCTAAGGTTCACAGACCGTTCATGACCAGCACAACCTTAGGTTCACATGTCTGACCACACCACCGTCATCGTCGATGGTGAGGAGGTGCGGATCAGCAGCCCGGGGAGAATTGTGTTCCCCGTGCAGGGGTGGACGAAGCTCGATGTCGTCGAGCACTTCGTTCGCGTGGCCGAAGGGGCCGTCCGGGGGATCAGTGGTCGGCCGACGATGCTCAAGCGGTATATGAAGGATGTGACGGTCGATCCGATCTATCACAAGCGTGCGTCGAAGAACACACCCTTCGAGACGGTCGATATCAGGTTTCCCTCGCAGCGACCGGGGCGGATGAACGTGCCTCGCAGCGAAGCCGACGTGGTCCGCCTGGCCCAACTCGGTTGTCTCGATTTCCACCCATGGCCGGTCAGAGCCGAGGACATCGACCACCCCGATGAGCTCCGACTCGACTTCGACCCCACGCCGGGGATCACCTTCGATCAGGTCAAGAAGGCTGCCGCGGGAGCGAAGGAGCTTCTCGACGAGGTGGGACTCATTGGCTGGCCGAAGACCTCGGGAAGCCGGGGAGTGCATGTATATATGCGCATCGAGCCCATCTGGGACTTCTTTCAGACGAGGAGGGCGGTGCTTGCTTTCGCCCGCGAGTTGGAGCGAAGAATGGAAGGCCTGGTCACCACCAGGTGGTGGAAGGAGGAGAGGGTGGGTGTCTTTGTGGACTACAACCAGAACGCCCGTGACAAGACGGTCTCATCGGCGTACGGGGTGCGGCCCACCGGCTACGTATCGACTCCGATCACCTGGGACGAGTTGGTCGATGTCGCCATCGAAGACTTCCCACTTGGTGGGTTTGCGGATCGTTGGGAATCGGTCGGCGACCTCACCGCCGGCATCGATGACTCGCACGGACAGATCGACACCCTGATGGAATGGGTGGTCCGTGATGAGGAAAACGGCATCGGGGACGCCCCATGGCCTCCCCATTACCCCAAGATGCCGGGCGAGCCGCCTCGGGTCCAGCCTTCGAAGCAGCGGCGGGCAGACGACGAGTATTAGATGGCAATACCGATCGTCCCGCGACCAATGAGAGGGAGTCTTGGTGAGTGATTCGATGGACCTCGATCGCGCAACGCTCCAGAAGAGGATCAACGTCCTCTACCAGGTCGAGCATGACGAACTCGGCCACTCGAGGACTCACCGGGTGCTCGATGATGCCCACCGCTGGGACCTGAGTGGAACTCTCGCCAACGGGGGTGTCGTTGGCTTCGCTCATGTAAACGTCGCCGACTGCGGTTTACATGTGGCAGCGGCCGTCAACGCCTGTCTTGATACAGACGCCGACACGGTGCTCGCCATCAGCGTGCTGCATGCATTTTCTGAGGAGATGGAGATCGCTCGAAGAGACGTCGCCGCTGGCGGTTCCCCGTCCGACCACTCCATGTGGGGGATCCAGGGTCCGGGTCTCGATTTCCGCGACGAGTGGCGAGGTGACCACGCCATGCGAAGTCTGCGTCACTTCTGGGCCGCAGAGACCAAACGTCGTGGCGTCACTGATCGCCGGCTCGTTGAGCGGTACCCCTACCTTGCCGGTGGCAAACCTGGCGACCTTCCCAACATCGACGAGGTCGCCCAGATTGCCGAAAACGCAGTGATTGTGACCACCGGGGACCAGTTTCACCACGGCATCGGGTACGGCACTCATCCGGAAGAAGCTCTCGAAGCCGAACCGGACGGCCTGCGAGCCGCCCGCAGCAGCATCGAAGTTGGGATCAGGCTGATCGACCGCGGCGACTATTGGGGATACAACCAACATTGTGTCATCGCCAAGAGCGACGACCGCGACGTCGCCCAGCTGTTTCGCTACTTGAGGGGTCCGCTGGAAGGCACATTGCTCGATATCGGTTACTCGGATGCCACCGAGCTCTACGACCAACCACCACCCACATGGGCCGCCGGCGGGTTCATGAAATTCGAAAAAGTGGAAACGATGATGGACCCGTGACCATCAGACCATTTCGATTCGGACTGAGCGTTGGAGGCAGTTCCGGTAGAGACGACTTCGTCGCCACCGTGCAAAACGCAGAGGCCAGTGGTTTTGATGTGATCTCGTCGGCTGATCACATCGGGCGTCGCCTCGCCGTTTTACCAATGCTCGCCGTAGCCGCCGAAATCTCAAGTCTGCGCATTTCTCCAATGGTTATGGCCAACGACTACAGGCATCCGGTGCTGCTTGCCAAGGACACTGCGACCATCGACGTTCTTTCCGGCGGCCGGTTCGAGCTGGGGATCGGCACAGGCTGGATCGAGGAGCAGTACAACGCCGTCGGAATCCGATACGACCCACCCCGAGCGCGGGTCGACCGTTTCGAAGAGGCGATTGCTGTGATTAAGGGATGCTGGAGCGGAGAGCCTTTCAGCTTTGCCGGTGAGTACTACCAGCTACATCAGGTGACATGTCCGCGCCCGATTCAGCGGCCGCACCCCCCTCTGCTGATTGCTGGTGCGGGTCGTCGGATGCTTCGTCTCGCCGGACAGGAGGCCGACATAGTGGGAATTTCCCCTCTGACCAAAGGCATGGCCGGATTTAACGAGTTCGGGGCTGCTGTCGGAACGTCGGGTGACAGAATCGACGCCCAACTCGAATGGATTAGGGAAACAGCCGGAGAACGGTTCGATGAGATCGAATTGAGCATCGTGGCACACCATGTCGAGGTCACTCCCGACATTGACGAGGCCGTGGCCAAACTAGCCGCCGAATCGCACACCACGCAGGAGCAAGTCCGCAACTCGCCGCACTTGCTGATAGGTCCGGTCGAAAGTCTCGTCGACACTCTCCTGGACCACAGGGAACGGTATGGAATCTCGTACATCGTTTTCGGCGGTGATGACCTCGAAGCCATCAGCCCGGTCATCGAGCAACTTGCAGGCTCATGACGAATGGAACATGACTTGAGGGGCGTCATAAGTGTCGGCTTCCCGGAACCGACCAACCGACTGACCTAAAACGGCTCGACGAGCACTTCTTAGAGTGCGTCGCGCTTGCGGAGAGCCCAGGTGAGTACCAAAAGGCCGACCAACAGTGTCCCTGCGATCTTGGCCACGCCTCCGCCGACTCCAGCGTCCACCGGCCCGAGAGCTTCTGCCGCCTCAGCGCCGAAGACGGAAGCCAGGTCATGGTAGATCGACAGGGCGATCCTCCAGATCGAGAACTGGGCAAGACCCGGCACAGCGAAGGCGAGGATCGTCTCGATGACGATGATGTAGCCAAGTCCGACGAGGAGCGACCTGGGAACCAGATAGCCAAGGGGCACGAACACTGCCGCGTAGCCAATACCGGCACCGGTGAATAGTGCAAGTCCGGGCAAGGCGATCGAGATGTCGGCTCCCACCGCCACGGTGGCCAGGGCAGTAGTCAGCCATCCGCCAAGGGCGATGGTCATGACGGCGGCGATGGCTGCCAACATCGAGGAGATGGCCAGTGACACCCGAGGCATCGGCCTCATGTATATGTAGGGGAGGGTTCCGGCGTCCCGCTCCTCCCGCAAGGTCGCCACGGTGAGTATCAGAGCTGCAATCGCGAATGAGTAACCCGCGATGGCGATGATGTCGGAATAGAGGCCGGCCAGTTCGTCTGGGTTGGCATCGAACGCGGCGAGCCAATACACGAACCCGGGGACCGAGGCGAGAGCTATGAGACCGATGACCCTCCACTTCCGCATCAACCGCCGATACAGGTGACGGGTGAGAATCATCAGCGTCCTTCGACCAGATATCGAAAGACTGACTCCAACGAGTCGTCGAGAGGCTCAACTTTCGAGATGGTGATGCCCGAGTCGAGGGCGATCTGGGGCAATAGACGAGCCAAACCTCCCGCATCGGAGGCTTCGATCCGAAGTTGGCTGTCTTCGACATGGACACCCACCACCCCATCGGTTCCAATCAGTGCCGATGCCAGAGTCCTCGGCTCGGAGCACTCAATGAACACCTGCCGTGGTATATCGGTCATGGCGGCCCGAATCGTCGGCACGCTTCCGACGGCAGCCAGTCTGCCATCCACCATCGCGACGACACGGTCAGCCATCCGCTCCACCTCCACAAGTACGTGCGAGGAGACGATGACGGTTCGTCCGGCCACCCCAAGGTCCCGGAAGAGTTCGATGAGTTGCGCCCTCTGCACCGGGTCGGTGCCATTCAGAGGCTCATCGAGCAACAGCACCTCAGGGTCGGTCACAAGGGCAGCGGCAACTTTGGCGCGCTGACGCATTCCCTTCGAGAACCCACCAAGTTTCCTGTCAGCACTATCGAGAAGCTCGACTGTCCCCAGGACTGCCTCGGCCCGACCTTCGGGGTCGTCGATGTGGGTCAGACGAGCCACAAGCTCGACAAACTGGCGTGCTGTCAAGCGCTCATAGATGGCCTCGTCCTCGGGGACGAGGGACATCTTCTGGTAGACGGCTGAGTCGGTTCTCGGGTTGACACCGAGGACAGTCACCTCGCCCTGTGATGGGCGCTGCAACCCGGCTACCACCCTCAGCAGAGTTGTCTTTCCCGCTCCGTTGGGCCCAAGAAGCCCCGTGACGCCGGGCCCGAATCCAATGGATACCTCGCTGATCGCAACCTTGGGCCCAAACCACTTCGATAGCTCGGTGACGACGACGGTGTCGGTCATGCCAGCTTGCGATATCGCCGGCGAACTATGACGACGGCTGCCACTACGACCACGACGACCACCGCGAGTGACGTCCAGACTCCGAAACCTGCTAGTTCGGCCGGGTAGTCGATCGTGTCCTCGAACAGAGCATCGCGGATTATTCGAGGGTGCTGATCAAAAGCCAACAGCGATGCCCAGCGCGCTCCCTGGAAAGGGGCCTCAGCCACTCTGGCTGCTATGGGTCCTCCGGCGATCAGCAGTCCGAAGAAGGCTGCGGCTGCGATTCCGGTTCTGTCTATCAGGGCCGAAAGAATGAAGACGATGGCGCCGTTGAGCACAACAAACGCCAGCGTCACCATCGGAACCTTCCACAAGACATCAAGTGTTTCCCCCATATATGGGAGGAAGCCCTCACTGGCGATGAGAGCGAGGCCGATGTGGAGCACTACCTGAGGGACTATGTAGATCGCCGCGACCACCGTCACAAATGCCCCCACCTTGGAGACGAGGTATCCGTCAACCGTGAGGGGTCGGGAGAAATAGACAGACAGAACGCCTCTGCTGCGGTCGGGTATGAGCAGAAGTGGGCCCGCCAGGGTCATGAACAGCAGGGATATGGCCGAGTAGAAATCGAACAGGCCGCCGTAGGTCGGAATACCCTCCCGAAGACTCTCCTCGATGTTCCCGATGGCCCAGTGGATGCCTACGAAAACGGCGGCAGCGATAAGGGCGACGGAAAGCAGACCCCAAGGGATGATCTTGAGCATTGCCTTGCGGCGCAGGCCGAGTATCCGCCGGATCCCGTCCTTGTAAACAGCCGATTTTGCTCCCCACCGACCGGTGCGGGGCCCGTCGTAGGTGCGGTATCCACGATCGAAGATGACCTGGTCTGTCACGCGTCTTCGCCCTGACGAAGAAAAAGGTCCTCGAGCGAAGCGGAGCCTCTCACCATGCGAACCAGACCTGAGCCGAGGGCAGCTGCCTCTTCGACGATGGCCTGTTCGAGTGTCGCATCGCCTGGTCCGACGACGAACCGATGCCCCTCAACGGTTGTGTCAAACCCTCTGGCTCGGAGTCTGGCGGCCACCGCCTCGGCTTCATCGAGGACCTCGACCAGCACAGTTCCCAGCTTCTCGAAGCCCTCCAACGGACCCGAGCGAAGAAGGTTGCCTCCGTCGAGCATCACTACCCAGTCACAGGTTTCCTCGATGTCTGTCAGAACGTGGGAGCTCATGATGACATTGATATCGAACTCGCCCAGCCTCCTGATCAGCTGGAGCATCTGCACCCGTCCCTCGGGGTCGAGTCCAGCAGCAGGCTCGTCCAACAGAAGAAGGTCCGGATCGTGAACGATCGCCTGGGCAAGCTTCACTCTTTGTTGCATACCGGTGGAGAAGTCGCCAAGGAAGCGGAACCTCTCTTCCTCAAGGCCGACCAGGAACAGAGTCTCCGATGACCTTCGTTTGGCCTCGCGAGTGGGGATACCGGCGAGCTGAGCTGCGTAGGAGACAAAGTCGGCAGCTGTCTGGTCCTTAGGAAGGCAGTCGACTTCGGGCATGTACCCCACGCGGGCGCGTACAGCAAGCGGCTCCGTCTGTGGGTCGTGGCCGAGGACCCTCATCGACCCGGAGGTGGGATGGAGGAGTCCCAGCATCAATCGGAGCATCGTTGTCTTGCCGGCCCCGTTGGCGCCAACAAGACCGGTGATTCCTGGAGGTACCTGAAGGGAAAGATCCTCGAGAGCAACCACGTCGCCGTAGTCGTGGGTCAGGTCGGAGACCTCGAGGATGCTGCTCTGACCCATTGCCGCGAAGTGTGGCAGATTTCCCGTTGGGCTCGGCCCGGTCAATCGACGACGTCGCGGAAGCCGGGTCCTTGTGGGCGCTCCAGTTGGTCCATAGTGCACGCTGCGGCGTCCTTGTCGGGACGCCAACGGTGAAAGCGGGTGGCATGGCGGAAGCGGTCCCCCTCGAGCTGGTCGTAGCTGACCTCAACCACCACGCCGGGCTGCACCGGTGTCCACGAAGTGTCCTTGCCTGTCGACCAACGGCTGGGACCGCCGGGAGCTCGGGCAGCCTCGTCGAAGCTTTCCTCGGACCTCAACTCCATGAAGCGGTTGTAGATCTCGACGCGGTCGGCATTGGGAAATCCGGAACAATGCCCGATGAAATGGAAGTCGCCGCTGTCGTTGTACAGCCCGAGAAGCAGTGATCCGATCTTCCCACCGTCCTTGTGCTCACGGAAGCCGCCGACCACCACATCGATGGTGCGACGGTGTTTGATCTTGATCATCGCCCGCTTGCCATGCTGATAGGCCAGTTCCGGTCGTTTGGCGATGATCCCATCACACCCGGCCGGTTCGTACTCGTCAAACCACACTTTGGCAACGTCTTCGCTCGTGGTCTGTGGAGTGAGATGCCACGGTTGATCCAGCTCCTCGGCGAGGGATACCAGGCGTTGTCGTCGCTCCGAGAAAGGTGCCTCCCGCATACTCTCACCACGGTCGGCAAGGATGTCGAAGGCGACTAGCTCGGCCGGTGTCGCTTCGGAGAGCATGTTCACCCTTGATTCAGCGGGATGGATCCGCTGTTGCAGAGAATCGAAGTCTGTGACGCCGTCGATCACAACCACGATTTCTCCGTCCACGACAGTGCCCGCCGGCAGTTGTTCCAGCGCCAAGCGCAGCTCCGGAAAGTAACGCAATAAAGGTCGCTGGTTGCGCGAGTCGAGTCTCAGATCTGGTTCCGACCAGGAGAGGGACCGGAAACCGTCCCACTTCGGCTCGTAGACGAAGTCCCCTTTCGGCCAGCGCTCCGAAACCTTTGCCTCCATGGTTTGCAGAGGGGCAGGAAAAGGATGGCTCACGGAAAGGGATTGTATTCCGGATAACCTGGGTTCCGATGGTGGCCAAGATCAGATCCGGGGCACACTTTGCCTTTGACATTCTCTCTGCTTCGGCTCATGAGTATGGAGTCGATCGGGTCAGCCGGATGTCTGCGGCGGTGGGATATCGGGCCATCTTTGCCCTCGCTCCTCTCCTGATCATTGCTGTGGGCGTTCTGGGTGCAGTGGTCGGTGGTTCGGTAGATGCACAGAAGGAGATCCTCGAGGCAATTGAACGGATCGCCGGCGAGCAAGTGGCCACGGCGTTGGAGAACTTCTTGTCGTCGGCGGTGACCATGGGTGACACGGCGGCACTGGTCGGAATCATCCTGCTTGTCTGGACTGCTTCGAGTCTGTTCTATGAGATCCAGAACGACCTGAACGACATCTTTCACGTCCCCTACGAGCACACCTCTGGCGTCAAGGGTTTCGTCAGGAAGCGCGGTGTCGGATTTCTGTGGGCTTTCGGCCTGGGCATTGTGTTGGTCGCCATTTGGTTTCTGAACTTCCTGTGGCGATTCTTTGAAGGCGTCTTCGCCGATGACCTCGTCTGGGTGCACCGGCTCATCACCTTGCTCACTCCGCTGGTCTCGGCCATCGTTCTACCGGTCCTGTTCGCTGTTGTGTTCCAGTCGATGACGGCCGTCAGGCTCCGCTGGCGAGCGGTGTGGTTGGGAGCGATCTTTACCGCGGTCGTTTTCCTGGTGGCTGCCTACGGAACCGGTCTCTATTTCGCTTGGGGGGACGGGACCTCGGCGTTGTCCGTCGCCGGCGGCTTGTTCGTGCTTCTTCTGATGATCTATGTACTTGCCGGCGTCTTTCTCTTCGGAGCCGAGGTCACCAAGGTCTACAACGATTTTCTCGATGCCGGCGACATCAAGTCACCAAGCCTGCGTGACAAGGAGACGACTCACGCCCCCGATATGGTCGTTGCAGACCCTCCGGAGGCGGTACCGGTGACCGCGATTGTGGCCTTCCTGGGAGGTCTGTTTGTCGGCTGGCGGCGAAACCGTCGTTAGTGGTGTGTCACCAACAGGCTCCCAAAAGCTCTCGTCTCTAATAACCTCACGAACAATGAACGTTGACATCGCCGGCTTCATCACAGACCTGAAGGAGCATGCCACCGAGCATGGCTTCCATGTTCATGATGAGCGCCACTTCGTAGAGACCTATTCGCTGAGACAGTCATGGGAGGTCGACGTCCACCCCGAAGCCGGGTGTGGTGGTCCTATCGATCTGCACCTGGCACTCGACGTCGACCCCAAAGTGGTTCTATCGCTACGCGATCGGCTCGATGAGATGGACTCCGACTTCGAGGAACCCGAGGACGAATATCACCTCGACCTCTACTTCAACTGGGCGGTGCCGCCGCTGCTCAATCCGCCGGATCTACTGATTCTGGCGACCGATCTGGCCGGGATCGGGGGAACGACGTTATCCACCGAGGTATCGGCAATCGACACCTATGCCGCAGTCACGGACGCTCCTGAGCGCCGGTTGATGCTCCAGGGGAAATCCTCTGTCAGCCTGGTTGATGTCCTCATGGGCCGTGAGCAGTTATGCGATGTGCTCGACCAGTCTCACGAGACCTCGGAGTACCTGCTCGACCGTGTCGGGGGGTGGATGGAACTGCCCACCTAGCCGAGCACCAGGCTCCGCGCAGCCCACAAGCCGAGGGCAAAGGTGGCAACGGCCAGGGCGTAGAAAGCGACACGGGTCCACGGCTTCGGCGGCGGTGCTATCTCGCGGTTCTCTTGTCGAGCGGGCTTCTCCGCTCTCTCGAACAAGAGGTCTTCTGTCTCCGAATGCGCGGCCACCGCCTCCCGGATATGAGCCATCCCACCGCTCAGCCCCGCCGCAAAGAGACTTGGGTTGTTGGGGATGAATTGAAGATCTTCGCTCTCCGCCCTGATCGTGTAAACGCTGCCGCCGTCATGAACGATCGAGTACTCGCCCTCTGCCCACTCGCCGATCTCCCGCCCACCAGAGGACATTCGAAGACAAGCGTCCTCGAATCCGACGACGACCGGAATCTGGTTGTCGTCGAGATTGATCACACCGTCGTAGATCGGCACCGCTTGTTTTCCTGTGGTGTTGGCACAGGGTGAAGCTAGGCGATTTCTACCCGGTTTGTTGCACTAGAACGGGTCCCGACCGCGTCGCACCTAGAACGGGATCCCGACCGCGTGGCAGAGAAAGCGGGTGAATGCCGAGGCCTTGGTGAACATGGCAGAGAGTTCGGCGTCGAACCCCTCGGAAGTGACTTGAGCCTGGCTCAACCGGGCCCCGGCAATGAAGCTCTTCATCCGCAGATCATCCGGATAAGGGTGTCCGTCGTCGAGTTCCTTGGGGACCCTCTTGAGCATCTCGCTCTCGTCCGGTGCGATCGACCATGTGTTGGCAAAAGCCTTTCCCTTGGCGGCTTTCTTCCATTCGGCCGGATCGTCGTGGATCGACTGACGAATGGCTCGCGCCACCGGCGCTTCGGGGGTCCAGAGTCCTACGCCGGCGAAGCACGCTCTCGGCTCCAAGTGGAGATAGAAGCCTGGAGCGTGGACGTCCTTGCCTTGTTCGTGGCGGAACTGAATGCCCACGTTGGTCTTGTATGGCGTCTTGTCCTTGGAGAACCGGACGTCCCGATACGGCCTCATCAGAGAACCCCCGACGGTGCGGGAGTCTGCAGCGAAGTGTGGTGATATTTTTTTCAACCGGGAGTCGAAGTCATTGATGAACTCCAGAGCCGGCTCACGAATCGTGGATATGTACCGGTCCTTGTTGTCCTCCCACCAAGCCCTCTCGTTGTTCGACTCCAACTCGTTGAGGAAGTCGAAAACCCCTTTGGTGAAGTACCTCTTGACCATCGTTGTCCTTTCGATCTGCACTCACCAACTTACGCGAGGCGGGGGACAGGTTGGAAGAGGGTTGTCTGGTGGGCACCGCGGAGGGGTGCCCACCGGGAGTGGGATCGGCTGGTACGGCTGAAAGTCAGATATGACCAGGTGGTTCGCCAAAGAGCGACTCAGCAGGCCTCCTGGGCCAGACTCGGACGGAATCGATCAGGATGTCGATCGCGGTAGATGAGGCTTGGAGAGCCTAGACCTTCTCGGACTCCGATTCGAGTTCCGACCAGGAGGCGCGGAAGCCGTCGCGGAGGACCTGGCCGAAGACTTTGAAGTCTTTGCGGAGAACCCAAAGGGCAGCAAGCAGGAACACAACTCCCACTCCGATGCGGACCTGCTCGGAGATGGCGGCGGAGATGACGCCGATCTCGGCCAGGATGGACTCACCGAGTTGAGCGACGAACAGGGCCAACATGGCCCAAGCCTCTTTCCTGCTCACCGATCGGCCGGCGATGATGGCCACCGCGAACACCGACTGAGCGGCCGTGACAAACAATTCGATCTGCTGGACCCGCTCGAGCGGCAAACCGACGAACTGCCGGGCGAAGATGGCGAAGACGATGGGCAGGGTTCCGACCAGAAGAGTCCACTGGTTCACCTTCGACGAGATCAGCGCACCTATTCCCGTCCGGGCGGCGAGACGCCATGCAAAGAGCGAGGCGATCAGGAGTTCGGGCGCCTCGGATGCCAATGGCGCTATCCACTTGATGAGGAGGAAATCGCTGACGCCGACGGCCTGACCCATCTCGATCAGCGAATCCGCGAAAGGTGTTGCCACCACGAAGATCACTAAAGCCGCCACCACGAATCCGATGTAGTTGAGCACCCTTCTCCGAGTCTTCGGCATCGCTCCGATGTATGCGCTCGGGCCGACGAGGTGTGGCTCCGAAGCGGAGGCCCCGGAGAGCCGGATCATGTAGGCGACATAGATCCCGATCAGTATTGCGGCGTCGAAGAGGGTGAGTGTGTCCTTGAGGAAGAGTGTCAACCCGTAGAGCGAGGCGATCGCCAGATAGGCGATGTCAACCGACTGCGGTCTGGTCAGGTAGACCGTGGTCGTCGTGGCGCCCTCGGCCTCTGCTGGGTTTTTCTTTGATTTCTTCACCCTCCATGTGCCGAGGAGGATGACGAGTGGCCAACCGAGGCCGATCAGTAGTTGGTTCGCTCCGGTCATGTTGGCCAGGGCCCGTGGCGCCCAATCGGATGCTTGCCCCGTTTCCAGATACTCGGTTCCGGCCCTCGCGGTGAAGACAAAATCAACGGCGTATTCGGGCAGCACAGCGATCAGCGCAAGGAAAGCGAGGGCAAGGCCTGCTCCGACATCCAACTGGATGAGCTCGGCAGCCCAGGAGAGGATGAAAGCAGCTCCGACGATGGCCATTCCGAAGAGAAACACGGCGAGGATTGGGTCGACGTGGGTGTCGCTCAACCTGAGGTAGACACCTGGGACGGTGACGATGAGGGCCAGCGCCATCAGAGCGATCTGCCTTGCCGGGTGTAGCTCGACTGTCTCCATCAGCGGCGGGAGTTTAAGGGTTGATCAGCTCAAGACCCGTCTGCAGCCCCAGGCACGCCAGTAGTACTGGCCGAGTTCTTCGTATCGGTTGGCCAGCCAGGCGGCCGAAGCGAGGTTGGCCTCCGGCTCGAACACGCTGTGCCCGCCATATCCGGCCCTGGGTGCGGTCGATGCCCATGTGCTCGGAAGGAACTGGAACAGACCCGAAGCACCGGAGTAGGGGTTGTACGCATCGGGGTCGCCGTTGCTCTCGCAGTCGATGATCCGAAGGGCTTCCTCCACCCGGTTCCCCGGGAAGAACTGCTGGACAAGCGAACGCCACTGCTCGACTGACGGGGGATGGTTCCACGGGCCTCCGCCACCACCACCGGTGGTGGTTGTCGTGTTGGAAGATGATGTGGTCGGGGGCGAGGTGGGAGTCGTTGTACCCGGAGGGCTTGTTGTCGTGGTGGTCGACCTCTCCTCCTGTCGCTTCCGCTCCTCTTCCCGAGCGCGAGCAAGGTCGACTGCACTCAGGGCTTCTCGGTATTCGGCGTCGGCGATCTGCGCCCCGCGAACCGCGGTGGCAACGGCGCTGTCGGCCTGGTCGTATAGCCCGGCTAAATGCTCTACTTCGGCATCGACTTCCTCCTGAAGTGTCTGATATTCGTCCTGCTCTGCAAGGTAGACCAGTTGCAGCTGCTGGAGACTGCGTCGCTTGATTATCAGCTCGTCGACGTTCGCCCGACCGCTGGCGACGACGTCCTCGACAACAGACGATGCCACCATCGCCTTTTCGACGGACTCAGAGTTGACCAGCGAAATAGTCGGTGACGACAACACCGTCATGTATGCGTCGACCGCCTGTGCCTCGATCTGGGCTTGGATACTCGCAAGCTCCACGTCTGCGAAACCAAGTTGCTGTGCGGTCCGGTCCAAGCCCGCTCCGACAATCGATAGTTGAGCCGAGAGCTCGTTCACTCTGGCGATGGACTCGGTTAGCTCTCTCTCGATCTGCTCACGTTCTGCGACTGCGCTGTCAACCAGACCGGTGGCGGCATCAGCCTTCTCCTTGGCGTCGTCGGCACCGTCCTCAGTGTCGTCGACGCTTTGGGCGTAGGCGAGGGGTCCGTCCACGGCGGCGACGGACAGGAACATTGAAAACGCGATGACAGCGGGGAAGAAACGAAAGATCCGCATTGGGATGGGAAAAGCGTAACCAACCGGCACTACTGCGAGAAGTGGGAACTCGCGATCGTCCCTCGACCAGGGACGATGCCTGTGCAGATAGGTGGTCTGAGGAACGTATCTGCACAGGCTCCTACCCTTATGACGATGACACGGCAGAAAGTCTCGTCCGGCTCTCCTTTCGAATCCGACTTCGGATTCAGCCGGGCGGTCCGCGTCGACGACCGGGTCGTGGTGGCGGGCACGGCCCCCATCTGGCCCGACGACTTCGTCGACCCAGACCCCAAGGTTCAGACAAGACGCTGTCTGGAGATCATGCTGACCGCCCTCAGTGAGGCCGGTGGCTTGCCCGAGGACGTGGTCCGAACCCGGATGTTCATCACGGACGCCTCTGACGCCACGGCGGTGGGGGAGGCTCATGGGGAGGTGTTCTCGGTTATCCGCCCGGCCGCCACCATGATCGTTGTCGGAGGCTTACTCGACGAGCGGTGGAAAGTCGAGATGGAACTCGAGGCCGTCTTGACCGGTTAGATGGTGTGATGGTGCCCAGGAGGTAAACGGATGTTCGGAAGAAAGAAGACAGAAATGGCCACAGCCGAAGAGGCATTGCCCGGTCGGAGCGAAGCCGTAGAGGTGCCACCTGCCCACTTCGTCAATGGCAACCCCCTTGTCGGCCCCTTCCCCGAAGGAACCGAGATGGTGGTGTTCGGGATGGGGTGTTTCTGGGGAGCGGAGCGACGTTTTTGGCAGATGCCCGGCGTGCATACCTCATCTGCGGGTTACGCCGGTGGGATCACACCCAACCCTTCCTATGAAGAGGTATGTACCGGCCGAACCGGCCACACCGAGGTTGTGATGGTTGTCTATCGCCCCGACGAGGTGTCCTTCGACGATCTGCTCAGGGTGTTCTGGGAGACACATGACCCGACTCAAGGGTATCGGCAAGGCAACGATGTGGGGACCCAATACCGATCGGCGATCTACACGACGACGGACGGTCAACTAGACGAGGCGAAGCGGTCCCAGGACGTCTACCAGGCGGAGCTGACCTCGCGAGGGTTGGGTGACATCACCACGGAGATCGGGTCGCTCGGCGAGTACTACTACGCCGAGGACTATCACCAGCAGTACCTGGCTAAGAACCCACACGGTTACGACTGTCATGCCAATACCGGTATCGCCTATCCCGGGTTGGAGCCGGTAATTCGCTAGATCCCGAGGCGTGCCTTGACTGTCTCGACATCACCTTGCCAGGCGTTATTGATGAGGATTTGCTTGTAGCCCATCGCGATGTTGATGTTCAACATCGGCCGGTTTGAACCGGCGTTGTCGGTGTCGATGCGCTCCACGTTCGGATGATCCGCGACGAACTGTTTGATCATCGCCGCCTTCAGCCAACGCCCCAGGCCCTTGTTCTGATGCTTGGGGTCGACCCCGGTGTCGCCCTGCCAGGCGAGGTCCGGCTGGTGGGTCGATTCAGAAATCTCGGAGACGCCGACAAACGATCCGGACGCTTTGTGAACCGCCACGAACGCAACCAGTCGTTGTCCCCTCAGGAGATCTTGCTTCTCGATGTCCCGCCACTTCTCTGGGCTCATCGAAAGGTCTTCGAACTCGAGGTCCTCCTTGGGTGCCGTGTTCATCACCAACATCAGGTCACACCACTTCTGGAGGTACCGCTCCTCGATGGGAGTTCGCAAGAGGAGAAGGTCGTATTCGCCCGCCCGCTCCGCTGCCCTCTCGATCCAGGAGTCCATCAGACTCCAGTCGATGTCTTCAACCAGAAGGCGGCTCGTCTTGTCCTCGAAAGCCTTCTTCAACCCGATCTCTTTCAGCTTCGGTTCCCACGAGGAGCCGTCGCGCACGTCGGTGATAACCGACCCTCGTTCGTTGGCCTCGAGGGTCTCCAGAACCGGAAAGGCGAGCCTGATGGCATGTCCGCGTTTTCGCGACTCCGGTCTCACATGGATTCGCACGAACCCGTTGTTCAGATCCTCGTGTTTGTTCATGACAACGAGGGCGGCGCCTGCGATTTCGTTGTCTTCCCGGAGGATCCACCGTCGGATGTCATTGTGCTCAGGAATGAAACGCCATATCGCGAGCCGATGTTCGAATGGTGTTGGTGGGTCGTCTGGAAGCTGTTCCGCGTCGACGCCGACGTAGTGCTCATGCATCTCGCGCAGGAGTGACTCGGGCGCTGTGGGCGTGTCGACTTGTTCGATCTGGATGTCCATGACGAGGGGAGGCTAGGAACGACGCATCTCGTTCTTCGAGGAATTATCCAGAAGTGGAACGATTGCGACAGACCACTAGCCGCGCAGATCTCTCCTCTGAAAGAGGGGGATGGACAGCGCGATGAGACTGATGAAGATTCCGGCGAGTACGGCAGCGTCCCCCCAGGCCATTCCGTTCGTGAGTGGATCACTCCCGAGGTAGAAGTGGAAGGGTGACCACTTGGCGTAGTCGGCGAGGCTCTCCGCCAGCGGCAAGAACGAGAAGGCGAAGTAGGCCGCCAGGGTCACACCGATCGCTCCATAGGCCGCCACCCGGGTTTTCCCGGTGGCGGCGCCGAGCAGCATGGCAACGCTGCCAAACACCAGGCCGAGCAGGGTCAAAAGGGCTGTGGTAGCGACGAGGTTGCTTATCGGGATGTCGATACCACCCAGCAGATTGCCGAACCAAACTCCGAAGAAGGTGGCGACCCCGAGAATCACCGAGTAGGCGATCATCGACAGTGTCTTCTCGATGATGATGGTGGATCGTCGCAACGGGTTGGCCATTAGGAGACCCATCGTCCGGCTCTGCTCTTCACCGGCGATGGCGCGGGAGGCCATCAGGGCCGCCAGAGCGACGAATGTGGCCGGTCCCATCAGCGAGAATACCTCCGCCTGCAAGTATCCCTCCGGCGTGGACAGATCGGCCGCGCCGATCATGCCCAACAGGACGTCGGGGTACTGACTGATCACATCCTGAAACGACTCGGGAAGAATTGCCCACAATGGGCCGATCATCAGACCCAGATAGAACATGATCATCACGCACACCACCAGCAGGCCCTGGTGTTCCGATGCCGTTTTGATCGAGATACGTGAGACACGGGCAGAGCCCGCAATTCGCTCCACGATCTTCGCCGTCCTCGGGTTGGCACGCAGACGATCGAGGATGGTCACACCGGTGTTGCGGCCTCTTATGTCGCGACGGTTGAACCCGACGATCGCAAGAGAGAACAGGGCAATCGCCAGGCCACCGAGGATCGCCATATGGCTCCAGTCGACTCCGTTGATCACGGGAACGCTTGCGTTGAAGTAGTACCAGGGGAAGATCTTGGCGAGATTCTCCAGACTCTCGACAAGTGGCAGGATGCCTGCAGCCAGGTAGGAAACCAGCATGACGGCAACGGCCGTACCGGAGGCCACCGTTCCATTCCCGGTCCATGCTCCAATCGCCAGGGCGAGAAAGCCGTAAAAGAGCGAGTTGACGAAGATATGAAAGACGAGGGCGCCAACGTGGATTCCCGTCATGTCCACGTCGAGCAGGGACGGCACCCAGAGACCGGCTCCCCAAAGGAACAGTGAGGCCAATCCCAGGAGCATCACCATGGAGGCTGCCTTGGAGACTACGACCTGGGTGCGACTCTGCGGATTGCCAAGAAGAAGCCCGAGCGTGCCTTGGCGCTCTTCGCCGGCTATTGCTCCGGACCCCATTGAGATGGCGATCCCCGCCAGAGTCATCGCACCTATCAGTCCGTAGATCGCGCCGAAAGCGAGTCCGGCAACGTCTCCGCCCACGGGAATTCCCATGAGATCGAGAAGTGCCTGGGGCATTTCGTAGTAGAACGACACATCGATCTGGCTGTATACCGCCATTCCGCCGAGGAACATCACTGCAACGCTGACAGCGGCCGCTGACAGCCCGAAGAATCGGTCACGTGTGGTCTTGGTGAAGATGTTGGCGAGCATCGGCTAGTCCTCGTCCCGGTAATAGGTGAGGAAGATCTCTTCGAGATCCGCCTCCTGGCTGGTGATGTCGACCAGGTGGTAGTGATCGGTTGCGGTTTTGAGCAGCTGGTCCATGTGCCCGTCGAAAGACAAGACGATGCTCGTTTGATTGGCCTTGGCCTCGCGTACCCCGGCAACTGCCTCAAAGATCGAGGCGTCGATGTCGGTGTCGAAGAAGAGCTCGACCCGGCGGATTGCCTTCGATCGAAGGTCATGAACGGACTCCACGTCCACCAGTCGCCCATGGCGGATGATTCCCACGCGGTCGGCGACACGCTGTACCTCAGAGAGAGTGTGGCTGGACAAGAACACACAGCGACCGTCGGCGGCGACCTCCCGCATCATCTTTTGAAACTCGCGCTGCACCAGCGGATCGAGCCCGGTGCTCGGCTCGTCCATGACCAGAACCTGAGGGCGGTTCATGAAAGCCTGGATGATCCCAACCTTTTGACGGTTGCCGGAGCTGTAGTTACCCACCTTGACGTCGAGATCGACGCTGAGTCGTTCGGCCAACTCATCGACGTAAGACCAGTCGACCCCTCCTCGCAGGTTGGCAAAGTAGGTGAGAGTGTCCCGGCCGGTGAGGTTTGGGTACATGGCGAGGTCGCCGGGGACGTATCCGATGTGATTGCGGATCTCCACGGCCTCTTCGTGGGTGTCCATCCCGAGAATCTCGGCTCGACCCTCCGTTGGGCGGATCAGATCGAGGACGGTGCGGATCATTGTTGTCTTGCCAGAACCGTTTGGGCCGAGAAATCCGAATACCTCTCCCATTCTGACTTCCAGACTCAGGTCGATCAGCGCCTTCACCTCGCCATAGTGTTTGGTCAGACTCTCGGTTCGGATTGCCAATGTCACTTGTTTGCCTCCTGGTCGGTATCACCAGTCGTTTGTGGTTGTTCGATGGCCTGTTTCGCTTGGGCGATGACTCCGGTGTCGAAGAGGTTGCCGGAGAACACCTGGAGCGTGTAGGGCGCCGACGCCATCAGCCCCTCACCCGTGAGCATGTCGACACGCATGGCGCGGGATAGATGCTCGTGGAGGATCAAACCACCGAGTTGCATCGCCACCAGGATCGCCGCTTGTTTTCGTGGATCTCCGTGAATCTCGTTGATGAGACCGGTTTCCTGGCCTTCGACAAGTTGAGCCGTGACGTCATTCAGGAGATCATCGAAAAGGCGGTCGGCTGTCCCCGTTCCTGTGCTCAGTGTCCATGCGAGATAGCGGAGAGCGGGTTCAAAAAGCTGATAGGTGGTGGCGATAGCTCCCGCCTGGCGATAGCTCCCGGTTCTCATCGCCTCCCGCTTGGTCTCTCCGATCATCCGCACCACGTACCCATCACAGGCACGGTGCAGATTCTTTTTCGATCCGAAGTGGTGGAGGACAAGAGCCGGCGACACTCCAGCATCGGCGGCGATGGCGCGGACTGTGGTCCCGGCGAAGCCCTCTTTGGGGAACCGCTCGATCGCCACATCGCGGATACGAGCCTGCGTGGTGCGGTCTTCGTCATCTGAACGCATGTTCAGTGTATTAAACGTACGTTCAGCTGGTCTGCAACCTGTAGACCACCGGCTCCCTGTCAATGGGACTCAGGTAGCGGCTACGACAGCCTCGACCAGGTCTGCAGTTTCGATCCCCGGTTCGAACGTCATCTCCACATCGGGAGTGACTCCGACACCCCCGAAGTCGAGGCCGCCGGGAGTGAGCCATCTGGCGATGGTGAGCTTCAGGGCCCCACCATTGGAGAGTTTGAACCGCTGCTGAACGGTGTTCTTGCCGAAGGTGTTCTCTCCCACGACGGTGACCAGGCCTCGTTCCTGAAGAACCGCCGACACCACCTCCGACGCGGAGGCGCTGCCCTTGTTGACGATGAAGGTGACCTTCATGCCTTTCGGCACTATTGCCGCGCCGGTGACCGGGTAGGCACTTCTCTCGTCGGGGCCTTGGGTGACGACGACGTCGCCGTCGAGAAGGAAGATCGAGGCGATGTCGACAGCCGTGTCGAGAAGACCGCCAGGATTGTTCCTCAGGTCGATGACCAGTTCGTCGATGCCCTCAATGAGCAGGTCGACAACGGCGTCCTCGAACTGTTCGTCGGCGTTGCTGGAGAAAATCCGCAGTCGGATGTAGCCGACGTTGCCGAAACGCTCCGAGTCGATGACAGGGATGATCACCGCTGCACGTGTTATCGAGACTTCGAGTGTCTCGCCGTCCCGGTCGATCGTCAGCACGACGTCGGTCCCGGCCGGGCCACGTACTTGCGAGGTGACCTCGTCGATCGTCCAGCCCTCGACCGACATGCCGTTGACACCGATGATGGCGTCGTCGCGCTGAAGCCCCGCTGCCTCGGCCGGAGCGCCCTCGATGGTGGCGACGATCAGAATTCGACAGGTTTCCGAAACCACGGTGCATTGTTTGTTGTCACCCTCGATGGTCTGGTCTTCGGGGGAGACCAGCGCTCCGATGCCTTCGATCTGACCTTCCTGCTCATCCTCGAGCAGTTCAAGGGCCTCCTGGTCGAAATAGGTGGAATTGGGGTCGAGGGCATGGGTGGCCAGGCCGATGACGATCGCCTCAGCCGCTTGGGAGCTGTCATCGGCCGTGGACGCGGCCACCTCGCATGAGGCGCTGAACTCGTCCGTTGGCACCGCACAGGTCAGAGGGTCCGACGAAGTTGTTCCATCCAGGGCCTCCAGACCCTGGATTGCAGCGGCAGCCAGGACGGCATCGTCGATTTGATCGACATAGTGGATCTGGATCAATTCATAGGCTTCACAGACGATGACGACCTGTTCCGGTGCCGAGTCACAGTCGACCATCTCGATCCGCCGGGCTCCTGGCGTCGTTTCAGATGCCTCGGTCGAGGACGCCGGAGTGGCCGTGGCGCTGGTCGAGGCCGTGGTGTTGGAGCCACCCGACGAACAGGCGGCCGCGATGACGGCGAGGGCGATGGTGGGAAAGGTGAGACGGCTTTTGATCATGACGCAGCGTCGAGGGCGGCCTGCACGACTTCTTCGATAGACATGTCGGTGGTCAGTTCGAGCTCACGGTCGGGTGTGAGACCGCCGTTTCCGGCGGTGAGACCATTGGGGGTTGCCCATCTGGCCACCGCGACGTGGAACTCTCCGCCGTTACGCAGCCTGAAGATTATCTGGACGGCATCTTTACCGAAGGTGTTCGTACCGACCATCACCGCGTCGCGCCGATCTCTCAAGGCACCCGCCAAGATCTCTGCAGCGGATGCCGTGCCCTGGTTCACGAGGACGATCAGGCGCTCCCTTGTCGCCAGCCCTCCTTTGGCCGCCGTGTACTCGAGATGCTCGTCAGGAGCGAACGAGTCGAGGATCAGCCCGCCGCTGATGAATTCTGAGGCCACATCGACGGAGACATCGATGAAGCCGCCGGGGTTGTCGCGAAGGTCGATGACGATTGTGCCCGGCTTGAATTCGGAGAGAGATATCAGTGCTTTCTCCACAAGACCGGGTATGTTGCCCCGGAAGTCCGGTATTCGCAGATATCCGACATCGGACAGGGGGAGTTCCACACTCACGGTCGGGATGATGAGCTCGGACCGCTCGATTGTGAAGGTCAGCCTTTTTCCTCCTTCACGGTCCACGACTATTTCGACGGATCCCGTTTCGTCTCCTGCCATAGCTGTCGCCGTTGCGGTAAAGCCCTGACCGTCCACCGGTTCGCCATCGATCTCAACAACGAAGTCTCCTGCTTGCAGCCCGGCCTCGGCCCCGGGGTTTCCATCCAGCACGAAGACGATCTGGAGAGGGCAGATCGCAGTGATCATGACGCATTTTGAGCCGATAGCGTCGGTGGCATCGAGCAGAAGACCGACCCCGCCGACGAGGCCGTTGGCGCGGAAGGACCCCGTCTGGTCCGGTGGCACGTAATAGGAGAAGCGATCGAGCCCAAGGTCCGTCATAGCAGTGACGGCGGCATCCACCGCCGGGCCGACAGCGATCCCCGACTCGTGGACCATCTGTGCCAGTCGGGCGCAAAAATCGATGAAATCTTCGTGTGGCACCGCGCAGACAAGGGTGCGGGGCCGTGGCTCAGTTTCGATGCTGGTGAATTCCTCGAGACTACGCAAGGCAACGTCGGCGAGATCCGAGCTGGGCCACGGTCGGTCGACATGCCATTCCTGAACGAGTTCGTACACCTCGCACATCGCCGAGAATGTCGCCGGTGGGGAGGCGCAGTTCTGAACTTTGTAAGGCTGGCTGTCCACGCTTGTGCTTGTCGTCGCGAGGATTGCTGACGTGGTTGGAGTCTCGCGTGTGCCCCCTGCGGACTCCGCAGCTTGCCCACATGCGACAACAGTGATGAAAAAGAGCGCGAGAGCCTTTCCCATTGCAGCCATTATGTGGATTAGTCGGCAGTTACCGTCGGCTTCATGAGCACTCGAATCGTTCTTCGCTCCCCCTTCGGGGACACAGTTGCACGGGACATCGCCGACGGTTGTTGGACGGACCCGGTCGGTGATGCCGACCTGACGTTGGGCGAGGGTTACTGGGCAGTGCCCGGCCTGGTCGATGCCCACTCCCATTTGGCCACTAGAGATCTGCCTGCACCGAGGGGGGGGTATCAGCCGGGTGTTCTCGATGAGGCCGTCGAACGGGCCAGAGACGCTCTGGCCGCCGGGGTCACTCTTCTCCTTGACAAGGGCTGGTGTGACACCACTGTGATAGACCTGATCGCCGCTGTGCCTGAATCGGAGCGTCCGGAGATCGAAGCAGCTGCACTAATGGTCGCCGTCAACGAGGGCTATTACCCCGACTTCGCGCTGGAGATCGATACGGCTCTGATTGAGTCGGTGGTCGCCGAGCAGGCGGCCCTTGGTACTGGCTGGGTCAAGCTCATCGGCGACTGGCCCCGACGGGGACGGGGGCCGGTGGCCAACTTCACCGAAGATGAACTCAGGCAGGCTGTCAGGGTCGCCAACGAGTCGGGATCACGGGTCGCCATCCACACGCAAGCGCGGGATGTGCCATCGATGGCGGTGGCCGCTGGTGTCCATTCCATTGAGCACGGCCTCTTCCTCACCGACTCAGACGTGGCGGCCCTGGCCGAGCGGAGGGGGATGTGGGTGCCGACGGTTCTTCGGATCGAGGAGACGATCGCTCAGATTGGTGACGGTTCGAGTGGTGGGCGCCTGCTCATCGAAGGCCTCGATAATGTGCGTCGTCTTCTTCCGGTGGCTTTCGAGGCCGGGGTACGGGTGCTGGCGGGTACCGATCTCGTCGGCACTCCGGCGAATGTGGCCGGCGAAGCCATCAAATTGGGGGAGTACGGACTTTCCAACGGCCAGGTCGTCGAAGCGGTGACAACAGCAGGATTCAGCGCCACCGGCCGGAGCCCCGACTTTGCTACCGGTTCCCCTGCAGACGCCGTGCTATTTCCCGAGGATCCGATATCCAACCTGGAGGTTCTCAAACATCCGGCCATTGTGATTCGGAAAGGGACCGTCGTATGAGACTTGTGCTTGCCTCAGGCTCGCCTCGTCGTCGCGAGTTGCTCAACTCGCTTGGTCTCGATTTCGATGTCGAACCTCCTGATGTCGATGAGTCTCGACGTCAGGATGAGCCCCCCGGTGTGTACGTCGAAAGGATTGCCGTGGAGAAGGCGCGGGCGGTCGCGGCCCCTGATCGTGTTGTACTGGCGGCCGACACCGCCGTCGTCCACGAGGGCAAGGTTTTGGGCAAGCCGGGTCACCCCGAGGAGGCGCGTGCCATGTTGCGACGGCTCCAGAACGACCGTCACGAGGTGTTCACCGGTGTTGCAGTCGCCTCATGGAACGGCGGTCCGGTGGTCAACTCCACCGTGGATGCGACCGAAGTGGCATTTCTCCCAATGACGGACGACGAGATCGCCGATTACGTGTCAACCGGAGAGCCAATGGACAAGGCGGGTGCCTACGCACTTCAAGGTGCGGGAGGGCGATTCATCGAGTCGGTGAAGGGCAGTCCTTTCACGGTGATCGGCCTGCCTATCCATCTGATCTCACGGCTGATCTCGGCCGCCGGCATGGACATCAGATCGTTCCGACACGATGCCGAAGGCTGAGCGGTTGGCTTCCCCTCAGATGCGGCGAACCCTTCTTGCCACGGTTGTGGTGCTGGTCGCCTGCAGTCCAGGGACGGAAGCAGCAGACACGACAACCTCCCTCAATCCCACCACCAGCTCCGATCGGAATCCCACGACAACCCCCGCCGAGACAACGTCGACGACCGCAAAATCACCGACAACCACGACGACAACCATCGAGGCGACCACCACTGGTGGCCCCCAAGCCCTGGTCTGTGAACCGCGGTTCAATCTCGGTGTCGTATTAGACAACGATGAGCTGCTCGGCGAGTGGCCTGGACCGTACGGGGTGGCGATCTCGGCACCCTGGGACCTACAGCCGAATCTTTTCGAGCCGTTCGCCGATGACGGCACTTTCGCGGCGATTGCCGCGGGCTTGCTGGCTGAACGGGGCCTCGTTGTGGCCGACCCGGTGATAAAGCAACTCTTTCGCACCGATCTCGAGGGTGACGGCCTCAATGAGATTCTGGTCGTCGCCGAGGAAATCAATGGCGGCTTCCTCCCTGAAGAGGGTGACTACTCGATCATCTTCATGCAGAAGGTGGTCGAGGGTGATGTCCAAACGGCCGTCTTGGGCGATTCGGTGGTCACAGATCCGGAGGGGTCGTTTGCCGTGGGTTTCTCGGTCGGAGCAGTTGCCGATCTCAACGGCGACGGCCAAATGGAGATCATCGTGGACTCCGCCTTCTTTGAGGGCCTCGGAGTAGACGTCTGGGAATACGTCGACGACGATATCGGTCTATTCCCTTATCTACAGACTGGCTGCGGCGGTTGAGATGAAGAACCCTTTCGAAGAACGTCCGACTTACGTTGGTCTCAGTGGTATCGAGTTGACCGAGGCGTCCTCAGAGTTCGCCGCCGGGCGCATCGAGATCACCGAGAATCACCACCAGCCATATGGAATGGTTCATGGAGGCGTCTATTGCACCCTTGCCGAGACTCTGGCCTCGACCGGCGCCGCAATGTGGGCAGTGGAGCAGGGTTTCGCCGGGGCGGTGGGGGTGGCCAACAAAACGGACTTTCTTCGGGCTACCACCGGTGGCGTTCTCATCGGCGAGGCGACGCCGATACATCGAGGCCGCACTCAGCAGTTGTGGCAGGTCAACATCACGAGGGAAGAGGACGGCAAGCTCGTGGCCCAGAGTCAGGTCCGTCTCCACAACGTGAACAACACCGAGTTCTGATCCTCCAGTCAGAGGACCGGTGACACGGTTGGCTCTGGTGGTCGGTCACGGTTCTAGCCAGCGAGTCAGTTCGACAACCACCTCTTGAAATTCTCCTCCGTGTCCGGAGGACACGGCATGAGCCACCTCGTGGAGGACTATCCAGGCCCGGGCCGGCCGTTCGACGAAGATGGTCTTTGTCGACGGGTCGTACTCGCCCTTGATTTCGCCTTCGAGGCGGTCGACCACCACCAGGCTCACCGAGCCGGCGCCCAGATGAGTCACCAGAACGTTGGCCAGTTGCCCCGCTTCCTCATCGGTGAGGTAGGTATTGGCAAGTCGGCTCATTGCCCGGTCCAGACCGGCGAATCTCACTCCCTCTTGGACGATGCAGTAGTCGAATCCACATACCTCGAGTCCGTTATCCGCTACAGGCGGATCCCGGTCGATGAGGTTGTACAGGGGAAGGAGAGCCATCGCCATGACCGTGAGAATCGCAACGGCGATTATGAGCCGCCGACGCCACGGCGGAGGCGCCAGCGGTTCAAAGAAATCCTCTTCGACATCCCAGTATTCGAAGACCGATTCGTCCTGGACCACTAGCTGATTTCTTCTGGAACTTCGAGGGTCACTGGCGAATGTTAAGACGAGCCCGGCGTAAACCATTCTCGAGGCTGAGCAGTCGCTGAGCGATGCGCTAGATGTCCTCGTCGGCTTCCTCGGGGCTCGCGTAGATCGAAGGCTTCAGCTGGCGCTTCTCCAGCTCGCGACCGAGCTTCAACCTCATGAAGGCGTTGGTGGAGTGCCGAGTCACACCACCCTCGAGGTAGTACTTCTCCTGGACGTAGCGAACTGCGTCGGCATACTCATCAACGGCTGCCTCGTCGAGTTGGAATCGGTCATAGTTGACGATCGAGTTGACTCGCCGCCCGAGCGGCCCGAGCAATCCGTCGACGACCTCCACGATGCGGTCGACATCCTCCGATGTGCGCACATGCATCCCCGAGTAGTCCATGAAGACGGTGTTGGAGTCCTCGTCGTAACTGAGCCGATCCTCGATGCGAAGTTCGAGCATCTCACTTCGTAGGCCCATCACGCCGGGAAGGAACAGTGCGCTGTCCATTGGAGTTGGACCATCGACCTTCGGCTCGAAGGGGAGAAGGCCGAGGATCTCCCGTTGCAGATCAACTCCAGGGGCGATCTCGGTCAGGACGAGACCGGATTGGCCAAGTCGAAAGACACAGCGCTCGGTGATGAAGGTGATGTTCTGCCCGCGCTCGTTGGCGACTTCGGCACTGAAGGTGATCTGCCCGACTTCTTCGACGAACTTGCTGAAACGGCCTTCCTTGTTGATGGAGAGATGGCCGTTTTCGATGCTGGCTTCCAGTCCGCCGCTGGAAAACGGGGTCAAAAACACAACGTTCCGCGTTCGCTGAGTGAGATTGATCGCCCCCCCACATCCGGCGATCCGTTTTCCGAACCGGCTCACGTTCACATTGCCGGTGCCATCGCACTCTCCCATTCCGAGGAACACCGTGTCGAGCCCTCCGCCATCGATGAAGTCGAAGGCTGAGGCATGATCGATCACGGCTTCTCTGTTCACCGCCCCACCAAACGCGAAGCCGCTCAACGGGATGCCGCCGATGACGCCGGTGTCAATCGTGAAGGTAACGAGGTCCTGGATGCGTTCGTCACCAGCCACGCGTCCAACGAGCTCGGGGAGGCCTACTCCTATGTTGACGACTGCGTCGGCTTCGAGTTCTACCGCGGCTCGTCGCGCAACCACTGTTCGAGCATCTATGGGAAGTGGCTCCAGCGTCTCGACCGGTATTCGGATCTCCCCGGACATGGCGGGGTCGTAGCCGGTGTCCCAGGTCTGTTGGTGGCGGTCGGACTGGGCTACCACGATCGCATCAACGAGGATGCCCGGGACCTGAACGTCACGTGAGTCGAGTGATCCGGCCTCTGCGACACGCTCAACCTGGCAGATGACATAACCACCGGACGCCCTGGCTGCCATGGCGAGGTCCAGTGTTTCGAGGGTCACCGCCTCTCGCTCGATCGTCATGTTGCCAAACGGATCGGCGGTTGTGCCGCGGATAACAGCAACATCGATGGGAAACCCACGATAGAACAGCCACGTGTCATCTCCCCTCTTGGTGACCTCGACGATGTCTTCCACGGCTGATTTGTTTAATTTCCCTCCCTCGATCCGTGGATCGACGAAGGTGCCGATTCCGATCGTCGACAGGATTCCAGGCGCACCACTGGCGATATTCCTATAGAGATGAACCAGCACTCCCTCCGGAAGGTTGTAGGCCTCGATCCTCTCGTCGACAGCAAGCGCGGCGATCTTTGGCACCAATCCGTAGTGGCCACCGATGGTCCTCTTCAACAAGCCGACATGGCCAAGATGGTTGAGACCTCTGTCTGCCATATCCCCTTGCCCGCCGGCCCATACGAGCGTCAGATCTCTCGGTGACGCTTCGTCGATGAACCGCTGCTCGAGCGCGGCGAGTATCTCCTCAGCGACTCCGTGGCCCCCATAGCCTGAACTCGCTATCACGTCGCCGTCCCGTATGACCGAGACGGCCTCGCGCGCACCAACGACCTTGCTGATGGTCATCCTCGACCTCCTGGTGATCCGTACTTACATCTTCATAGAGCCGCCCGGCGGCAACTTGTCGTCACGAGAGAAGGCCGGGAAGGGCCTTCTCCAATATCCTTGTAAGACTATGTCCTTCCAGATCGGCCCGATTGTGGTCGACCCTCCAGTGGTTCTGGCCCCGATGGCCGGTGTGACCAACGCTCCCTTCCGCCGGCTCTGCCGCGAATTCGGAGCGGGTCTCTATGTGTCGGAGATGATTGGCGCCAGAAGCCTTGTGGAGAGGAGCGAGAAGACGATGGCCCTTGCTCGTTTCGATATCGACGAAATGCCCAGATCGATTCAGCTCTACGGCACCGATCCGGGAGCGCTCGGCGAGGCGGTTGCCTTTCTCGTCGAGGATCTCGGAGTCGATCACATCGACATGAACTTCGGCTGCCCGATGGGCAAGGTGACGAGACACGGGGGAGGAGCCGCCCTCCCATGGAAGACCAACCTGTTTCGCTCCGTAGTTCGCGCCGCGGTAGACAACGCCGGTGATGTGCCGGTGACGGTGAAGTTTCGACGGGGCATCGATGAGGAGCACCTGACATTCATCGAAACCGGCTTGATAGCCGAAGAGGAAGGGGTTGCCGCCATTGCTCTCCACGCTCGCACCGCCCGTCAGCTGTACTCGGGTGAGGCGGACTGGTCGGCGATCTGTGAGCTGAAGGAGGCTGTAACCACCGTGCCCGTACTTGGCAACGGTGACATCTGGACCGCCGACGACGGTCTTGCGATGATGAGCTCAACCGGCTGCGATGGAGTCGTGGTTGGCCGCGGGTGTCTCGGGCGCCCGTGGCTTTTCAGGGATCTGGCAGACGTACTGGCCGGGCGCCAACCGCAGGCTCCACCCAACCTTGGCGAGGTGGGGCAGATCATGATCAGACATGCGGGACTCCTTGTCGATCACTTCGCAGAGGAAACAGGTCTCCTCCTCTTCCGCAAGCACCCGTCGTGGTACTTGAAGGGATTCCCGGCGGTGCCCATGCTTCGTGATGCCTTTGCCAGGGTGAACTCGATCGACGAGTTGACGGTCCTGGTCAGCAGGCTCGACCCTGACGTCCCCTTCCCTGAGGAAGCCAATCGGATGGTCCGCGGACATAGTCGTGGGCCACGTCCGGTGCGTCTTCCCCAAGGTTTCCTGGAGGACCGGGAGGCAGGCCATGTGACAGACAAGGCGGAGCAGGTGGTCAGCGGTGGCTAAACGGCCACCTCGACCTGCCCCCGGGTCGAGTGGTATCGGGCCAGGATCAGCACGGATCCGACGAGACCGACCACGGAGAAGGTGAGAATCCCGACGTCGGCGTGGAACCATCCGTAGTAGCCCCAGAGAAAGGCTTCTGCAATCCCGATCCACCAGGTCCCCGATGAGATTCCGGACGGGTCGGCGGTGCGAAATGCGGTCCAAACCGAGGGGGTGAGCATCACCCCGTAGGACAAGCCGAGAACGACGCCGAGTGTCGTCCAGCCCGCGAGAAGAGCCGTAGCCATCAACAGCACTCCCCACACGACGGCCACCAGATAGCTTTTCCTCGGATCGCGCCCGGTCCGCACCAGCGCCCACATGGTCAACGCGTACGCAAGGATGGTGACAAACGGTGCAAGGATCGCCGCCCAAAGGCTCTGGTTGATCATGTAGGCAAACCACCCGACATTGGTGACCAGTCCCAAGGCCGCCCAGGTGGTCGAGACACCGGCTGAGTCCCCGGTTCGGATCAGCTTCGAGATCTGTGGAACGAGAAAGGCGATCGTGCCCACGGTGGCGGCCACAACAGCGACGTTGGCCAATGTCTGGTTCATCGGTGTGTAGAACCCCATGCTCGGTCGTCTGGTTGCATCAGCGTTCGCTATAACCTGCCACGGCTGAAAGTAAAACGTGGGCGGTGGAATCGAGTGTGATGCCATGGGTGTCCGCTTCGGCATCAACTTCGACAAAATCCATCGCTCGCACCTTCGGGTGACCGGCACACCGGCGAACGCCCTCGGCTAGCTGGCGGATGGTCAAGCCACCTGGGCTGGCACCCGGACACGCAGGGGCGAAGACGCGATCGAGCACGTCGAGGTCAACGTCGACATAGATGGAGTCACATCGCTCGGCCAGGATGGCAAGGACATTCTCGACGACGCTACGGATACCGTCGCGCTCCACCTGCTCGACGATGACCACCTGTATCCCTGCTTCGTCGCAGTAGGCCCTGTACTCCGCCGAATTGGCGAAGGAGTGGATGCCGATCTGGACGACGTTGACCCCCGGAATCCCGTTCTCCTCGATCAGACCACGTATGGGGGTCCCGTTGGTCGGCCCGTTGTCGAGCGAGCGCACGTCGTGATGGGCATCAAAGGTAATGACACCAATTCGAGACAGATCGCCAGCCATGGCCGCGACCAGAGGACGGGTGATGGCGTTGTCACCGCCGATGTAGAGGGTCAGGGGGACGTTGGGGAGTTTGGTCGCCAACTCGGTCACAGCCTCGGGCATCGTGTGCATGTCCAGTTCGGAGATCGGCCAGTTGCCGACGTCTCGCACGGTCACATCAGCGAGGTTTGCCCCCCACTCGCTGTGGAAGGTGGAGAACCGAGTCAGACGGTCACGAAGGGCAAAGGGGGTCAGGTCGGCTCGCGACGGAGTCAGCGATGCCTTGGCGGAGGGCACCCCGACGACCAGGACGTCCGGATCCGGATGCTCCTGTGCCAGCCAGACGTCGGCGCGAGGCCAACCCGGATCAAGTATCGGCATCGAGCATGGGAATGTCGACGCCGCGATCTCGGGCGACCTGCCGGGCCTTCTCGTAGCCTGCGTCGGCGTGTCGCATCACGCCGGTTCCCGGGTCGTTGGTCAGAACCCGCTCCACCCGGAACGCCCCCTGTTTTGTGCCATCGGCCACTACCTGGGCCCCGGAGTGGATCGAGTTCCCGATTCCGACCCCACCGCCATGGTGAACGGCAACCCAGGCGGCTCCCGAGGAGACGTTGAGCATGGCATTGAGGATGGGCCAGTCCGCAATCGCATCCGACCCGTCGGCCATCGCCTCGGTTTCCCGATATGGGGATGCGACCGAGCCCGAGTCGAGATGGTCGCGGCCGATGACAATCGGCGCCGAGACCTCACCGGAGGCGACGAGGTCATTGAAACGTAGACCGGCGAGGTGGCGCTCGCCGTAGGAAAGCCAGCAGATGCGGGCGGGAAGCCCCTGGTAGTGAACCTTTTCGTGGGCCAATTGGATCCAGCGTGCCAGGGCATCGTTTTCGGGGAACAGATCCAGCAGTGCATCGTCGGTAGCTGCGATATCGGCCGGGTCACCGCTCAGCGCCACCCACCGGAAAGGCCCCGAACCTTCGCAAAAGAGATCGCGGATGTAAGCGGGTACGAAGCCCGGATAGGAAAAGGCGTCGTCATACCCGGCTGTCTGCGCTTCCCCGCGGAGATTGTTGCCGTAGTCGAACACCTCTGCTCCCGCTGTTTGGAAGCCCACCATGGCTTCACACTGCGTAGCCATCGACTCCCGGGCAGCCTTGATGTAGGTGTCAGGGTCGTCGTCCCTCAACCGGGTAGCTTCGTCGAGGCTGTAGCCGGTAGGGATGTATCCGTGGAGTGGGTCGTGAGCCGAGGTCTGATCAGTGACGATGTCGACATCTAGGCCGATCCTCAGCAACTCCGGGAACAGGTCTGCGGCGTTCCCCAGAAGGCCAATCGATAGTGGCTTGCGGTCGCGCTTGGCGACCAGGGCAAGGTCGACTGCGTCTTCGATCGAGTCTGCCAGTACGTCGAGATACTCGGTCTCGAGGCGACGTTGGATTCTGCCGGGGTCGACGTCGATGCATAAAGCGACACCACCGTTCATGGTTATCGCCAGAGGCTGAGCGCCACCCATGCCGCCGAGGCCACCTGTCAAAGTGAGTGTGCCGGCCAGGCTTCCACCAAAGCTCTTCTCTGCGATTGCCACGAACGTTTGATACGTGCCCTGGAGAATCCCCTGAGTTCCGATGTAGATCCAGGAGCCTGCGGTCATCTGCCCATACATGATCAGACCTTCGGCTTCGAGCTTCCAGAAGTGTTCGAGAGTGGCCCATCGGGGAACGAGGATGCTGTTGGCGATGAGGACCCGAGGCGCCATGTCGTGAGTCCGAAACACGCCTACCGGCTTGCCTGATTGCACTAGAAGCGTCTCATCGTTCTTGAGTCTCTGCAGCGTTGCGACGATGGCATGGAGGGCATCGATGTTGCGGGCTGCCTTGCCCCGCCCGCCGTAGACGATCAGATTCTCCGGGTCCTCCGCGACATCGGGATCAAGATTGTTGAGGAGACAGCGGAGGACAGCTTCTTGAAGCCAACCGTTTGTGTTCAGGTTGCTTCCACGCGGGGCGTGGAGTGGAAAGGTCAGGTCAAGCATGAGATGTAGGAAGCCTAAAGCTTGGCTGGCGACGCGTGCTCAGCCGTATTCGTTGTATGTTCGCTGCCTACACTCATGAGCGAGACCGACAGCGCCGAGATAACCGTCCACGACGATGGCGAACATGATCGGTACGTGGTCGAAGTCGACGGGAAGGTCGCCGGCTACACCGTATATCACATCCGTGGTGGGCGACACTTCTTCGTTCACACAGAGATCAAGCTGGGATTTGGCGGTCAGGGTGTCGGATCAGTGCTCGCTCGCTATGCGCTCGACGACGTCAAGGCAAAAGGCGGGATGATCATCCCCATTTGCCCCTTTATAAGAGCGTTTGTCGACAAACACCCGGAGTATGAGTCGTTGGTCGACCACGAGTTGTGGGACCGCATCGACCCGGGCCTACCTTCCGACGGAACCACCTAGCGGTGTGAGGGCTCTCGACTACTTGCGCAGCATTGCGTCGAGCCTACGGTTGGCGATGGCTGCCCCGATCAGACCCATGACCAGCAGGAACAGGGCGTGAACGAGCATCGTCCAGTCCAACACTCCAAGCGTGAAACCCCTGAGCAGCTCGGTTCCGTGATAAAGCGGTGAGATCTTGGCGACCAATTGGATAGCCGGCGGGTAGACGTCGAGCGGATAAAAGGTTCCCGAGAAGAGGAACATGGGCATGGTGGCAAGAGTGACCAGATCGAAGTCCTGCCACGACCTCATGTAGGTGGTGGCGGCCAGGCCGACGGCGCCGAAGGCGAACCCGACGAGGACCGAGCCTGGGATGGCGAGGATCGCCAGCCACGATGTCGTCAAACCCATCACAACCATCACGATGATGAAGGTCGACGAGTAGAGGACTCCTCGCAGCAGGGCCCAACCGATCTCCCCGATCGCAATGTCCGCCGGTTGCATCGGCGTGGTCAGGATTCCCTCGTAGACGTTCTGGAATCGGAGCTTGAAGAAAATGTTGAAGGTCGTCTCGATTACTGCGCCATTCATCGCCGACGCCGCCATCAAGGCGGGTGCCACGAAGGCGGCGTAAGAAACTGGCACACCGCCGGGACCTGACACGTCGCCGACAAGTGCTCCGATCCCTACGCCGACCGAGAACAGATAGAAGACCGGTTCGAAAAACCCGCTGAACACAACCTTCCAGAGCCGCCGATAGGCGATGTAGTTGTGCTCCCAGATCCGCTGAGCGCGGAACGGAGTCAATCGACCGATCCCCGAGATTCGGGAAGGGGCGGAGACGCTCATGGCCGGAGTCTCTTGTCGAGGAGCCTGGTCGAGAGATACAGGCCGACTGCGACCATGGTCAACAGGTAGGCGAAGTGGATCCACATCGGGATGGATGTGACCACTGATGCGTCGACTCCGGGCAGGGCGATCTTGCGGACAAGCTCGACACCGTGAAAAAGAGGTGTCACATATGCGACAGGCTGGAGGAAGCCGGGTAGCTGGCTGATTGGAAAAAACGTGCCGGAGAAGAGAAACAAGGGCACGATGGCGAACCTGAAGAGTGTCGAGAGAGATAGCCCGTCCTTCTGAGTCACGGTCCAGGAGGTGATGACCGTCAGGAAGCCGAGACCCGTCAGGACTGCAGGTGGGACGGCCAGCAAAGCCGGTCCAATTTCCATTGCGCCGAACAGCACGGCGATCACCGCAAACACGACAAGCACAAACGTGAGTCGCAGCATGGCCCATAGGAATCGTCCGTAGATGATGTCGGAGGGGCTGATCGGTGTGCTGATCGCACCGATGAAGTTCTTGCGCCAGAGGATTCCCGCCATCACCGGAAACGATCCGTCGGTCGCTCCGTTCTGCATGCCGGAAGCCGCCATCAACCCGGTGGCCACGAAGGCGAGATAGGGGACTGCCAGCTCACCGCTGCCACTGTCGACCAGAGAGCCGAGACCCGCGCCCATGGCCGCAAGAAAGAGTATCGGGTTGATGAAGGAGCTGATCACTGTTCCTCGCCATGTGCGTCGATACGCGATGGCCTCCGATTCGGCGATCCGGAGAGACCTGCTGAGGACGGTCATCAGTCGATCAGTCTCCGACCGGTCAGACGGAGGAAGACGTCTTCGAGTGTTGATCTGCGAACAAGCACCTGCTCGGGGTGGACCCCGCGGTCGTGAAGCGCGCGCTGTGTGTCGTCGGCGTCGTCGGTGTAGAGGAGGACTCGATCTGCCAGGACCTCAGACCGGGCCGCGACACCGTCCATCTTGATGACAGCGTCGTCCCTCTGCTCGTCGTCGAATCTCAGCTCGAGGACCTCCCGAGGCGCATACTGTTCTATGAGCTCGCGGGGTGATCCTTCAGCGACGATCTTCCCCTGGTCCATCACCACGAGTCGATCGCAGAGCTGCTCGGCCTCGTCCATGTAGTGAGTTGTGATGATGAGGGTCGCCCCATCACGTTTGAGTCGGTAGAGCCGGTCCCAAAGAAGGTGCCGAGCCTGCGGGTCGAGGCCGGTCGTCGGCTCGTCGAGGATTATGAGGTCGGGATCGTTGATCAGGGCGCGGGCGATGGTGAGTCGACGCTTCATGCCACCCGACAATGGCTCCACTGTTGAATCTCGACGGTCGGACAACTGAGCGAACTCGAGCAGCTCCGTGATCCGCGGATTGATCTCGGCCCGACTCATGTCGTGATAGCGGCCGTAGATGTACAGGTTCTCGGAAACCGTCAGCTCGAGATCGAGATTGTCTTCCTGTGGGACCACGCCGATGCGCTGACGGATCGATCGACCCTGTGTGGTCGGGTCGAGTCCGAACACCGTCAGTTTTCCCTCGGTAATGGGGCTGACGGTTGTGATCATCTTCATCGTCGAGGTCTTCCCCGCTCCGTTGGGGCCAAGGAAACCAAAGGCTTCGCCCTGGTGGATGTCGAAGTCGATCCCGTCGACCGCCGTCAAGTCGTCGAATCTCTTGGTGAGGCCACGGGCCTCCACGAGGGTGTCAGTCATGAGTCGAGTGACGGTAGCTTGAGCCAGTGACGGACCACTAGTAGCGATCCTGTTTGATCACGGATTGGGCGCCTTTTCGGCCACCAAACATGGCAGGCCGGGCATCCTCGGTCGGGTAGCCGAGAGCGACGGCGTATCTGACGATCGTTTCGTTGGGTGCGCCGAGAAACTCGCGAGCGTCGTGGTCGCGATGAAGAGTGATCGGACACGAGGCCACACCGATCGCCTTGGCTGCGAGCATGATGTTCTGGGCGGCTCGGCCGATGTCGAACATGTTGCCGCCCTCTTCCTGGACGAGCACCACGGTTGTCTTGGAGTCTCGAATCGGCTGGGTGAAGTCCCCATGCTCGGCGAGACCCTGGAGGCGGTCGGGGTCTGTGATGACCACGAACGACCAGTCCTGGCGGTTCTTGGAACTGCCGGTCCATCGCGCCGCTTCGAGAATCGCCTCGAGATCCTCTGTGGAGAGCGGGTCGGCGGTGTAGTCGCGGATTGCCCGCAACCTGATGATGAAATCGTAGATGTCGGACATGGGCGAAGACTACGCGGGTGTGGACCGGTGGGAATCCGCCGCGTGGGCTGCCGTTCTCCTCCGCGGATCCGATAGGTTGTGGCCGACCGAGAGCCCGAGGAGTCGCCTTCGCCATGCCCACGCCGCACATCTCTGCCGAGAAGGGTGATTTTGCACCTTCGATTCTTCTACCCGGTGATCCACTGCGTGCCAAACACATCGCCGACAACTTCCTTGATGACGTCAAGCAGGTGAACGCCGTCCGCAACATGCTCGGCTACACGGGGACCTACTCAGGGATCCCGGTCTCGGTGATGGGGACCGGGATGGGCATCCCCTCGGCTTCCATATACGCGACCGAACTCATCACCGAGTTCGGAGTGGAGCGACTGATAAGGGTCGGGTCCTGTGGCGGAATACTGCCTTCGGTCAAGATCCGCGATGTCGTGCTCGCCATTGGCGCATGCACCGACTCTGGGGTCAATCGGATTCGTTACGGCGGCGATGATTTTGCTGCCACCGCCGATTTCTGGCTGCTTCAGGCCGCGGCTACTGCAGCGGCAGCGATGGGCATCGACGTGAAGGTCGGAAACGTCCACACCGCCGACCTCTTCTACAACCCCGATGGCGAAGCCTTCGATCGTATGGAGGCGATGGGTGTTCTTGCAGTGGAGATGGAGGCCGCGGGTCTCTATGGCGTTGCTGCCGAGAAGGGTGGACGGGCGTTGACGATTGCAACGGTCTCCGATCACATCCGAACCGGTGAGGCCACCAGTGCCGACGAGCGTCAGGAGACCTTCGACGAGATGGTGGAGATCGCCTTGGAGACGGTGAAGATCGATGTCGAACGGTAAGAGAACGACATCGAGTTGGCCGCCGCGACCTAGTCGACCAGGTACTGAACCCGAATGGCCTCTCTGACGATTGGCTTGACGAGGTCGTTGACCAGAACAAGATGGTCCGGGTGACTCTGGTACGCCCTCCAGTCTTCCTCTGAATCGAAGTCGGCAACCAGGGCCAAGTCCGGGTTGCCCTCGCTGATGGCAAGGTCGGTCCCGAACTCGTATCTGCGGATGAAGTCCATTACTCCGGGCATACGGGCCAGTCCGTCGTAGAGGGCCTGCTTCTGCTGTTCGGTGGCATCGGCAGTGAATCGCAGCATCAGTGTGTGACGGAAAGTGCTCATGCCTGGTGCCCCCAACAAGAAATACGCTGACCTTTCAACGGATGGTAACGCCGCGAACGGCCTTGCCTCGCCAAAACATGCGGATGCGCCTTCGTCCTGCCTTCTGGCGAGCGACGCCCCGGCCTCGCCGAAGTGGGCGGCTGCATTTCTATTGGAGAGCACTTGGTCAACCGGACGGGCGCCTTATCCTGTTCCGCTCATGTCGCTGGACCGCTCCATTGTCAGGCAGGGCATCGTCGACGCCTTGCCACTTTTTGTGCCCGCGGTCCCCTTTGCTTTCGTGATTGGCTTGGTGATTGTCGAATCGGGAATCAGCCCCTTCGTCGGTTGGAGCAGTTCTTGGATCATCTTCGGCGGAGCAGCCCAACTGACCCTCATCTCGTTGCTCGGCTCGGGCGCTGCCGTGGCGGCGGCGATCACCGCCGGTCTCGTGGTGAACGCAAGGCATCTGATGTATTCGGCCGCCCTGGCCCCGGTCTTCCAGCAACAACCTCACTGGATGAGATGGTTCGGTCCCTATCTCCTCATCGACCAGCAGTTTGCCCTGTCGATGCTCCGCGCCGACGACGATCCAAAGACGTTTCGGACCTACTACCTATCATCCGGCCTGCTCTTCTGGGCGTTGTGGCTAATCACGTCGGCGCTGGGTCTGGTGGTTGGACCCGTAGTACCAGAAGCTTGGAACCTCGAGTTTGCCGTTTCCATCCTGTTCCTTGGATTGATCGTTCTGGGTATCGATAGGTATCCGAAGTTGATTGCTGCGTTGGTGGGGGCAGGTGTCACCTACCTGACAGCAGGTTTGCCCAATCGTGCCGGTCTTCTGGTCGGAGCCTTCGTCGGGATTCTGGCGGGCACCATCGCCGAAAGGCTCCGAGAATGACCGACTTTCTGGCCATAGTCGCCGTCGGTATCGGAACTTATCTGAGTCGGGGGATATTCATCCTTGCCCTCGCCAACAAGAAGATTCCCGATCCTGTCCTGGTTTCGCTTCAGTTCGTGGCACCGGCGGTGCTTGGTGCGTTGATCGTTGCTCTCTTGATCGACAGTGGCGGAAACGTTGCCATCGGAATTCCCGAAGTCTCAGCATTTTTGGTTGGCGGCGCTGTTGCCTACAGGACCCGGAGCCACATCTTCACTCTGATCGCAGGGATGGGGGTCTTCTGGTTGGTTCGGGCTCTGATGTGATCGGTCTGAAAACTGTACGAAACCCCTCGATCTGTCCGACACGGCCCCAGATCTCCTGGCCAGTTTGAAAACGTCGTCGGCGCCTGCCCAGGCGTCGAGTTGGGAGGAGCAACATGACAGACACGACTGAATGTCCCAAGGCCCCGCCTTCGGAGGGTTCCACACTCGAACACCAGCTATATCGAGAGGTCGGCGGGTATGGCAGAGGGGGGACGTACCGGCTTGACATCAGTCGTCGTCGGAGTCCTGTTCCTCTTTGCCATCTTCCTGTAGCCCCTGGCCGGAATGGTTCCGCCGGAGGCAGCTGCTTCGGTTCTGATCCTCGTGGGATTCCTGATGATGGGTCTCATCAAAGGGATCGACCTTTGACGACTTCGAGGATGGATTCCCTGCGCTGTTGACGTTCATCCTGATGCCTCTGACATTCAGAATCACAGTCGGCATCGGCGCCGTTTTCGTCATGTACACGCTGATCAAGGTGGTCAAGGGAAAGGTTGGCGAAGTGCACCCGCTCATGTGGGTGGTCGCCATCGCATTCCTGATCTACTTCGGACATGACGTATTGGGAGCCGCCATATCAGCTTGATGAAACGGACCATGTAGTGGAAGGGCCCCGCTTCAGCGGGGCCCTTCGCAATGCGGGAGCGCGCGGTCCACCCAAAAGCGATCGTCTCCAGGCGGATCAGGTCAGCTACAGCCGGTGGTGTCTCCACAGGTGAGGCAGACGTAGCAATTCCCGTTGCGAATGGTCATATGCCCGCAGTTGGAGCACACAGGTGCATCACCCATGTTCTCTGACAACATCATGTCGGTATTTGCAGCGTGGTCGCCGACGGCCACCGTGGCGACAACCTTCTCCACCACTGGCTCCGGCACCGATCCGTCGGGAGAGTCGACGAACTCGGCTGCCCGTTGCAGCACGTCAACATCACCTTCGGCCACAGCGTCGCTCAGGTCCAGCTGAAGTCCCGCTTCGACTGCCAGACCCTTCGGCGGTGCGGCCAGGTCGCCCCCACGATCGGGTGGCACCTGGGCGAGTTCGTCGCGCTTCAGGTACTCAACGCCAAGGGCCCGGAATACGTAGTCGATGATCGAGTTGGCCATCTTGATGTTCTCGTGACCTTCGACGATTCCCCGGGGCTCGAAGGTTTGGAACGTGAAAGTGTCGACGAACTCCTCCAACGGCACTCCGTACTGGAGACCCTTGGAAACTGCGATGGCGAAACAACTGAGGATGCCTTTCAGCGTTGCGCCTTCTTTGGCCAGATCGATGAAGATCTCCCCCAGGGTTCCGTCGTTGTACTCACCGGTACGCAGATAGACCTTGTGGCCTCCCACTCGGGCTTCTTGGAGATACCCGGGACGACGGGCCGGGAGCAGGAACCGAGGCGGCGGCATTCCCTGGGCGTATGCCTGGCTTGGCGAAGTCCCAGCTGGGAGATTCCCCCAGTGGATCGCCTTCTCCTGCTCGACGGCAGCAGTGATCCCGACGGCCTCCTCTTCGCTTTTCTCACCTTCGTCGGCGGTGGAGTTGAGGGGCTGCACCGCCTTTGATCCGTCCCGGTAGAGAGCCATGGCCTTGAGACCCCACTCCCACGAGAGGTGGTATGCCTCCTCGATGGTTTCGGTGTCGACCTCGTTGGGCATGTTGATCGTCTTCGAGATCGCACCCGAGATGAACGGCTGAGCCGCCGCCATCATCTTGATGTGGCCGTTGTGGTGAATGAACCGCCGTCCGTATTTCCCGTTCTTGTTGGCAGTGTCAAACACCTTGAGATGCTCGTCCCGGATGTAGGGAGCGTCTTCTATGGTCTGGCGACCACAGATATGGTCGTTGGCTCCTGCGATCTGCTCTTTGGTGAATCCGAGCGCCTGAAGTAGGTCGAAGTTCCACGAGGTGTATTCGTCGACACCGAACCCGAGCCGCTGCAAGGTTGCTTCGCCAAAGGTGAAGACGTTGAACGCGTGCTTCAAATCAAAGACTCTGGGAAGGGTTTCCTCGAGCTTGGCAAGGTCGTCGCTGTCGAAGCCTTTCTCGGCCAACGTCAGTTCGTTGATGTGTGGGGCACCCTCCATGGAGTTGGTCCCAGCGATGTACTGCACCACATCGTTGATCTGGTCGAGGTTGTAGCCGAGGCTGGCCAGTGCCGGCGCCACGGACTGGTTGACGATCTTGAAGTAACCGCCACCGGCCAACTTCTTAAACTTGACCAGGGCAAAGTCGGGCTCGACACCGGTGGTGTCACAATCCATTAGAAGCCCGATTGTTCCGGTAGGCGCGAGGCAACTGGACTGTGCGTTGCGATAGCCGGTTTCCTCACCACGCTCGAGAGCGAGATCCCATGACTCGCGGGCGGCGGTCACCAGATCGTCCGGGCACAGTTCTGCATCGATGCCCATCACCCTGGTGGTGACACCGTCGAAGTCGTCGCCGTCATAGGCAGCCGCACGATGGTTACGGATGACCCGGAGCATCGCCTCCCGATTCTCCTCAAAGCGCGGGAACGGTCCCACAACCCCCGCCATCTCGGCCGATGTTGCGTAGGAGTGCCCGGTGAGGATGGCGGTCATTGCGCCGGCGATGGCCCGGCCCTCATCGGAGTCATAAGCGATGCCCTGACGCATCAGCAGCGACCCGAGGTTGGCGTAGCCAAGCCCAAGAGTCCGATAGTCGTAGGAGCCTTGTGCAATTTCCTTTGACGGGAAGTGAGCCATCGCCACGGAGATCTCCAGGACGATGGTCCAGATGCGGATAGTGTGTTTGTAGGCCTCGATGTCGAACTCGCCGCTCTCGTCGTCGTAGAACCTGACGAGATTGAGCGACGCCAGGTTGCAGGCGGTGTCGTCCAGAAAGAGATATTCCGCGCATGGGTTAGAAGCCCGTATGCGACCACCGGCAGGACTGGTGTGCCACTCGTTGATCGTGGAGTCGAACTGGAGACCAGGGTCCGCACAGGCCCAGGCAGCGTCGGCTATGCGAGACCAGAGATCGCGTGCCTTGATCGTCTTGCGGACCGAACCGTCGGTTCGATTGATCAGGTCCCAGTTATCGTCTTGCTCCACGGCCTTGACGAAGTCGTTGCTGATGCGGACCGAGTTGTTGGAGTTCTGCCCCGAGACAGTGGCATAAGCCTCACCATTGAAATCGGCCGGGAAGCCACCGTGGTCGATGAGCAGCTTGGCCTTCTCTTCCTCGACCTTCTTCCAGTCGATGAACTTCTCGATGTCGGGATGGTCGACATCGAGAATGACCATCTTGGCTGCGCGACGGGTGGTGCCACCCGACTTGATCGCGCCGGCGGCGCGGTCCCCGATCTTGAGGAAGGACATGACCCCGGAGGATTTGCCACCACCAGAGAGCAGTTCGTTCTCGCCTCGGATGGAGGAGAAGTTGGATCCGGCGCCGGAACCGAACTTGAAGATGCGAGCCTCCCGCACCCACAGGTCCATGATTCCACCCGGGTTGACCAGGTCATCGCTGACGCTGAGTATGTAGCAGGCATGAGGAGTGGGTCTGCTGTAGGAGTCAGGGGAAGATATGAGTTCCTCGGTCTCGTCATCGACGTACCACAGTCCTTGGGGTGGGCCGGTGAGCCCGTAGGCCCAGTTGAGTCCGGTGTTGAACCATTGTGGTGAGTTGGGAGCGGCCATCTGGTTGGCGAGCATGTAGCGAAGCTCGTCCTCGAAGGCCTCGGCATCATCAGCGGTGGCGAAGTAGCCCCCCTTCTCCCCCCAGTGCCGCCATGTGCCGACGAGACGATTGAAGACCTGTTTGGCGGAGTGCTCCGGACCGGTCAGCGGTCGGCCTTCGTCGTCGAAGAGTTGGGTTCCGTCCTCGTCGTACTGGGGGACTCCGGCCTTGCGAAAGTACTTGGACACCATGATGTCCAAGGCGACCTGGCTCCACTGAGACGGGATCTCGGCGTCGGTCATCTCAAAGACAACAGAGCCGTCGGGGTTGGTGATTCTGGAGTCACGAGTCGACCACTCCAGTCGGTCGTATGGGTCGTTACCGGCCTCGGTAAAGCGACGGGTTATCCGTAGGCCTTCGCTCATCTGTTGTGCCTCCTCCGCACTTCTCTTGTTTCGGCACCGAAGACCGAGAACACGTCCATCTATAGCTCCCACCACTAGATGTTGTGGTGTGCGGGGAAGTGTCCACCTACATCTGGTATGGACTCCAACACTGTAATTACAAGCCTGCAACTCGTCAAGAACCGAGTTATCCACAGCCCGTAGTGCGTGCTCAGACAGCCAAAACGGCCATCCAGGCGGGGAAGCGGACGCCGAAACGGGTGCTCTGGGGAAGTGACGGCACCATATATGGGTGCCACGGGTTCAGCTAGTCGGGTGGCTGATCAGTTTTCGCGGGTTTCGTCCTCAAACCAAGTTGTCCCACCAGTAGCGGATCATGAACGACGCCTCCGGCCGACATCGTCCCTGCCAGGAATGACCGGCGTGACGGAGGATGTAGGTGCGGCGGTAGGTGAGAATGCTCCCCACTTCCTCTTCTCCGGTCCGTGCAACATCGGGTCCTCGACGAACCAATCGGGTCGTTCCATGGGACAAACCTGACGGCGAAGCCCGAGGGCCCCTCTCCGGTTGCTCATCGTCAGTCCGGGACTCCCTTTTAGCCAACCTTGTCTCCAGGCCGAAAGTCGATGTCCGGGGAACCTAGGCTCAGCGAGCAGGGTGTTCCCAACCGTCGACCCGACGACCCGCGTCGATAGTCCAGCGAGGCAGAAAAAACTGAACCAACGGTCCGATCAGCAGGGCAAAGGCGATGGTTCCGATCCCGAATGTGCCACCGAGCAGCCATCCAGCGATCAGCACCACGATCTCGAGTATCGACCTGGTCAAACGGATCGACGGGCCCTTCCGGGCGATTCCGGTCATCAGCCCGTCACGGGGGCCGGGCCCGAGATTGGCCCCGATGTAGAGGCCGGACGCGAAGCCGATCGACAGAATCCCGGACCCGAGCATGAGAATCGCCACCACGGTGTTTCCGGCTTCGGGCACCACAACGGCTGTCACATCGATCATCACCCCGATGATCAATGCATTGAGAACGGTTCCAATCCCGTAGGGCTCCCTCAGCGGAATCCAGAACAGGAGGACTACGAACGAGATGATGATCGACCAGACCCCAACGGTGAGGCCGAATCGAACAGCGAGCCCCTGATGAAGTACATCCCAGGGCGGGACACCAAGACCGGACTGGAGCATCAATCCGATGCCCGCCCCGAAGATGACGAGGCCGACAACAAGGTTCACCAGACGTCTGGGAAGTTCACGGCCGCCAAACGGGATGAACCAGCGGGAGGCGGTCAAACGAGGGCACCTTCTCGAGCCACGCCTCTCCCTCTGCGGATCACCATGGATCTCGCCGATCGGTCCACACTTGGCCAGGGCCTCAGGTTGGGAAGCAGAAGTTCGGTCATGGCGATCCTTCGACGGCGGGAATGAACATGAGTCCGAGCACGCTAACAATGGAGACTCATACCCGAGGAGGGAAGCAAGTTGGCAATCGACTTCACAGTCTTGGACGCCGCCGGCAAACCGTGGACGCTGTCCGATCATCTCGACGCCGCGGCCGTGATCACCTTTCACCGGGGCGACTTCTGAACGTACTGCCACGGCCAGTTGGCCGTCATGGCCCAGCGACAGGGTGAATTTCTGGAGCGAGGCGCCAGAGTGTTCGGACTGAGCGCCGACTCGCCCGGTCAGAACGCTGCTGTGATGGAAAAGCTGGCCCTCCCTTTCCCGATCCTTTCCGATGTTGAAAGGGATCAGGCAATAACTCCGCTGAGGTTCGCCGACGAGAACGATCCGAGACTGATATCGCGGCCGGGTGTCGTGATCATCTCGCCCGACGGGGAGATTGTGTTCCGGTTTGTCGGCAAGGACTACGCCGACAGACCCGATGAGGATCTGGTTCTTGAAGAGCTCGGGGCCTTGGGTCTCGATCCGACCTCGCAGCTGGCGGCTGAGCATGGCCCGGTCGAGCCGGGGAAGACGGCGATCCCGGGCGCGGGTCTCGAGTACTACCTCAGCGGGGCCAAGTTCGCCGCCCTCGCATTGCGGCGCCGATATCGGGACATCAGTGACGACTTCAAGGATGGGACCAAGGCCTATGTGGCGATGGTGGAGCGGTATCTGGAGGCATTGAAGGCCGTGAACGAGCGCAAGGCGTAACGTGCATGCCCTATGGAATGGCCGCAAGTCCAGCTTGTTGTCACCTGCCTGGTTGATGTATTAGCACCCCAGGTGGGTCGTGCCACCCTGGCGGTTCTCGAGAATTCGGGTTGCCGGGTGGACTTTCCCGAGGGTCAAACCTGCTGCGGACAGCCTGCTTTCAATGTCGGTCTCACCGATCAGGCGCGAGAAATGGCTGCTCACACCCTTGATGTCCTCGACGTCACGGAGGGTCCGATCGTGGTCCCGTCCGGATCGTGTACCCAGATGATTGCCCACCACTACATCGAGCTTTTCGAAGGAACCGATCGAGCCGATCAGGCAGACCGGGTGGCGGGTCGGACCCGCGAACTCACTCAGTTTCTCATTGACGATCTCGGTGTTGACGCATCCGCCTCATGTGACGGATGTTCGGTCGCCTATCACTACTCATGTCATGGTCTGCGAGGGCTCGGGTTGGAAGCCCAGGCTGACCGATTGCTGGAGGGGGTCGACCGTGTGAACCTCGACGGTGACAAGGAATGCTGTGGTTTTGGGGGTCTCTTCTCGATCGAGATGCCGGCCATCTCCGCTGCAATCATGGATGAGAAGCTCGATCGGGTTGAGGCGTCCGGCGCCGACACACTCGTGGCGGGCGATGTCTCATGTCTGATGCACCTGGAGGGAGGTCTTCGACGTAGAGGATCCAAAGTGGTGGTCAAGCATATTGCTGAGCTATTGGCAGGCAGTGACATATGAGCCAGCCGGTCAGCTTCGTCACTCGCGCCGACGCCCTCCTCGGCAGTAAAGAGGCCGCTGCGGTCGTCAAGGGGATACGGCACTTCAATGACGCAAGAGATCGCGTCGTGGCCGAGTTCCCCATCATGGAGGAATTGCGCGATAGGGCGCGGGCGATCCGTCTTCACTCCCTCAGTCATCTCGACCGGCTTCTAGGTCAATTCGCAGATCAGGTCACCGCTCTTGGCGGCACAGTGCACTTCGCAGCCGATGCCGACGAGGCGAATCGGATCGTGGCCGAAATCCTCCAACAGTCGGACTCCAGTCTCGTGGTGAAGTCGAAGTCGATGGTCTCCGAGGAGATCGAGCTCAACCACCACCTCGAAGGCGTCGGTCTGGAGGTGGTCGAGACCGATCTCGGGGAGTTCATCGTGCAACTTGCCGGCGACACGCCCAGTCACATCATCGCTCCCGTACTCCACATGACCCGCCAGGACATCGGTGAACTGTTCTCCGAGAAGCTGAGTGTCGAGTACACCGACGATCCGACAGAGCTCAACGAGATCGCCAGAGCCCATCTCAGGGAGATCTTTCTCAGTGCGGACGCGGGTATCTCCGGCGTGAACATGGCCATCGCCGAGACAGGGTCGGTCGTCCTGGTCACCAACGAGGGAAACGGCCGGCTGACCACGACGGCTCCGAGAGTTCACATCGCTCTGATGGGCATGGAGAGGATCGTCTCGAGCTGGGAGGACGCCACCGTTGTGCTGGAGGTTCTAGCCCGCTCTGCCACCGGGCAGAGGCTTTCCGTTTACACCAGCGTCATCACCGGCCCGAGGAGGGAGGGCGATCCCGACGGCCCCGAAGAGTCACACGTCGTCGTCATAGACAACGGTCGCTCAGAGATCTTGGGCGGTCCCACCGCGGAGATCCTGGCCTGTATCCGATGTGGCGCCTGTCTCAATGTCTGCCCCATCTTTCAGACCGTCGGAGGTCACGCCTACGGCACCGTGTACTCGGGACCAGTCGGTTCGATTGTCACTCCCGGCTTGCACGGAATGGAACCCTGGTGGGAGTTGCCTTACGCATCAACCATGTGCGGAGCCTGTGAGGAAGTGTGCCCGATACGTATCCAAATCCCTTCGATGCTTCTCCAGCTGAGGGAACGTGCCGCTTCTGAGGGCAGACTGCCGGGTTGGCTCAACAAAGGCATGAGCCGATACGCCCGAACGACGACGGACCCTCAGAAATGGCGGAGGGCGACGAAGTGGGCTTCGCGTCTGAGCGCCCCCTTGGCGTCAGGTGGCTGGCTGCGCCGGATCCCAGGTCCGGGGAGAGGGTGGACGAAATTTCGTGACTTGCCACGTCCCGCCTCGGAGTCGTTCGCTGAATGGTGGAGGACCAACCGTGGATCGTGATGTCTTTCTCGCCAGAGTCGGACGGTCGGCTATGACCGCCGTCCTGCCGGAGGTGTTGGGTATCCCCGACCGCTTGCCCGACTTGGAAGATGAAGATCTTCAGACACTGTTCCGGGAACGGGCCCAGGACGTGGACGCCGTGGTTCATGGGCCGGTCGGACGACACGGGGTGCCTAGAGCTGTGGCCGGGATCGCCGCAGGGCATCAATGCAGATCCTTCATGGCATGGGAGGATCTTCCTGCCTCCGGTGTGGCTTCGGCTCTCACCGCGGCGGGTCTGACAAGGGTGGAAGGGGAGGTGCCTGTCGAGACCAGGATGGAGCATCAGTTGGGGTATCGCGACCTGGATCTGGGCGTCACCGGAGCCACAGCCGGTCTCGCCGAGAGTGGCAGTGTCGTGCTCGAACATCGACCGGGAAGACCGAGAATGGCCAGCCTCGTGCCCGAGGTCCATGTGGCCCTCCTGGATCTGATTTTGATGGAGCGAACCCTGGTCCATTGGGCCCACAAATTCCCGGAAAGCGTTGCAAACACCGCAAATCTGGTGGTGATTACCGGGCCCAGTCGCACCGGCGACATAGAGCAGCAACTCACCCTTGGAGTTCACGGACCCAAACATGTTCACATCGTGTTGATCAAATGAGCGGTCTTCAAGAACCCTCGACTCGAAGTCGCCCGACGATCGAACGCTTGGCCTGGGTGGGTCGGGCGGTGGACCCTTACGTTCGAGACTGGTGGCAGGTTCGCAACGGACATCTGGACGCCGAACTGCGCCGACGGTGGCTGGTGCCCCAATCAGAATCAAATCACAGCGCGTGAGATAGCCATCAGGGGGTCGACTGATTCGATCAGATCGTTCCTGCGCACGCAGCCCTCCTCGTTGGTGCCGTCAGATCTGTCGGGTATGAGCGTGCCCGTGGTTTGCGTCTGGAGTCGAGATGGCAATGTGCCCTTCGACTCGGTGGAAAGAGTGAGACAACAGCTACCGGACATCACGGTTTCGGAGGTCGATGTCTGGAAGGCCCATCTCCAGTCACCGGGAGTGGTGGCTGATGCCGTAGATCTGGTGGGTCGTTGAGGGTCAGGCTGGCGAGATGGGATTGAGTTTTTCTCTCGAGTCCTTCAAGAGAGCCCGGGGTGCCCCAGGCTCTGGGAGGTCGATATGTCTTAGGTTGTCACCCGAGGAGCAGACATGATTAGTGAATTCATCGACACCAACGGAATCAGGCTGCACTACATCGATCATGGCGGCAACGGCCCGATTCTCGTCATGACCCACGGGTTGACCGCCAACGCCCACAGCTTCGATGGTCTGGCGAAGGCACTCGGTTTGGAGGTCCGGCTCATCGCGGTGGATTTGCGAGGACGTGGGTTGAGTGACAAGCCGGATACTGGTTACGCAATGGAAGACCACGCCGCCGACATTCTCGGACTTCTCGATCATCTCGGGCTCGACCGGGCGTTCATCGGTGGCCACTCTTTTGGAGGGCTTCTCACCTATCACATCGCCGCTCATCATCCTGAGCGAGTCAGGCGTTGCGTCATCATGGATGCGCCGATCGAAGTCGACGAGGCGATCCTGGAACAGATCAGGCCATCGATGGAGAGACTCGGTCGGGTCCTCCCATCGTGGGAGGACTACATCGATACCGTAAAACAACAGCCTTACTTCGAGGATTGGTGGAATCCGGAGATTGAGAGTTACTACCGGGCGGACGTGAGAGAGAACGACGACGGGACGGTCCAGTCCAGATCCAATCCCAATCACATCGAGGAAGCCGTCACAGGGATAATCGGTGTCCCCTGGATCGAGTACCTGGAGCGCATCGAGGTTCCGGTGCTTGTGATTCGAGCAACTCGCCCCTTTGGGCCCCCGGGATCCCCGCCGCTTCTCGCGGCCGATCAGGCTCGGAGGATGATTGCTGGTCTCAGTGATGGAAGACTGGTCGAGATCGATGGCAACCACCTCACCTTCCTCTTTGGCGAGGAGATCAGGCAGTCAGCGCGAGAAATAGTGGAGTTCATCACGGAAACCTCGGCTCGCAACCCGTAATGGTGACCGACAGGGGGAGGGGTACGCCGGCGATGCCCGGCTGGCGCTCCATGGATCAGTGGCCTAGGGTCGGCGTCGGGTGATTGGATTCGGATAACCACCGATTCTGCGACGGGATCCAAAATGAGCCTCGACGATTTTCCACGCATTCCCCTTCTTTTCGGGCCCTCGCCCACACACCCTCTCCCACGTCTGAGTGAAGCCCTCGGTGGAAAGGTCGAGATCTGGGCCAAACGCGAGGACTGCAATTCCGGCATCGCCTTCGGTGGGAACAAGGTCCGAAAGCTCGAATACCTCGTCGCAGAAGCCCTTGCCCAGGGCTGCGACACACTGGTGTCGATAGGCGGAATCCAGTCGAACCACACCCGACAGGTGACCGGAGTCGCCTGCCACCTCGGCATGAAGGCCGTCACGGTGCAGGAAGGCTGGGTCGACTGGCCCGACATGGCCTACGGCAAAGTCGGCAACATCCAACTCACCCGCATCATGGGTGGCGACATCCGCATAGACCCCGCAGGCTTCGATATCGGCATCCGCGACAGCTGGAAAAGCGCCATCGAGTCGGTCGAAGCCGCCGGGGGCACGCCTTACTCGATACCTGCCGGAGCATCCGATCACCCACTTGGTGGTCTCGGCTTCGCCAACTGGACACTCGAGGTTGCCGCTCAGGAAATCGAACACGACGTCTTCTTCGATCACATCATCGTGTGCACCGTGACCGGGTCGACTCACGCCGGCATGATCGCCGGCTTCGCGCTCGAGGATCGCAACGATCGCCGAGTCATCGGCATCGACGCCTCAGCGACACTGAGCCAGACCACCGATCAGGTCACCCGTATCGCCAACAACACCGCCAAGATGATCAGTGTCGACCGGGAGCTTCGAGATGACGAGATCATTGTGGTAGCGGGGTACCAAGGCCCCGCCTACGGAGTACCGGACCAGCAAACCATCGACGCCATCCACCTGGCAGCCCGAACTGAGGGCATGCTCACTGACCCCGTCTATGAAGGGAAATCGATGGCCGGACTCATCGGCATGATTCGGTCCGGCGAGATCCCGCCCGGGTCCAGGGTCCTCTATGTCCACCTCGGAGGCCAACCCGTCCTTTCCGCGTATGCCGGTGCCCCCGGACTCGGGTAGTTGGGGGACGAGGTCTCCAGCACCGCAACCCCAGGATCGGCACAATCAGCAGCAGCCCAGAACGTCAGCGGACGCATCGGACCGGCCCGCCATGGAAAGGACTAGGTGAGTAGGTCGTCATGGATTCGGTCGATTTGCCGGGCGATGTGCCGCCAGTCGTATTGGCTTTCGATCAGCTGTCGGGCGTTGCGCCCTCGCTCAAGTCGAGTGGACTCGCTGGACGCCGCCTCGACGATGGCGTCGGCAAGTTCGGTTTCGTTGTCTGGTGAGACCCGCCAGCCGTTCGGCCGAGCCGGGTCGGTGTTGACGAACGATTGGGGACCTCCCGAGTCGGTGGCGATTACCGGGAGCTCACATGCCATGGCCTCCAGGTAGACCTGGCCAAACGGCTCATCGACCGAAGGTGCCACGAATATGTCGGCACAGTTGAACCCGACAGCGAGATCCTCATGTCCCCGCCAGCCGACGAAGAAGACACCGTCGACTCCCATCGTGGTAGCCACCGTGTGGGGATGTTCGCCTTCCCACTCGCCGGGATAGCCTCCCCAGATCACCAACGGAGGCGGGCAAGGTCCCAGCGCCTCCCGCACTGCGGCGTAGGCGCGGACGAGCAATGGGACCCGTTTGAAATTCAGGAAGCGGCCGACGAACAGCAGCACCGGGAGCAGCTCGCCCGTCTTCGGGTCCAAGAAGTGACGCTCTAATTCGTTGTCCGAGTAGCGGATCGTGCCCGGCTGGCCGTTTTCATCCCACCCTCGCGGCTCGTCCACCAGCCACTGACGCCACTGGACCAACCGTTCGCTTCTCGTCAAGTGGACGGGTGCGAACCTGGTGACATCAACCCCGTTCGGCACGACTTCGATGAGCGAAGGGGCCACCCCCAACAGGTCGATTGTCAGCTGCCGGTCTGTCGGTGAGATGACAACGAGACGATCGGCCCGACGGCCGGCCCTCACCAGACGCTGATCCCACTCGGCCGCATGCTTCCATCGCTCCCCACCGCCGAGACGGATCTTGGCGAGCATCTTCAGCTCAGTGCCATGCAGGTGGACAACAGTGGGCCGAGCACCAACAGCCGACACCGCATCGTTGACGTGAGTCAGATGATTTATGTGATACAGGTCCGGTAACCCCACCCGTTCGAGCAGGGACTGCCATACCGCTACCTGACGCCGGTAGACGTCATCGTCCAAGGAGGCGAACACCCGGTCGGGCACGTCGGGTCGATCCTCAAACGACGGGGGGAAGGGCACCGGTGCGGCCATCGGGTCCCGTCCCTGATCGAACCATGCCGCCGCTTCGGTGAAGTCAAGTGCCTGCACGTCGAGGCCCGCGAAGAACGTCGCCGCATGAGCGGAAGATCCCGGTGGCCCCAGCGACCCACAACACACCGTTACCGTCCGCCCCAGTGTCTCCAGAGCTCCGCCCAGATAACGCACCACCTGCGCCGATCCACCCCGTGGATAAAACGCCAACGTCATGACTATCCGACGACCATCCATTACCGGGCCCCTACTCGCCGACCAGGCGAGCATAAGAGACAACTTGGAGGAGCGGGTGCGGTTTGGCCGGCTGAGCAACGGTTGGGGTGAGGGCCGGGACCTATCTGGCGTCCGATCTCAGCTGTGCGGCCGTCCTGTCTGCTCTCTCCGAGAGGTCGAGCCAAAGCTGGGCTGAGCCGGGCGTGCTCAGCCTTTTCGAGTGGGCCTCAATGGGGTGTCCGATGTTGCCAACCATGGTGGGATCATTCGCGGTGTGTTCGACTCTCTCGAACCTAGGGCCTGATCAACACCTTGCCGGTGGTTTCACGACCCTCCAGGGCCCGATGGGCCTCAGACGCCTGCCGGAGTGGATACTCAGCACCGATCCGCACCTCGAGTTGCCTTCCGGCGATCCACTCAAAGAGCGCGTTTGCCCGGCTCAGCAACTCTTCCCTCGTCTGTAGGTGGTTCGTCATCGTGGGTCGGGTGAGAAACAGTGAGCCCTTTTGCGCCAGGGTCAGGGGCGATATTTCCGGCACGGGTCCGGAGGCATTGCCGTACGTGATCATCATTCCCCTGGGACGGAGGAGATCGAGACTGGCGTCGAAGGTGGTCGCTCCGACACCGTCGTAGACCACGTGGAGCGGGTGGGGCCCGTAAGCCGTTTCTATCGCATCCTTGAAGTTCTCGCGGGTGTACACCACGACATGGTCGGCCCCCGCATCCTTGCTGAGCTGAGCCTTTTGGTCAGTCCCCACCGTCGTGATCACCTCGGCGCCATACAACTTGGCGATTTGGGTCAGGAGCAGACCGACACCACCTGCGCCGGCGTGGATCAGACAACGATCACCTGGGGTGAGTGGGTAGGTGTCGGTGGCCAGGTAATGAGCGGTGATCCCTTGAAGAAGAATGGCCGCTGTTGTGGATTCGTCGACATCTTCCGGGATGGGAATGGCTTTGTCCATGGGCAGCGCGACTTTCTCCGCATAGCTGCCGATGACATTGGTCCACCCGACGCGATCGCCTATGGAGAAACCACCAGCCGATTCACCGACTTCGACGACCACCCCCGCTCCTTCGAGACCGGGAGTGAAGGGGAAGTCCATGGGGTAGAGCCCACCGCGGTGGTATGTGTCGATGAAGTTGAGGCCGGCTGCGGCCACTTCGACAACCAGTTCTCCCACTCCGGGATTTGGGTCCGGGACATCGGCGAGGACCAACTTCTCGGGGCCTCCGCCTCTATCTACAACGATCGCCTTCACGGCCGCTCCACCTTCCATCCTCTGGCACGCATCTCGTCCGCGAGCATCTGATCTGACAAGTAGGACAAGTCGGGCGTGTCGCGCTCCATTCCGAGGCACCGCTCGATCGGGTCGCGCAAGGTCCTGGCCCAGGCCTTTCCCTTGGCCTCGGCTTCATGGGTGAGGGTGGAGTCGGCGTTGACGGTGTAGACACGGGCGAGAATCTGAGGGTTTGCCCTGGATCCCTTCTCCCCGTAGACGAGGAGGACCGATCCGACCGGTACATCCTGGATGCCTCCAACACTTACGAATGCGCCGTCGTAGGCCCACCCGGAAGACTTGTTGGTGTCGACAGAGTCAACCACTTTCGCCCAGTTCTTGTGACGCTCGTGGCCGAGAAGCGGGACGTCAACGGCGACAAATGGTGCTTCGTCCATTGGGCGAGGGTAGGCAAATCCCTGCAAGGACGGCCCTCGAGTCTTTACGCTCGACCCGTATGGCCAAGCTTCGACTGTTCGCAAGCCTTCGCGAGATCGCCGGGACCGCCCGGGTCGACATCCCCGCGGCGACCGTTGGCGGTGTCATAGACAGGGCCAATGAGAAGTTCGGGCCCGATTTCGAGAGCGTTGTTGAGACATCTCGGGTGTGGCTCAATGGTGAGGAGGCAGCATTGGAGGACTCCGTGATCGAGTCCGACGAAGTAGTTCTACTGCCTCCCGTCTCTGGAGGCAGCCAACCGGCAACACTCGCCCTCGTCGACCTGCTGGTATATCTGCCGCTCAGCGTTCTGATCGTGGGCGTTTTCGCCAACACCCAAAGCCAGGAGATCTGGGCGGCGGCGCTGGTGGCGATCGCCGCCGCATGGGCGCTCGATCTATCTGCAGCGTTTGCCGCGCGAGGTCGCCTGCTGTCCCCTCTGGCCATTACGACCACCGCGGCTGCGGGCGCTCTCTCGGCTCATATCCTTGGCGGTGCCGGGTATGGCCTCACGGTGGCGTTTGCCGTGGCGGTTGTGCTTGGCTGGTCAGTGGTATTTGCCGACTATCGCACCGTCGATGTCTACGCCCCAACACTGCTTGTCAGCCTGCTCGCAGGTCTGGCGACCGGGTCGATGGTCCTGTCCCGATCAAGCTTCTCGCCTGACGACAGTGCAGTGGATGTATTCCTTGTTGCAGTGGTTGTTGGCGTCTTGCTTGGTGCCCTGGTGGTCCGGATGCCGGCTATCCCATTCCTCGATCCGTTCTCCACGACGGCCATCACAGCAGTTTTGGCGGCCGTAGGTGCCGCGGCCTTCTGGGACCTTGATGTCGCTGGTTATCTCTTGGTGGGTCTCGGTGTTGCCGTGGCGTTGGTCGCTGGGCACGGTTTGTCCTCGATGCTGCGGACGGGACGAGTGACGCTCACCGAGCGCTCTCCCGGCGTCCTGACGGCTCTGGATGGTGTCGTTCTTGCGGCTGCGATCTACTACCCGTTGATCCAAGTGATTCTCTAGTGGCGTCTCGCTCGGTCATGACCCTGGCAAAGACGGCACCGAGGTCGACCACAACGGTCGTAGAGCTCGAGAATGTCGTGAATCCACCAAACACAGTCCCGATACCAGTGCTGTTGTCGACACGGAATCCCCAGGGACCGATGAGGACGCCCAGGATGAGGCCGCCGATGAGGTCAATCGTTACGGTGCCCTGCGGATAACCCGAGAAGTCGACCGCTCCGGCGAGGCCGTATCGGCCAATGATGTCTCCTCTTCCGACCCATATTGCGGTTGTCGTGGTTGAGGGAGGTTGAGGGGGCACCAACTACTGCAAGCTTCAACCCCTGGTTACCATTTGGCCCCAATGATTGCCCTGAAGGCGCATTATCGCGCTCTTCTGCTCATCACCCTGGTCGCGCTGGTGGCTTCTCTATTCCCGCTGCCCATCTATGCGGTCACAAGGTCACAGGTCGATGCGGCCTGTGAGGACTCCCGCGAGCAACTCACCGAGTACAGGCTGGCCCGTGCCGACTTCGATGATGCCGCACTCAAATATGAGGGTGTTCTGGTTGAGGTCGACACTCTCGAGGGCAAGCAACGTCGGATCCAGGGATCGGTCGACAGCCATTCTGAGGATCTCGTCGCTAACCAAGAGAGGATCGAAGAGCAGGCGGTCCAGCTCTACATGTTGGGGGGCTTCTCTAACCCAGGCATCATTCTCAGCGCCTCCTCGGTAGACGAGTTCCTGACGACGTCAGAGTTCCTCAGTACCGCAACTGTTGGTGGAAAAGAATCGATCAACGACCTGATCGCTGCCAAAGGTGAGCTTGGCCGTTTCCAGGAGGAGCTGGATGAGAACCACGATGCCCTCAAGATCGCAGAAGACCAAGCCTTCGAGTTCAGGGGCATCCAGGAAGGGGCGATGGAGCGTGAGCAGGCTTCCTATGCAAAGCTGAGCGGACGATGCAAAGAGCTGCAAAAGCAATACGAGATCGAGCAGGCGGCGGCCCGTCAGGCGGTTCGCCAGCGTGCTGCCGGTTCGGTTCAGGTCGGGCCGTTCATCTGCCCCATGACCCCGGGCCGGACGTCTTTCCGAGACACGTGGGGCGCGCCACGCTCAGGTGGCAGGTCACACAAGGGGACCGACTTGTTTGCTGCATTCAATGAGCCGGTTTATGCGGTTGCATCAGGAACTGTCTGGGTGGGCAACCGGGGTCTGGGGGGAAAGACGGTCTGGCTGACAGCCAACAACGGTGTCGCCTACTATTACGCCCACTTAGCCGGATGGAATGTCTCCAGCGGCCAAAGCGTGAGTCAAGGACAAACAATTGCCTTCAACGGCGCTAGTGGCAATGCCACGGGCAGCAGCCCTCACGTCCACTTCGAGCTCCATCCCGGCGGAAGGGGCGGAGCAGCGGTGAACCCCTATCCCACCCTGGCCGGAGCCTGCAAGTAACCTGGCGGCGTGAACGACAAGCGTCGCCGCATCGACATCGTCCTCGAGGATGAGTACGCGGGCAACCTGTCCGGGCTCGAGTTGAAGGAACTGAGACAAAGACGCCACACCGCTGAGGACGTCGAGTCTCAAATTTCGTACTACCGCCGTCTGCTCCACGGGCGGATGGATCTTCTCAATTTCGAGTTGCGTCGTCGTGGCGGGGAAGAGGAGCGGACCCTGCTCGAGGCATTGCCCGAGATCCTCGCCAGTGGAATGGTCTTCGGCGAGGAACCCAACCTGAAACGCATCGAGATCATGCCGCCGATTCCCTCGAAGACCGGGCGCCGACTGATCGACAAGATCATGGACGACGGTGTTCTCACCCAACTTCCGGACTTGTCTGACGACGAGATCAGGGAGGCCCTGGATCGGCTTCATGAGGTTGAGACCGAGATGTCCAACCAGCGTAAGCAACTCCACTCGGCGATCGACACCCTCCAGAATGAGATAGTCGACCGCTACCGGAGCGAGCAGGGCGAGGCGACGGTCCCCGGCTGACCTTGCTCGCCGCCCGGGTCAGATCAGGTCTTGTCGAGACAACCCACGACGGTGTCGTGGCCATTTCCCGTCCGGACGGCTCACTGGTCGCCTGGTCCGGCGACATCGATCGACCCTTCTATCTACGTTCGTCGGCCAAACCCTTTCAGGCATATGTCTCGCAGATGTCAGGAGCCGGGCTAGAGCCCATCCAACTCGCGATGGCGGCGGCCTCACATCGTGGCCTGCCTGTTCACGTGGCGATTGTCGACTCGGTGCTGGCCAGGGCCGGACTCAGCGCTAGGGATCTGCGGACACCTCCAGATTGGCCAATATCGGGTGAAGCTGCTCGCCATCGGGTGCGTACCGGAGAGAGGTCTCCTCGCAGGATCTGGCACAACTGTTCGGGAAAGCACGCAGGGTTTCTCCGTGCTTGCGTCGCTCAGGGATGGCCCACCGACACCTATCTCACACCTGAACACCCGCTGCAAAGGCGGATCGTCGCGGTTGTCTCGGAGCTTGGAGAGCACCCGGTCGAACCATTGGGGGTCGATGGATGTGGCGCTCCGGTTCTGAGAACGACCGCCCGCGCCATGTCACTCCTATTCGCACGATTCGCAGCAGAACCTGCTTTCGATGAGGTTCGAGCCGTGATGCACCGTTATCCGGCCCTCATCGCGAGCAATGGCGAAGGTGACTCCCTGATCGCCACGGCTATCAACGCAGTGGCCAAGGGAGGTGCCCAAGGCTGCATCGGCGTTTCTGTCGGCAGTCGCTTGGGAGTAGCGGCCAAGAGCTGGGATGGGTTGATGGACGTTGCTGAGGTGGCCGCAGTCGCCGCTCTCGATGCGGTGGATGAGTTGTCAAGACCGGCAGCCATGTACCTCGAGAAGGTCGGTCGCCCCGATGTGGTCGGGGGAGGAGAGGTCGTGGGGTCGACCGAGTCCCGGTTGGAGTTGGAGTTCGTTTGAGGCGCATCCTCGAACGTCGCATACAACTCTGGCTCGAAGACTCCGAGTCCCACGTCGAGTACGCCGAAGACGTGGAGGGCAGGTGGGCTGTTCGGATGAGGCAAGAAGTGCGCGACGCCACGACGGTTTGGTTTGATGTTGGCGACCGCAGCCTTCAGTTCGAGGCTTACATCATGCCGGCACCGCTCGCCCCCGCTGATGTTCATCGTCAGGCGCTGGTCCGGAACGCGAGGTCATGGCGAGCGTTCTTTGCCGTCGACAAGGAGGGTGCCGTTGTCGTGCGTGGCCGGCTCGCCTCCGGTCAGGTGACGCTCGAAGAACTCGATCTCGTGCTGGGAGAGGTCTACGAGATGGTGGAGGTGGCCTTTCGAGCGATGATCAGGGCAGGCTTCCCTAATCGCGAAAATTCGGGTTAGAAACTTGTGAACACACCCCTGTGGACAAGGCCTGTTGATAACCCCGAATCCTGTTGGTAACTAGGGTTTGCGCTCCACAATATCAACCAACGGCGTTTGGCTACGTTGCTTGGCGCTGTGTTAGATCACATTCGAGGTCATTGAACCGAGTTCCGGTTTGTCGTAGATTTGGTCCTGCGAACGCCCTAGAGGCAATCGGGAGAAGCGTCCGTTCGGGGAAGTGCGGAGGATGCTCCGGAAGGTCACTGGGGCGTTTTGCCGTCTGAGGACAGGCCCGCCTCAGGTACTCAGTCGTGACACATCCACCAGAAGCGCGTTGCGACCAGGCAGGACTCCCCGGGAGTCACCGGCTTGTCGGGACCCACTATCAGTGTTGTCGTGGTAGTGGTCGGCGGAATCGTGGTGGTGGTGGTGGTGGTCTTGGGCTTTGTGGTGTTGGTCGACTCCGCCTTGGTCGTGGTGGTCGCGGCCGGTGCTGTGGTGGTGGTTGTCGACCCGCCGCCCTTCTTCATGAATACGACTGTCACATAGAGAACGCCATCGCTGCTCGCCGTGCCGATCCCCGCGTAGTTGTAGTCACCGAGGATGTTGGCCTTGTGTCCGGCCGAGTCCATGAATGCTTTGTGAAGCGAATCCACCGTTCCCCCCCGCCCGACATTCTCCCCGAGCTTCGACCAGCCACTGCCTGCCGCCGCCTTCAGCTCATCGCTGGACGAGTGGTAGATCTCGCCGGCGTCGATCATGTCCTGGGTGTGATTACGAGCGTGACTACGCAGACCACCATCGACACTCAGCGCGGCGAGACCATTGGCGGCGCGGGAGGCGTTGATCTTCGCGAGAAAGCCGGCCTCAGACGCCGAATCGGCGACGGCCGACAGACCGAGACTGACTGTTGCCAATGAGGCAAGCAGAACAATCGGTAGCCATTTTCGTTTCCCCAGCATGGAGGGGTTATCGGCGAGATGCGCTTTTTCCTTGAAGTTTGGAGCTGGGTCTCACCATTCATTGACAGGGGTCTAATCACGGCTACGCAACACGACAGCTCAATAGACGCATGCTCCGGTAATGGCCAGAAACCGATGTTGTTCAGCATCGTCGGACCTCGATGCCATCGATATCGTGTCAATCGGAACCGGGTTGGAGTAACCGGACCGGCAAGCCTCCTCGCTCCTGTCACAAGATCAAGACGGGTCGAAGCAGGCGACGACCCGGGACCGGTTCCTGCCACGCGGTAGCGTTGGCTGGATGCTGGTCGCCACCAAGGTCATTCACATCCTGTTCGCGGCCGCCTGGTTTGGTCATAAGCTCCTCATTCCTCGGGATGTCAGACAATCTGTTCACGTGATGACTGATGGTGAAGGCTTGATCCGACGGATGCATCGGGCTGAACGGCTTGGAATCCTGTCGGGTTCGGGCACCGTGCTCAGCGGTATCGGTCTGATCGCGCTGACGACTGGGTTTGCTGAAACCTCCGTGTGGATCTATTTCGGACTTGCCGCTGCGATTGGGATACTCATCATCGGAGCTCTTGTGGCCCGTCCGGCCTGGAATGAGATCAAAGGGGGGATCGAGACCGGTGATGCACCCCGGGCGGCTGCCGGCGTCAAGCCATTCACGCGAGCGTTGGCACTCGAGAGCCTTCTGTGGATCGTTGCGCTGGGGTCGATGGTCGTTTGAATCGCCCCCGAGTTGGGGCTATGAGCGATGAAGACCTTCGGGCGAACCAATCCGTGGTGGCAGCTCGACCAAGCACAACCTCAGCAACGCCAACCGTCCAGGGCGGAAAGGGAAAAGGGAGCGGACTGGGGGGACGCTACACGCCGAACATGACCTCGCGAAGGCTGACCATCGTCGATGCGTATGTGCTGGTGTCGAGGCGCATAGAACCGAGCCGGAGCCCGGTCATGCCTTCACCGACATTGGTCATCACCCGCAGTATGCCGTCGTCATGGTCCAGGACACCAAGCCCCAGACAACCGCCTCCCGAGCCCTGGACACCCACGAGGACACCCTCGAGCCTCCCAAGATTGAGGCCGACCGGGACGGTCGGAGCGAAAACGGTTGGGCGCACTTTCCATCGGTCCAGAGGCGGCTGGAGTGCTGCCGCGAAGCCGTCCGCGCGTTTGCGAGCTCGTCCGTCGGGTGTCATCGGAAGGAGAGCCGGGTCGGTAGGTGCGGTGATCACTTCTATGCCGAGAAACCGTCGCAGCATGCCGACAACGGGCTCCATCTCCTCCCCATGCTGAAGGGCGATGATTTTTTCGGGTCGACAGAGCTCCGACTTGTGGTACTTGAGAGTCTCACCGGACACACCTGACGCCACCGCCGTCGTATCGATGATCACGACATCTCCGACCTGCTTTGCCCTTTCGACCATCACAGCCGTGGCGACGACGTGCTGGAGGACCAACCGTGACGGCGTCACGGTGCCGACGAAGTGGAGTCCGTCGGGCTGGTCGAGTTTTTCGAGGTCATCCAGCGAGTTGAATACTTTCATCCCTACACACGCTGGTGGACCGATGGTCGAGTTCCCAACGTCGGCATCGACGATGACGGGTGTCCGCCCGGAAGCAAGCGCTAGACGCACGGCCTGGAGAGCGAGGGTCGTCTTGCCGGTGTCCAGGCCTCCGATCAGCATCGAGACGTTGCTTGTTGCGACGTCCTGGGCCAGGTCGTCATATGAGAATTCGGTCATTCCGGCAATATAGGGCCGGTACGCGGACGTCATTTCCACGACACACCAGGTTTGGTCCCACTTACGAGTGATTGCGGCGTCTCTCCGGCCCTCGACGTCGCCTGCGGCGTCCTCTGCCTTGCCGCACGAGCGGATGCAGCTTGGTTGTGCCTCCTTGCGAATCGAACGTCGATGTCTCGGAGACACACTCACACCATTTGTGCTACAGGCCACTACCGTCGCCAGCGATGTCCCTTCCGATCAGTTTTCTCTCCGACTTTGGCTATCACGACGAGTTCGTGGGAGTGGTTCACGGTGTGCTGGCAAAGCTTGCCCCGGAGTCATCGGTCATCGATATCGCACACGAGATCCCCAGAGGAAACGTAAGAGCTGGTGCGCTTTCTCTGACCCGAGCCATTCAATATCTGCCGGAGGGGGTATGTCTAGCTGTGGTCGATCCCGGTGTCGGCTCCGATCGCAGGGCGATCGCGGCCAAAACACCCTGGGGCTTCTTCGTGGGCCCCGACAACGGACTTCTCTCGCCGGGTGTTGCCATGGTCGGGGGCGCCTCTCAGATCGTTTCGATTGAGAGCCCAGAGGCGATGATCCCCTCACCCGGAGAGACATTCCACGGGAGAGATGTGTTTGCACCGGCTGCGGCACTTCTGGCTTCAGGAAACGCCGCCCTCGAGGATCTTGGACCCACGTTGGCCGGCGATGAGATCACGCCGATGCTCCTTCCTCTCACAGAAATCGTCAATTCGACAGTCGCCGGAGAAGCTTGGTGGATCGACGGTTATGGCAACGTGCAGACGAATGTTTCTCCCGAAGACCTCGATGCTGTCGGGATCAGCCCGGGTGAAGCCGTCACCGTGAAAATCGGGTCAACCCTGCACTCGGTCAAATGGGTTACGTCCTACTCCGATGTTGAGGACGGTGAGCCAATGCTCCACGTCGACTCCTCGGGTTTGGTCGCGTTGGCCGTTCGGGGTGGTCGTGCGGTCGAGGCCCTCAACCTTGCCGAAGGCATGTCAGTCACCCTGGCGGGGAGAAGAGCACCCAAAGCTGAATGAGTCCTGCCACTGCGATGAGAACGAGAAGAATCAAGATGATGATCGCGGTGGCCGGTCTCACGCGCCGCGGATCGTATGCCGGCATCGGGCGAACCCGTGGCTCAGGGGCTTCAAACTTGTCGAGGCCCCCGTAAACAGGGGCCCCGACTACATGAAGAAGGGTTCCGTCACCGTGGGGCGGGCTGGGAGGCTATCCGTTCACACCTCGGACGAACGTGCCCTAGGTATGAGGGAAACGGAGTCCCCTCCTTCCTGCATGCACCGCGCTATCGACCACGAAGAGTGATTTCTTGAGTAATTTTTCCATTCGGTTCCTCACCCGTCCCGGATGTCACTTGTGCAATGACGCCCGACCGCTGGTCGAGTGGGCGGCGATGAAGGTGGGCGTAGTCATCGAGGAGATCGATGTCGACGGTGATGACACCCTCCTGTCTCTCTATGGAGTGAGAATTCCCGTGGTTCTGGGTCCTGGTGACGAGGTGCTTGCCGAGGGGGTCATCGGGGATCGCAAGGCGCTCGAGAAGGCGTTCCTGGGTTTGGAGTGGGGTTAGCCGAGGTGACGGACCGAGGCCTCGGTCTCTTCGTCACTCTCCGTGGAGTCACTCTCCGTGGAGTCATCTCCACCGTCTCCCGTGCCCTGTTCCCCGTCGTCCGGGGACTCGGCGAGACCGCAGTCGATCAGAACCTCGTCCGGGTCGCCACCGCCAAATCGGACACGCTCGAAAGCGGAAACCGCCGTGATCTGTTCCTCGGTCAGATTGCTGCTGAATGAGGGCATACCGCCGGCGATCGGCTTTGAGGTGTCGCCGTAGCTGCTCTCCCCTGCTGACTGGAATCCCGAGGACCCAAGTCCCACCCACACGATGTGGTCGACGCAGGCCCCAAATGTGGTGAGCGCTCCGCTTAGTGCCGGGAAGGTGGCTGACCCCTGACCGTTGACCCCATGGCACCCGGCGCAATTGACACCCGTTACTGCGCCCCCCGCATAGATGCTCCCACCCAGAGCGATGTAGTCGATTCCGCCCCCGCCGACAGACTGACCGGTGAATTCGGACCCATCACAATTGACGATGTTCCCGGTCACAACGTCCGTCATCAACTCGGTCGCCTCGCCGCACTCACCGGTGGAGGCACCACCGAGCGCAAACAAGGCGAACAGCGGGACGATGAGAAACACAGCCGTCAGCCACTTGGGAATGACGAAGCTCGTCTGCTCCCTGATGCCGGCGGTTGGCACGGTTATCACCTCCGGGAGGTGCGCTGCCTCACCCGGTGTCACTTCGGTGGGCACCGGGGCTCTCGTTGTGGGCTGAGGCATCGCAGTCGGAGTCTCGACCACGACAGCAGCCGGGGCCGCTGCAACCGGCTCCGGCTGGGAATCCTCTTCTTCGGGAACGGTCACTTCCGCCGGTTCGGATGCGGGCGTTGTTGCCGCCACCACGCCCCCTCCGGCCCACGCCGCCAGAACATCATCGACCGACCCTCCAGTCTCGGCCGCCCTCGCCTCAGCTGAGCGTTGCACCAGATCCTCAGGTATTCCCAGGGCGGCCGCGGCAGTCGCGATGAATTCGCTCATCCCTATCCTTCCGAATTCCTTGATTCCAAAAGGTACGCAACCAGGGCGGTCATATCTTTTGGAGCCAGGTTGTGCGGCGGGTGCTTCGTGGTATCCCCAGTGACCGTCGCCTCCAACTGACTCGATGTCATCCGTGTCCCCACATCAGAGAGGTCCGGCCCGAATCGTCGATCTCCCACCACTTGATTGGTGTCATTCAAGGTCACGGCCCCAAGCCCGACATCCGCGACGACCGGGCGCACCATCTGGGTATGACAGGCGGCACATCCGAGAGACGCATAGACACGTTGACCATTGACTGCTGTCTGTGAGTACGGGATCTCGCTGGTGCGGGAACCAGGCTCGTCTGTGGCAACCGAAGGGCCAATCAGCCCCATCATGAGGACGACCAGAAACAGCCCGATCGCACCGAGGATGATCATTCCAGGTTTGTCCGGCGCCCCAACAAGGACAGGTGGCTGGTAAGTGCCTGGGGGAGCAGTGGCCATGGGGGCGGTTTGAGCCGGCGGAGTCTCAATCACGATGTCAGGGGCGACATCTTCTTGCTGAGCCGGTGGCTCGGAGCTCACTTCGACAGAGGGAGGTGGTTCCGGTGCGGCAGAGGATGTGACGACTATGGCCTCGCCTCCACCCCACGCGGTCAGAATTTCATCGACATTCGAGCCGGCCTCGGCGGCGCGAGCCTCGGCCGAACGACGCACCAGGTCCTCCGGCACCCCGAGTGTGGTGGAGGTTGCAGCCAGAAGGTCACTCATCGACAGTGGCCTTTGCTACAAGAACCTCCTGTGTGGCGGCCTTTCCCTGCGTGACGGTTCCGATGATGGTGGCCGCGTAGGCGAGCTGGCCGAAGAAGGTGACGATGGCGAACCCGACAGCGATCAACATCATTGTTTCGACGCTCCCTCCCAAACCGGCGCCCCAACCTTCTCCGACGTCGACATAGGCACCAGAATTGGAGCCGCCGATCCATGAGTAGCCCGAGACAAGACCGGAGGCGGCCATGAAGACGAGAACCCCGACTGATCCGGTGAGTGTCAGGGTCAAGAAGGTCTTCGTTCTCCTCGTGTAAAGCTCCCTGCCAAACAGACGAGGGACGGCTGAGAAGCTCACGCTGGCGATGAGCAGAGTGCCAACCCCTGAGATGGCGGCATATTCGATGGCCTGCCAGAAGCCTGTCAACGCCGCTACCGATGCGATCGACCGGAAACCGGCAAGTGCTGCCATCACTGCCACCCCAACCCCGAGATAGAGACCGAGGACACCGGCTCTCAGGTCGGGCCTGTCTCGGACCTTGTCCCAGGCGCCCTCGAGGGTCAGCGATGCGTTTGCTGCGTTTGCCAGTGCTCCGATTGGGAACGCGAGACCGAGGGCAGCCCCTACACCGGAAAGATACGAAGGTCCGGGCCCGAACATGAGTTGGGCAGTTCCCCACCAGACCGCGGCGAATCCCAGCGACCAAAACCCGACGAGGGCAAGTTGGCGACTAGCGAGGGAGACATCGAGCTCCCTGACCATCGTGTAATAGAAGAGCCCCGTTCCGACCGTAAAGAGAAACATCGTGACGAAGCCGGCGGAGAAGAACACGTCGGTGTAGGCGACAGCAGTTGATGAGAGATATGGGAGGTCGCCCGAGGAGAAGGCCAGGTAGAGGAGGGGCAGCCAAATTACTCCACCGAGGACAAACCAAAGAGTCACGTAGCTTCGGTTCTCGCTGCGGTCCGAGATGGTTCCAATGGTGACCAGCGCCGGAACGGCGAGCAGAAGGGTCATCGGCAGATTGATCCACCACGGAAGACCGAACGGCTGACCACCTGTGCCGAACCCGAATCCGATCGCCAGCAAACCAACCAGCACCAGACCGGCGATTCCGAACAATTCAAACCTGGCGAGGCTGCTGACACTCAACCTTGCCCCGGTGAGCCGAGGAAGGACGTAGTAGATGCCTCCGATCAGCGAAATGGAGACGAACCCGATCATCAGGGTGAGGTTGGCCATGGGCTCGAGACGCCCGTAAGTAATGGGAAAAATGTCGGCGAAACGGAGTGACATCAGGGAGAGCAACTGGAGACCCCCACCGAGCACGAGAAAGAAGGCACCGGTTACGAGATGATTTGCGGCGACGCGACTGTCGTCTTCTCCCACAACGTGAAGTGTTCGATTGTCCGAGTTTGGGGTATCAGCCAAGCGTCTTCCTCGTCGGAAATGAGACGGGCGGGAGCATAACTACTTCCACAAATCACGACGCCGCTACATTGACCCCAGTTAGTGCCACAGGTTGGGTTATCTAAGAGGGCCCTGCTTGTGGTAGAAACGCCCCAACAACCAGCTACACACGTCCGGACTGCACCTGACCATGTATCGCCTCGGAGAATTAAGCGACAGACGCCGCCAAGCAATCGGATCTGGATTGCTTCTTCTCGGTGTCCTTGGACTGGTGGTCGGGGTCGTCTGGATCCACTGGTCGAGCTTTCCGGAGACGGAGCTCATCGATGGCGTTGATGTTGTGGTGACCGTCGATTACCTCAACTGGTTTCCGCGAGGCACCGTCTGGCTGGGAATCGGCTATCTGATCATTCTGGGTGCCACTACATTCGCTCTCGTCGGAGCTACTTTTCTTTGGGTTCTGAATCAGAGGATGACCTGGGCTCGCGCCACGGTCGCGGCAATGATCACCTGGCTCGCTCTCCTCTTCTTCTTTGGGATAGCCCCCTCAGAGTGGCTCACCTTCGCCCAGACCGAACTCGATTGGTCGTCGCAAAGAGTGGCGCTCGTCATCCCACCGGCCCTCGTCCTCGGCAACACCATCGAGATCAGTTACGCGGTCCTCAAGGACTCGATCTCGATGGGTTATCACATCGTGCTGCTTGGGTTCGGGGCGGTTCTGGGGATTCAGATTCAGAAGATCAAGGAAGGTCGTCCACCAGGTGCCCAACCGTCCGAGCGGAAGTCGCCATATGGGCGTCCTTTGGTCAAGGGAGACGCCTGATGCCCCGTGGAGTCATCGACGAGATCCCGCCGATCAGGGATGACTATCAGCTTGCTCTGGTCGAAGGTGACTATTTCAAGGACAAGCTGCGTTCCAAGCAGTTCCTCCACATCGACCAGGTGGAATGCATCCTTTGCGAAGGCTGCGTCGATATCTGTCCCTGGAAGTGCATTCACTACCTGTCTCTGGATGCAATCACCGAAGGAGTCAACGTCGACCATCCGGCCGAGGATGACCAGAACTTCGGCTTTTTCATCGTCGATGAGGATGAGTGCACCCGATGCGCGTTGTGCATCGACCGGTGTCCGACCAACGTCATCTCTTTGGGCAAGTTCGAAGGCTCGCTTGCAGACCAGGCGACCGAGTTGGGCCTCGACCGCCGCCCGTGGGACTTCGACACCGGTCAGCGTGATTTCAAGAACGGATACTCGTACGGTATGCGTTGGTAGCGAGGGGAGCGCACTAATTGGCTAACCGCAACGGCAAAACCGGACTCAGGGACCGGATCAAAGAGACAAACGACAAGCTGTGGAGCTCACAGGTGGTCGGTGCGATTCTTCGTCCCGGTTCGCCCTTCAAACAGGGCTACTCGGATAGTCCGAGAAACCGCTCCTATGTCGTGATGAACAACGTTCTCTATCACCTCCACCCGGTGAAGGTGAAGAGGCACGCGGTCAAGCTGTCCTACACGCTCTGTCTCGGTGGGCTCAGCTTCTTCCTTTTCATCCACCTGACGATCACCGGCATCTTTCTGATGTTCTATTACACGCCCACCGCCGAGCTGGCGTATGTCAACATCCAGGAGCTATCCACTGACATTGCGTTCGGGTCGCTGGTGCGAAACATGCACCGATGGGGAGCGCACCTCATGGTCCTTTCGGTGTTTCTTCACATGAGTCGTGTCTTCTATCACGGCGCCTACAAGCCGCCACGCGAGTTCAACTGGGTGATCGGAGTGGTCCTCCTGTTTCTGACACTGTTGCTCTCCTTCTCGGGCTATCTCCTGCCGTGGGATCAGCTGGCACTTTGGGCGGTCACCGTCGGAACCAACATGGCCGGATTCGTTCCGGTCGTTGGTGATCAGGTCAAGTTCGTTCTCCTCGCCGACGTGGAGGTGAGCGCGGCGGGTCTGCTTCGCTTCTACGTCCTCCACGTTCTTTTCTTTCCGTTCATCATCGTCATTTTCATGTCCATCCACTTCTGGCGAGTCCGCAAGGACGGCGGCATTTCGGGTCCCCTATGAGGAGTTCTTGTGGTTGATATCCCAGAGAGTCTCCTGAGGAGATCTGCGGAGGCGAAGGCCAAGGCACTTGGGGTGCCGGTGGAACAGGTGTTGGCTGAGATGAAGGGCGAGGGCCCGGCGGTAGAGGTTCCTCAGGCAGAGATCGTCGAAGAAGCACCCTTCCCGGACGAGCAAAGCAGGTCGGAGCCCCCCGCGGAGCAGGTTGACGATCCGGTGGAAGAGGCACCGCTGTCGACAGAGGAGGTTGTGGAAGAGGTTGTGGCTGCATCCCCGTCGCCGGACGACGAGGCCTTTCCATCTGCGGCGGCGGAGGTTGAAGAACGGGGTCCAGTAGCTGTTGAAGACAAACCTGAGGATTCCCCAACCGCCGAAGACCACGGCACGGATAACGCCAAGGTTGCCGGCCTGGTGAGTCCCCGCCCGTCGGTCCCGCCCACCGGTCTCCCCGACGGTGTCCGGACTCAGCGTCTTCTCACTGTCGTCAAGGCCCGAGCGATTCAGGACGTGAAGCCGGAGCCCCAAGACAAGGTCAACACGTGGCCGCACCTGATGCTCGTCGAATTCGGTGCCCTCCTGGCCATTACGGCGCTTCTGGTGATAATGGCGGTGGTAATCCACTCGCCTCTGCTCGATCCGGCCAACTTCAACGCAACACCAAACCCGTCAAAGGCCCCCTGGTACTTCCTCGGGCTTCAGGAGCTTCTCAGCTATTTCGACCCGCAGATCGCTGGAGTGACCGTGCCCACCATTGTCGGAATCATCGGGTTCATGATGGTGCCCTTTGTCGACCGCAACCCGTCGACACGGCCCAGCGACCGCAAGTTCGCCATCCTTCTCTATTCGATTTTCATCTCGGGTGCAGCGACCCTCACCATCCTCGGGGTCCTGTTCAGGGGAAGGGGTTTCAACTTCTCTTACCCGTGGAAGGACGGGATCTTCTTCGATGACCTCAAGGACTGGGTGGACTTCGAGTGAGCTTTGGCAACCTGGTTCTGGTTGGTGTGGCTCTTTTCGCCATTCTGGGCGCAGTCGGAGCATTCACCATCGCTTTCCGACGTTCGCAGTCGGACGAGTCGGCCGACGTGGTCGATCCAACCGCAGGCGTGTCATCGGAGACCCTCAAGGCCGACAAGTCGATGGTCGGGGTGCGGGTCGAACCGATACCCGTTCCGGTGATAGAAGAGACCGGTGAAGAGACCGGTGATGAGGTCGAGGTCGAGGTCGAGGTCGAGGTAGGGGTCGCGGAGCCGGAGCCGTCCCCGGTGGCGATCCAGGTTGTCGAGACACAAAGGGTTGTGGAGGTTTCGCCAGAGGAGGCGGGTGTCACCCGTCGTCAGTTCTTCAACCGGGCGCTGAACGTAACCTTCTTCTCATTCCTGGGAATAATGGGAATCAACTCCCTTGCGTTCTTCTGGCCAAGACTGAGCGGCGGCTTCGGGTCCGATGTCGATGCAGGCTCCGTGGCCGAGGTGAAGAGTGCGGTTTTCACACCGAGCGGTTCGATTCTCCCCCTTTTCATACCGGAGGCCAAGGCTTACGTGGTGCCGGCACCAACCTCTCTCTCCGATCAGTACGCAGGAAAGCAGGTCGAGACCGACGGGCTCATGGCGCTGTTTCAGCGTTGCGTCCACCTTGGATGTCGGGTTCCCTGGTGCGCGCCTTCGCAAGGCTTTGAATGCCCCTGCCACGGATCGAAGTACAACTCGGTCGGCGAGTACTTCGCCGGTCCGGCGCCGCGAAATCTCGACCGATTTGTCGTAGAAGTCCGAGACGGCCGATTCATCATCAAGACGGGCAGTGTCATCCAGACCTCGCGTGCCCCTGCACTCTCCGTCAACTACCCCCAAGGTCCGAGCTGCATCGGCGCCACCAGCGGCGACGAAGAGGCCTAGGTGACCGCCGACGTCATCACCGTCCTTGCGATCGTCGCCGGTGTCGCCTGGCTAGGGCTGATGGTGGTCTCGGCTCTACGCAATCGCGGCGGCGAAGAAATCGCTCACAACCTTCAGCCCGGAATCGACGACCAGCATCTGGAGACCAGACGACTCGAGAAGAGCCAGAAGGCGGCCATTGTTGGTTCTGCCTTCCTTGCTATTTCCCTCCCCCTCTACTTTCTTGGTGAGACCAACCGCCAAGAGGGCTTCGTCGAGGACTTCGCTACCGAATCCGAGTTGCGTGGTGAGCATCTGGTCGAAGAGTTCGCTTGCTTCAGCTGTCACGGTCCACTCGGTGTCGGTGGGTCTGCCTTCTATGTCGAGAAGCGCTCCGGTGTCACCGTCTCATGGGCGGTGCCCTCCCTCAACGACGTGCTGTACCGGTATGACGACGCCGAGCTCAATTTCTGGATCACCTTTGGCCGTGGGAACACGCCCATGCCTGCCTGGGGCCTGCCCGGGGGCGGGCCGATGAACGAGCAGCAGGTCAGTGACGTCGTCAACTACCTGGGCACGATCCAGATCAAACAACAGGAAGCGGTCGACAAAACACCAGGAGCCATGACCACCCAGGTCGCCCGTCTCGAGAATGCCGACCAGATCGTGGACGCAGCAATCCTTTCTCAGCGCCAGGTTCTCGCCGAGATAGAACAGGCACCGGCGGACTCGACATTCATCACCCAACTCTCCGACCAGGCTCGTGAGGTTCTCGACAATGCCGACGTGGGGATAGATACAGACGATGATGGGCTGTCCGATGTAGCCGAGGTCGAGCTTTCGGCCATCTCTTCGCAGGCAGTGGACTACTTCCGGGTGGTCGATGCGATAACGCTCGACCCGGCGACCCCGGACGCGGAGAAGGCCGAGGATGCCGTGGCTCAATTGGAGGCCGCCATCCCGAGCGATCCGATTCTGGCGGTTCACCTGGTTGCGATTGAGGACATCCTCGAGACTGCCGGTGAGGGTGACGACACCGACGGCGACGGCATCTCCGACGAAGCAGAGGCAGCGATCACCGGTCAGATGGCGGAGGCCAGTAGCAAGACGATCCCCGCCGGAATCGTGGAGATCGAACTCAATCCAACCAACCCCGAATCGGTCGGTGGCCTGCCGGACCAGAGGACGGCCAGCTCGATGGTGGGCGCCCAAGAGTCGGTGGCCACCACGACGACGGTGACCGCCGAGAACCAGGACAAACTGAGGACCCAAGAAGAGGATGGCCTCGAGTTTCTGCTCTCGGCACAAGGCGCTGGGCAATGGGAGATCGAAATTCCGGGAGTGGCCGCATCGATGGAGACGGGTGTGGATGAGGCAGCCAGGGCGGTCGCCCTGTTCAACGCCAACTGCGCACGCTGTCATACGGCAGGCTTCAGTGCGGGCATTCCCTACACGCTGGAGGCCGGTTCTGGCGGTTTCGGGCCGGCGCTGTGGGACGGTCGCGAGTTGGTGCAGTTCGGGGAGGCTCCCGAAGACCCAAGTGAGCCAGACCTTTTGATCGAGCTCCTCATAAAAGGGTCGGAGTCGCAGAAGCCCTATGGGCTGAACGGCTTTGGGTCGGGACGGATGCCCGCTTTTGGCGCCACTCTCTCGGCCGAGGATCTCAGTCTGCTGGCGATGTATCTGCGTAGCGGGAACATGGACGGGAAGGAGTAGGAGATGTTCTTCCGTGAGCTCTTCAGATCGCTGTTCTCGGCCAACCTCTTCGTTACGGGAGTCCTGCTGACGATCGGCGCCGTTGTCCTCTTTTACGGCGCGATGTATCTGTTCAACTACACCAACCTGGGCAAGAAGCTCGGATTTCTGGTCTCCGGGGCTGCCATGTTCGGGTGGCTGAGCCTCACATCCCTGCTGTTTGTCATCTACGCCCCGAGAGGGCCAAAGCCGGACAACATCGAAGGGCTCAACGCCATTGAGATCCGAGTGATCCCGATCACCTTCTTGGCCGTCGCTCTGGTCATCTTCTTCGTGTTTCTTGTTGCTCTCCACCAATACGAGGAAGCCCGGCAGGGCGACTCATAACCGGTACTTGATGTGTGTTGCCAAGCCAAGGCTTCACTTCAGCCGTAGTAGCTGAGAATCTGCAATTCGGTCGACAGGTCGACCTGACGCACTGCCACGCCTTCGGGAACACTCACTCGGACAGGTGCGAAATTGAGGATCGAGTGAACACCTTCCTTGACCAAGAGATCGGTCACGCTCTGGGCCGCGTTGGCGGGGACGGCCAGGATCGCCATGTCGAAACACCCGACCTTGCAGTCCATTGGCATGTCTTCCATTCGCTGGATCTGCACATCTCCGATGCTCTGTCCGACTCTGTTGGGATCGGTGTCATAGATGGCGGTCACGTCGAATCCCCGTTTGGCTAGTCCGTCGTAGCGTGCCAGCGCCGTGCCCAGGTTGCCGGCCCCGATGATGGCAACCAGTCGCCGGCTCTCGATTCCGAGTTCCCTCCTTATTCGATCACCCAAAGAGGGAACCGAATACCCCACTCCTCTCGTGCCCTGAAATTCGAGATCGGAAAGGTCACGCCGAACGTTGGCGGCATTGACCCCCGCAGCAACTGCCAGGTCATCAGAGCTCACCGTCTCGTGAGCGCCCTCCAGTTCCTCGAGGAGCCGAAGGTAGCGAGGAAGTCTGGAGACTGTGGCGTGGGAGATCCCGCTCATCGGAGCGACGATACATCTGGCTTGCTTCTACGCTCTGGTCGTCAATGCCTTCCCCTTCCGTTCTCATAGTCGGTGGCGGTCCTGCCGGTTCCTCGGCTGCCTTCTGGCTGGCTCGCGCGGGCCACGAGGTCATGCTGGTCGAGAAGAAGGAATACCCCCGCGACAAGACCTGTGGTGACGCGTTGACCCCTCGTGCGATTCTGCAGCTTCAGGAGATGGGGTTCGACTTCGACCTGTCTGACTTTCACAAGATCGCCGGACTCCGCTCGTACGCCGGTGACGACCTCATGATGGAGATGCCGTGGCCCGATCACAGCAGGTTCCCCAACTGGGGCGGGATGATGCGTCGGCGGGATCTCGACCTTCAGGTGGCTCGTCTTGCCGAGAAAGAGGGCGTGCTGATCCGGGAGAATACGACGGCCACCCCTGTCATCGAGGAGGGCACTTTGACTTCTGTCGCCCTGGCAAACAGTGGCGACGAAGAGACTTTGACGCCAGACGTGACGATTATCGCCGACGGGTCGATGAATCGCTTTGGCCGCGAGCTGGGCACGGCCAGACGGAAGGATTATCCGATGGGCCTGGCTGCCCGCGGTTACTACTCGTCGCCCAAGTCGGACGATCCCTTCCTGGAGTCTCAGTTGGATCTTCGGGACTCGACCGGTGCAACGATGCCTGGCTATGGATGGGTGTTTCCCCTTGGAGACGGAACGGTAAACGTCGGCGTGGGGCTTCTATCCACCTTCAAGCGGTGGAAGCACGTCAACACGACCCACATGATGAATGACTACGTGGCCACGGCGCCCGAGTATTGGGGGTTGACTGAGGAGTCACGGCTGACCAAGCCGGTCGGTGGCAAGCTGACGATGTCTTTCTCCAAGGGCCCGCTTGTCGGGTCGAACTGGATCACGATCGGTGACGCGGCCGGCGCCATCAACCCCTGGAATGGTGAGGGCATTTCCTACGCCTACGAGACGGGTCGTATAGCCGCCGAGTACGTCGGGCAGGCCGCCGGCAACGACGAGAAGTGGGCCCTCCAGCGGTATCCGCAACGGCTCGACGACGAGTACGGGCTCTATTACAAGATGGCCCGCATCTTCGTGAAGCTCATCGGACACCCGTCCGTCATGCGGACCCTGGCGCATGCCGGTCTCCAGAACCGTCCACTCATGGAGTGGACATTGAAAATCATGGCCAATCTCCTGGACGAAGATGAGAAGGCGATAGGCGAAAGGGCTTACGACTCCCTCGCCGCCATCGTCAGGACCATCCCGACGCCCTGAAGCACGACCTCTGACCTTTAACATGGCCGTCCATGAGTCGACCCGCGCTCCTCGCCTTCGATGTCAACGAAACCCTGCTGAGCCTCGCCCCCATCAAGGCCAGATTCGAAGAGGCCTTTGGGATCGATGCGCCCGTCGGTGAGTGGTTTTCCCGCATGCTTCACGGTTCGCTCGTCGCCAACCATGTTGGGGACTATCGGTCGTTCGCCGAGATCGGGATCGAGTCGCTGCTCACCGTCTCCAAGAAGCGAGGTCTGGCCATGCGCGGTGAGGACGCCGGGTCAATCGTGTCGACCATGACGAGCCTTCCTCCTCACCCTGAGGTCCATGACGCGCTGCAGCGACTGTTCGACGCCGACTTTGCGATGGTTGCTCTGACCAATGGCTCGACCAGCGCGGCGAACGACCAGATGGAAAACGCCGGGTTACGCACGTTTCTTCGGAGAGTCATCTCGGTGGAGGAGGTGCGCCGCTTCAAGCCGGCGCCCGAGCCCTATCAGCACGCCGCGGATGTGATGGGTGTCGAGATCGCCGACATGATGCTGGTCGCCGCCCACGATTGGGACTGTGCCGGGGCGGTTGCAGCCGGAGCACGGTCGGCCTTCGTGCAACGGTCAGATGTGGTGTGGAGTCTCCCCGGTGAGCCGCCGGAGCTGGTCGTCGATGACATCGCTGGTCTGGCAGACGCTCTGATCGACTGACCCGTTGCCTTCCCGGTAGTCGCGCCCTTCTGTGTCGGAAAACCCGGCTTCAGGCCGGGTTTTCCGACACAGAAAGCTAAGTGACTACAACTCTGCGAGGGTCTCCAGTACCCGGTCCACCTCTTGACTGGTGTTGTAGTGGACAAAGCCAATGCGGACCAAGCCTCCCTCTTCGAGAACGCCCAACTCGGCCATCGCGTTCACGGCGTAGTAGTGGCCTGACCACACATAGAGGCCATTGGCCAACAGTCGCTGGGCGGCATCGTCCGGATGGTATCCGTCGATGCCGATGGCAAATGTGGAGACCCGGCGATCACCAGCTTCCGGCACGCCGTAGAGCCGTACTTTGCTGAGTTCGTCTATCCCCGCCAGGAATTGCCGTGAAAGGCCTGTTTCGTAGACCGAGATGTTCTCGTAGGCACGCAGAAGGGAGGCTCGTCTCGTGTCTCCACTTCCGCCCAGTCCGGCTATGTAGTCGACAGCCGCCGTGACGGCGGCAATCGCCTCGAAGCTCTGTGTCCCGGTCTCCCACTTCCCCGGCGGATCCGACGGTGCCGGCCGAACCTTGTAGGCGTCGAGCGCAGCCAGATGATCGATCCGCCCGTACAGAACCCCGATATGTGGTCCGAAGAACTTGTAGCCCGAAACGGCGATGAAGTCGCAACCAAGCCTCTCAACATCAATTGACCGGTGCGGGCTGGCGTGAACGGCATCAACAAACACCACGGCGCCCGCTTCATGGGCGGCTGCGCTGATCGGAGCGATATCGACCAGAGTCCCCAGCGAGTTGGATGCAAGACAGACTGCGACAAGTCGAACTCGATCGTCGAGCAGATCGATGATCGTCTCAGGGTCGAGCACGCCTGTGGTCGAATCGAACTCGGCCAGGCGGACCTCTACTCCATGCTCCCCGGCGGCTCGAACCCACGGTGTGTAGTTGGCATCGTGATCAAGGCTGGTCACGACGATGGCATCGCCCGCGTTCCAAGTGCCGGCTAAGGCACGGCTCAGGGCGAAGGTGAGGCTGGTCATGTTCTGGCCGAAAACGATTTCGTCGGGGTCGGCATTGAGGAAGTCGGCCATTGCCTTCCGTCCGGATGCGGTGATCTCGTCCGCAGCGATTGAGGGGCCGTATCCGCCACCGAGGTTGCTGATGCCGTTTTCAAGAATCGACGTCATCGCTTCGATGACGATCTGCGGCATCTGGGTTCCGCCGGGCCCGTCGAGATATGCGACCTCCCGTCCGTCTTCGCGTCGGTGAAGAGCAGGAAACCGGGAGCGGACCTCCTCGATTGGGAGTGTTGGTGATGGGCTGGTCATCACGGGACTCTAATTCCTCGGGTGATGAGGTCGTCTCTGCGAATTACTTCACAAGTTGAGGCCGTTCTAAGCTCCGAATCGTGACCTTGGCGGACTATCTCCCCATCGGCCTAATGCTCCTGTTGGCCGGCCTATTCGTATTCGTGTCTCTCGTCATGTCGAAGATGGTGAGTCCGGATCGCCCTACTCCGGAAAAGCTCGACCCTTACGAGTGCGGCATCGTCCCTGAGGTCGAAGCGATCCAGCGGTTTCCCGTGAAGTTCTATCTCGTTGCAATGCTGTTCGTCATTTTCGATGTGGAGATCATCTTCCTCTTTGCGTGGGCGTCCATCTGGACCGCACTGGGTTGGTACGGCGTGGCGGCGATGCTCATCTTCACGTTTTTCGTAATGGAGACGCTGATGTACGTCTGGAAGCGCGGTGCCCTCGACTGGAATGTCAAGCGTCGAGCCCGCTATGTCTCGCAAGAGACCAGCGAGGCTGCCTAGTGGCGACAACCCCACTGGGGAACCTTCTCATGACCACGGTGGAGAAGGCTGCCAACTGGTCTCGAACCCGGTCGATGTGGCCGGCCACCTTTGGTCTGGCGTGTTGCGCCATCGAGATGATGGCCACGGGTGCCGCCCACCACGACCTGGCCCGCTTTGGCATGGAGGTGTTCAGAGCCTCACCGAGACAGGCAGACCTGATGATCGTCGCCGGCCGGGTCAGCCAGAAGATGGCTCCGGTTCTTCGGCAGGTTTACGACCAGATGCCCGATCCCAAATGGGTCATATCCATGGGGGCTTGTGCATCGACCGGTGGAATGTTCAACAACTATGCCCTGGTTCAGGGAGTGGACCAGATCGTCCCTGTCGATATCTACGTTCCCGGATGCCCGCCGGGCCCGCAAAGCCTGATGCACGGCATTCTCACTCTTCACGACAAGATCATGGCCGGGGAGATCAAGCGATGATTCCAGTCCTCGACACGCTTTCAGGTCAGTTCGAGCAGGTCATTTGGGAGAAGTCTCACGGTCAGGACGTTGCTCGCGTGCCGGTAGACGATTGGTATGCGTTCGGGGAGGCCGCCAAGGACCATGGCTTCGAAGTGTGCGCCGACGTGACGGCAGTCGACTGGATGCGGCAGCGGCCCGATCGTTTCGAGGTCATCGCCAATTTGCTCTCGATGAGTCTCGGCGTTCGGCTGCGGATTATCACGTCAATGGGCCGGGATGAGCCGACCGTTGCCTCGCTGACCCCGCTGTGGCCCGGAGCCGGATTCGCCGAACGCGAGGTGTATGACATGTTCGGAATCATCTTCGTTGGTCACCCCGACCTCACCCGAATCCTGATGCCCGATGACTGGGAGGGGCATCCTCTCCGTAAGGACTTCGGCGTCGGCTCGGTTCCCGTCCAATTCAAAGACTCCCATCAGGTGGACTGAGATGACAGACGAAACCAAGAAGGAGCCGACCGAGATCGTGGATGTGTGGGTTGCCGGTTCCGAGGAGCCGCAGATTCAGCCTACTGACGAAGGTGCTCAAGAGATCTCTGCCGACGAGACGCCTGACCGACTCGACAGCCAGTTCGGCAGAGTCGTCGACGACGATTATCTGTTCGACGACGAGGCGACCGACGACGAGCGGATGATCATAAACATGGGCCCGCAGCACCCATCTACGCACGGCGTGCTCCGACTTCAGATCGAGCTCGAGGGTGAGGTCATTCGTAGGACGAAGTTGATCATCGGATATCTCCACACGGGAATGGAGAAGACTGCGGAGCAGCTCACCTTTGGCCAGGGTCCCACCAACGTCACTCGGATGGACTATCTGGCCCCCTTTCACGAGGAACTCGCTTTTTCGCTTGCCGTGGAGACTCTTCTCGACATAGAAGTGCCGCCAAGGGCGGCAGCAATTCGGGTACTGATGACCGAGCTCAATCGCGTTTCGTCGCACCTCGTTGCTCTGGCTACCAACGGCTTGGATATGGGCGCCCTGTCGATATTCATCTACGGGTTCCGGGAGCGGGAGTCCATCCTCGACTTTTTCGAGAAGACCACCGGACTTCGGATGAATCACAACTACATCCGACCCGGAGGTGTCGCCGCCGATCTGCCACCGGGATGGAAGGACGATGTCGCCGGGATTCTGAAGGATTTTCCACGGCGGTTTGATCAGTACGACGACCTGCTCAAAGAGAATCCGATCTGGCTGTCGCGAACCAAGGGAGTGGGTGTCATCTCGTCCGAGGAGGCCATCGCCTTCAGCATCACAGGTCCGGCACTTCGGGCGGCAGGGGTCGATTGGGATCTCCGCAAGGTATTTCCCTACTCCGGCATCGAGAACTACGAGTTCGATGTGCCGATAGGCGAGAACGGTGACGTTTACGACCGGTATCGGGTGCGAATTGACGAGATGTGGGAGTCACTGAAGATCGTTGAACAGGTCATGGATGGCATGCCAAAGGGTGATTTCAGAGTTGGAGATCGAAAGATCACGCCACCACCGCGAGCCCGGATAGATGAGTCGATGGAGGCGCTGATCCACCACTTCAAACTCTTCACGGAGGGCTTCAAGGTTCCACCTGGAGAGACTTATGTTGCAGTGGAGTCACCCCGCGGCGAGTTGGGCTGTTACCTGGTCTCCGATGGGGAGGCCATTCCCTACCGCATGCACACCAGAGGACCCTCCTTCTACAACCTCCAATCGCTACCGATCGCTATGGCCGACAGTCTCATGGCGGACACCGTCGCCACCATCGCCTCGATCGATCCGGTCATGGGGGACGTCGACCGATGAGTCGCTGGTCCGAAGGCACTCAGGAGCGGGCTCGCCAGATTATCGCCCGATACCCGGAGAAACGGTCGGCTGTCATGCCTCTGCTGTACTTGGCGATGTCCGAAGAGGGTTATCTGACGGGTGACGGGATGGAGGAAGTGGGCCGATGGTGTGAAATCACACCGGCTCAGGTTCTATCGGTGGCCAGCTTCTACACGATGTACAAACGAGAGCGAACCGGGCAGTATCTGGTTTCCTGCTGCACGTCGATCACGTGCATGCTGCTCGGTGGTGACGATGTTCTTCATGCCGTCGAGGACGAGTCCGGTGTTCCACACGGGGAGACCGACGATGACGGCCTTCTCTCGGTCGAACACGTCGAATGCATCGGTGCCTGCGGAGGCGCCCCCGCCGTTCAGATCAACTACGAACTGATCGAGGGTGTCTCACCGGAGAAAGCGCGGCAGTTGGTTCGGTGGCTCAAGAAAGCACGCCCTGACGTGGTGAACTCCGACGAGATGCAAGCGCTGTTCGGCGGCAGAACCAGCTTCGATTGGGGCATCAGCGAGAAAAGTGGCGCCATTGGCCCCTACCCGGCCTTCCAGCCCCTTGGCACCGTTGGCAGCGAGGCAGCGGATTGACAACACCGCTTTTGGTTACAAGGCGGATGGTCGACCATCCGAGCGACTCGCACACCATCGCCAGGTACGAGTCCACAAGGGGTTATACGCAGGGCAAGCGGGCCCTGGGACTGACTCGCGACGAGCTCATCGAAGAGATCAAGATGTCCGGTTTGCTCGGCCGCGGGGGTGCAGCATTCCCCGCCGGCCTCAAGTGGAGCCTCCTGGCTCCGGCCCGACCCTCCTACCTCGTCGTCAACGCCGATGAGTCGGAGCCCGGGACGTTCAAAGACCGCCAGCTTCTGGAGCGTGACCCCCACCAGATGATCGAGGGGATCATCATCACCTCGATCGCCAACGAGGTTCACCACGCCTTTGTCTACATAAGGGGCGAGTACTCCAAGCCTGCGCGCAGGGTCCAAGCTGCGGTCGACGAGGCGTATGCCAAGGGCTATCTCGGCAAAGGAATCTTCGGCTCCGACTACGTCCTAGAGGTAACCGTTCATCTCGGCGGTGGGGCATACATCTGTGGCGAGGAGACAGCCATGATCAACTCTCTCGAAGGCAAACGAGGTGAGCCGAGGCTGAAGCCCCCCTACTTCCCGGCGGCAAAGGGCCTCTACATGATGCCCACCATCGTCAGCAACGTCGAGACTGTGTCCAACCTCCCTCACATACTGGCTATGGGAGCGGGAGAGTTCTCAGGACTCACCGGCAACGCCGACACCGGGACCTTCATGACCTCGCTGTCGGGGCACGTCAACCGTCCCGGGAACTACGAACTGGCGCACGGGATCACCTGGCGTGAGTTGATCTATGACGTCGGGGGCGGCATTCCCGACGGCAAGGGACTGAAGGCATGGATTCCCGGCGGGGCCTCCGCCCCCTGGTTCGTCCCAGAGGAGCACTTAGACCTCGAGATCACCAAGGACGCGACAGCTGCCGCGGGATCGATGTTGGGCTCTGGAGCAGTCATCGTGATGGATGAGGACACCTGCATGGTCAAGGCTGCCGAAAGGGTTATCCGGTTCTTCGCACACGAATCATGTGGTCAGTGCACACCCTGTCGCGAGGGGACGACGTGGCTGGAGATGATTCTGCGTCGCATTGAGGAGGGTCAAGGTCGAGCGGTCGACCTCGATCTCCTTGTTGACGTGTCAGATGGCATCAGCATCGGTCTCGTCTGGCCGCCCAAGATGACGACGATTTGCCCGCTTGGCCCATCGGCGGTTTCTCCGATCATCGCCCTCAGGGACTACTTCCGTGACGAGGTCGACTCCCATGTCAGCAACGGAGGATGTCCATACAAGACTCAAACGCGAGAGACGTCCGAGAAAACCAGCGAAGTTGACCGCCCCAGCGATAAGGACCTCATGCCGAGCAGCGAGCGGGGGTCTGGGGGTCGCCCCCCAGAAGTGGCTGAATGAGCGAAGCGAAATTGGTCACCGTCACCATCAACGGTGTGGAGAGCCAGGTCCCCGCCGGCGAGCTCCTGATCAAGGCAGCTCAGGACGAGGGCACTTACATCCCGCGGTTCTGCTGGCACCAGCGGATGAGCCCTGTCGGGATGTGCCGTATGTGTCTTGTTGAGATCGAGACTCCCCGAGGACCGATGATGGTGACGGCATGCACCAGTCCGGTATCGGACGGAATGGTTGTCGACACGGAGAGCGAAGAGGTCAAGAAGGCTCAGGAGGCGATCCTCGAGTTCCTTCTCGCCAATCATCCCCTGGACTGTCCCGTGTGCGACAAGGGCGGCGAGTGCCCGTTGCAGGATCAGGCTCTTGCCTACGGACCAGGGGAGAGCCGCTTTGTCGAGATCAAGCGCTCATTCGAGAAACCAATCCCGATCTCCGAACTCGTTTTGCTCGACCGGGAGCGTTGCATCCTTTGTGCCCTGTGCACACGCTTCTCCGAGGAGATCTCCGGCGATCCGCTGATTGAGTTCCAGCATCGAGGCAACACCACCGAGGTCAATACTTTCCCGGACCTGCCGTTCTCCTCCTACTTTTCGGGCAACACCGTCCAGATCTGCCCGGTCGGCGCCCTCACCGCCAAGCCATATCGATTCAGGGCACGGCCGTGGGATCTTCAGAAGGTGGAGAGCTCGTCTCTCCAGGACACCGCACACCCCCGGATTGAGATCCACGCCAGCCAGAACGAGATTCTTCGCTACACAGGCGTCGACAACGATGCCACCAATCACGGTTGGCTCTCCGACAAAGCTCGATTCGGGTACGAGTACCTGCGATCCGATCAGCGCTTGACCTCGCCACTGGTTCGGAGGGGTGGCGAGCTCGTCGAAGTCAGCTGGACGGAGGCCATCGACACCGCCGCCAACCGTCTCGACCTCATCAAGAGCGAAGACGGGGGCGAGGCGTTGGCCGTCATCGGTGGAGCGCAGGGGACAAACGAGGATGCATACGCCATATCCAAATTCGCCCGGGTGGCCCTGGGATCAAACAATGTCGACGCCCGACTGGACGATGCGCTGGCGTCTCACTTCCTTTCTGCGTCGGTAGATCGCGCCACAATCGCTGACATCGATGACGCCGACACCATCGTCGTCTGGGCACCCGACCTCAAGGAAGAGCACCCCACCCTGTATCTGCGCGTACGACGTGCAGCACAGGAGTTGGGAGCCACTCTGGTGGTCATCCATCCGAGGGCGACAGGGCTCGACGACCGGGCCAGCCACAAGCTCACCTACCGACCCGGGGGTGGGTACGAGCTACTCGACGAGTTGGCGAATGGCGATCATCCCGAGGTCAGCCAGGCGTTTGCCGCCGAGAAGGTGGTGGCGTTGGTCGGTATCGCAAGTCATGCCGACGGGCCGCAGCTAGCCGAGTCGGTCGCTGCCCTGGTTCGGCGGAAGGCTGTCCACGCCAAGCTGATGCCACTGAACAGTCGGGCCAACACCTACGGCGCTCTTGACATGGGCCTCGCCCCCGATCTGTTGCCGGGAAGGGTCGGTCTCGACACGATCGGATGCGCCAACCTGGCAGCATCCTGGGGCGACATTCCTGCCGTCATAGGCAGAGACACACGTCAGATTCTCCAGGGACTCGACTCCGGAGAAGTAAGAGGCCTGGTGCTCGTCGGCGCCGATCCGATCAACGACTTGCCTGAGCCGTCCATAGCGGTCGATGCTCTCGACGCCGCCGAGTACGTCATCGCCATCGATCTGTTTCTGAACGATTCGAATCGGAACGCAGACGTCATCCTCCCGGCATCGGGGTTCTCGGAGAAAGAGGGAACTGTCACCAACGTCGAAGGACGGGTGCAGAAGGTCAACCAGATTCGGCCTGCTCCGGGACAAGCGCGCACTGATTGGGCCATTCTCGACGACATCGCGACCCGAATGGGGGTCTCGCTCGGTCTCGCTTCCGCGGAAGGGATCACAAAAGAGATAGCCACGGTTTCTCCGGCCTATGAGGATCTGACGTGGGACTCTCTCGAATGGGATCACCGTGATGGCATTGTTGTCCCCATTCATGGCGCTCAGGCGATAAACCACATTCCGGTGGCCCTTCAGGGGTCCAAGGCTCCGACGGCAAAGTTGACTCTGCACGTCGCGCGGGTCATGTACGACAACGGAGTTCGACTCCAGCACTCTCCGTCGTTACACAAACTCGGCCCGGGCGCTGTTGCTCATCTCAACCCGGGCGACGCTCCGAGCATCGGCGCCCGGGACGGACACACCGTCAAGGTGGTGACGACTCGCGGGGAGGGCGAATTCACCTGCGTCCTCGACGAGGGCACTCCGACCGGGGTTGTCTACGTCCCGTTCAACCAGCAGGGTGCGTCATCCCTAGGGTCGGATCCGGTGGTCAGGGTGACGACCTCATGAGTTGGCCTGAGTTTGGGATCATTGCTTTCAGGGTGGTGGTGACCTTTGTGCTTCTGCTTGTCGTCACGGTGATCAACGTTTGGGCGGAGAGGAAGATCCTCGCCGATATGCAGAGTCGCATCGGTCCCAGCCGCGCCGGACCATGGGGGATCCTCCAGACGGTGGCAGACGGTCTCAAGCTGTTCTTCAAGGAGTCGGTGATTCCGCGAAAGGTCGAGCTGGGCATGTACCTGCTGGCTCCGTTCCTTGCGATCATCCCCGCGTTCTTGATCTTCATGATGGTGCCGTGGGGCAAGCCCTTCATGATCGGCGACCACGAGGTGGCGCTTCAGGGAGCCGACCTCAACATCGGATTGCTGTTCATCCTGGCGATGTCGTCGATGGCCGTCTACGGGGTGGTTCTTGCAGGATGGTCTTCGGGCTCGAAATACCCCTTGCTTGGTGCCGTGCGTGCCACGGCTCAGGCCATCTCCTATGAGGCGGCAATGGGTCTTGCCATGGTTGCCGTTGTGGTCTTCACTGCCACCCAAGGCGAGGGAGGCACACTGTCGATGGCCGAGATTGTGGAGCGCCAGACCGGAACCTGGGGAGACATCTCGCCCGTTCTGTCATTCGTTCCCCGCTGGAATCTCTTTCCTCAGTTCGTGGCGTTTGTGATCTTCCTGGTGGCCATAGTCGCGGAAACCAACCGGGCGCCGTTCGATCTCGTCGAGGCAGAGCAAGAACTCGTGGGCGGGTTCCACACCGAATATTCCGGTATGCGCTTCGCCATGTTTTTTCTGGCCGAGTACGTCAATATCTTCTCGATGTCGGCCATTGCTGCCACGTTGTTCCTCGGTGGGTGGGCCGGTCCTACATTCGAGGGATCCCTCCCGGGGCTCATTTCCGGCTCTCTTCCCACGATTTACTTCCTCATCAAGACATATGCGATTGTCTTTATCTTCTTCTGGCTCCGGGCCACGTTGCCACGGCTGCGATATGACCAGCTCATGACCCTGGGCTGGAAGCGTCTGATTCCGGCAGCACTCACCTGGCTGGTCATCTCCACCGTCGCCATCGGTTTTCGTCAATTCGGCGCCCCCTGGAGTTAGCGATGGGTGTGATCAGAGAATTCATCAAAGGGCTCAGAGTCACCGGCGGGACGATGCTCCGCACCATCACCGGCGAGGAACTGGTGACAACGGAGTACCCCAAAGAGATGCGTCAGAAGCCGCCGCGCTTCCACGGGCGTCATGTGCTCAACCGGTATCCCGACGGCATGGAGAAGTGCATCGGATGTGAGCTCTGTGCCGGAGTGTGCCCGGCCAAGTGCATCTTTGTGCGTGGGATGGACAACGATCCCGAGAACCCGACGTCACCCGGTGAGCGGTTCGGTTTCGTCTATGAGATCAACATGCTCCGCTGCATCTTCTGCGCGCTCTGCGTGGAGGCTTGTCCGACCGAGGCCATCACGATGACTCACCTCTTTGAGATGTCGACCACAAACCGCGAGGACGCGATCTACACCAGAGAGACCCTTCTCATGGACGAAAAAGGGGGAGTGCCTCATATGTTCCCCGATGACGAGCTGGCCGACATGGATGAGCTTGCAGTCGCCGATGGTTGGGTCAAGGCCACCGCCCCCTCCGGCATGGCCTCCTACCAGGGTGTGAAGATGTGGCAGGGGACTCCTGGCCCGGGGGACTGGGACCCGGAGCCCGGCCAGAGCGAGCTCGACGCACGGTCACCCACCGAGGACGACGATGGCTGAGACGATCCTTTTCGTCCTCATGGCGATAGGCGCCCTTGTCGGAGCGGTAGCCATCGTGGCTGCTCGCAACCCGGTCTATTCGGCGATGGGACTCCTGGGAACTCTTTTCTCGGTGGCTGTTCTCTATGTGCTGCAATTGGCTCATCTGGTAGCCGCCGTCCAGGTGATCGTCTACGCCGGAGCAGTCCTGACCCTCTTCCTCTTTGTGATCATGCTGATCGGTGTCGACAAGTCCGAGGACTGGGACGAGAAGCTGCCCTATCAACGGGCCTTCGTCGGTGGGCTTGGGGGTGTGATCGTTCTCTTTGCCGGGGCCTTGACGGTCTTCGGCAATTTCGATTGGGTTCCGGCAGCGACGAATACGATCCCGGAAGCGACCAACGGAACCATTCAGGCGATCGCTGAGCTGCTGTTCACCGACTGGGTGCTGGCGTTCGAGGCGACGGCGTTGCTTTTGACCATTGCCGCGGCGGGGGCGATCGGCCTGGCTCACCACCGCAGGGAGCAGGCATGATTGTCGCCGCCGGTTGGTACATGGCCTTGGCGGCAGCACTCTTCCTCATCGGTGCCCTTGGTCTGTTGTTGCGGCGCAACGCCCTCGTGATGTTCATGTGCATCGAGCTCATGCTCAATGCCGTGAATCTGACCCTGGTCTCGGCCGGTCGGGCACTGAATGACCTCAACGGCCAGGTCGCGGTGTTCTTTGTCTTGGTGGTCGCGGCTGCAGAGGTCGTTGTCGGATTGGCGATCATCGTGGCCGTATTCCGGAGAAGGGCGACCGCTTCTGTCGACGAGCTCTCCGAGTTGAGGGGCTAGGTGTGATCGAGGTCATCTGGCTCATCATTGCGCTGCCTCTCCTGGGCGCGGTGTTCCTTCACTTCTTTGGTCGTTACATCAAAGAGCCCTGGAGTGGCTGGCTGGCGTCGGGGGCGATCGCCTCCTCGTTCGTAGTTGCACTCGTCGCCGCGATTCCGTTCTTCCAGGGAGGTGAGCACGGATCCACCGTGCTGCTCTGGGAGTGGATGCCGGCGATCGGAGCCAACCTCGAGATGCTCTGGGATCCCCTGGCGGCCTTCATGGCGATGGTCGTCACTGGAGTTGGTGCCCTGATTCACGTGTTCGCCATCGGCTACATGCGCGGCGACGAACGGTTCTCCCGCTTCTTCACTTACCTCAATCTGTTTGCGGCTTCGATGCTGACCCTCGTCCTCGCCGGTAACTACGCCATGCTCTTTCTCGGGTGGGAGTTGGTGGGTCTTTGCTCCTATCTGCTCATCGGCTTCTGGTTCGTGAGACCTTCGGCTGCATCTGCGGCCAAGAAGGCCTTCATCGTCAACCGGATTGGTGACTTCGGTTTTCTCATCGCTCTGATGTTGATCTTTGCCGCTTTCGGAACACTCTCCTACGCCGGAGTCTTTGAGCGGGCCGGCGCTGAGCTGACCACAGGCATGGCGACAGCCATTGCCCTGCTCCTTTTTGCCGGAGCCGTAGGCAAGTCTGCTCAGATACCGCTCTACGTGTGGCTGCCAGATGCCATGGAAGGCCCCGCTCCGGTCTCGGCTCTCATCCATGCGGCCACGATGGTGACCGCTGGCATCTACCTGATTGCCCGCTCCGCGGCCATCTTCGAGTTGTCACCGGCTGCTCAGACGATCGTGGCCACCGTTGGCGCCCTGACCGCTCTCTGGGCGGCGACCATCGCCATCTCCCAACGCGACATCAAGAAGGTGTTGGCGTACTCGACCATCTCCCAACTTGGCTACATGGTTCTTGCCGTGGGGACCACCGCATATTTCGCCGGACTCTTCCACCTGATGACTCATGCCTTCTTCAAGGCGCTTCTCTTCCTGGGTGCCGGGTCCGTTATCCACGCCATGAACGGTGAGCAGGACATGGCCAAGATGGGTGGGCTCTTCAAGAAGATGAGGGTCACCGGGATCACGATGGGGATCGCCACGTTGGCCATTGCCGGCATCCCACCACTTGGCGGTTTCTGGTCCAAGGACGAGATTCTCGCCTCCGTGTTCGAGAGGGGCGGATGGTTCTCCGTCCTCTGGGTGATCGGGTTGGTTACCGCGCTGATAACCGGCTTCTACATGACGAGATTGTTCATGCTCATCTTCCTCGGCAAGCCCCGATGGGATGGGGGTGTTGACCCCCACGAGTCACCACGGGTGATGACCGTGCCGCTGATTGTCCTGGCGGTCTTGTCCACTATCGGTGGCCTGACCAACACACCGATCCGTCTCACTTTGGAGAGCTTCCTCGAGCCCAGCTTCGAGTTGATAAGTGTCGGGCAGCCTCCGGAAAACGTATTGATCCTGGTTGTGGTTTCCCTTCTTTCCGTGCTTGCCGGAGCCGCCGGGATCCTTGCGGCCTGGCTCACCTACCGCCGGCCACCGCAAGATTGGCAACGGCTCGAGGAAGGGCTGCAACCGATCTGGGGTATCTGGGAAGACGCTTATGGGGTCGATGACATCTACGGGCGAGTCCTCGTGGCACCAGGTAAGAGGGCAGCGGATGCCACTGCCTTCGGATTCGACGTCCCGATCATCGATGGTGCCGTCAATGGCGTAGCCCGGCTGGTGCGCGATTTTGGGGCATGGGTGAGGCCTCTTCAGACGGGATACGTCCGCAACTACGGCGCTCTGTTTCTCGGTGGGGCCGTTGTCGTGGTCATCTGGCTCGTGGTGGCGGGCGTCTGATGTTGACCTGGCTCATCGCTCTGCCTGTCATTGGCGCGGCGATCGTCGCCCTCGTGCCAGGGCGTCTCAAGGAGTTGCACTTACCGCTGGGCGTCGCTCTCGCGGTGCTCCCGCTGGCTCTCGCCGGATACGTCTTCTGGGTCTTTGAGCCCATTGCCGAATATCAGTTCGTCCAGGAAGCCGTTTGGTATGAACCGTGGGGCATCAGCTGGAGTCTTGGCATAGACGGCGTTTCGATGCCGATGGTGCTCCTTACTGCGATCCTGGTGCCGATCGCCTTGGCCGCTTCGACGTCGATCACCCGACGAACCAAGGAGTTTGTGGTGTACACGCTTCTTCTCGAGGCGGGCATGATCGGCGTGTTCCTGGCTCTCGACCTCTTTCTCTTCTTCGTCTTTTTCGAGGCGATTCTCATTCCGATGTACTTCATCATCGGTATCTGGGGGAGCGACCGGCGGATCTATGCGGCGATGAAGTTCTTCATTTTCACCGCATTCGGCTCGGCCCTGCTGCTTGCCGGAATCATCGCTCTTGCCGTCACGTATGCCGACCAGTTCGGTTCGGCCTCCTTCGCCCTTTCGGATCTGATGAACGTGCAGTTGTCAACGAGTGCGGAGCGGTGGCTGTTTGTCGCGTTCGCCCTGGCCTTTGCCATCAAGGTTCCCCTTTTCCCGGTCCACACCTGGCTACCAGACGCTCACACCGAGGCCCCTACCGCTGGATCGGTCCTCTTGGCAGCCGTGCTGTTGAAACTGGGCACCTACGGGCTGCTGCGATTCAATCTCTCCCTGTTCCCTGAGGCCTCTGTTGATGCGGCCTGGATCATGGGGACACTCGCCGTAATTGGCATTATCTATGGCGCTGTCGTGGCCATCGTCCAGCCTGACCTGAAAAGGCTCATCGCCTATTCATCGGTTAGCCATCTCGGGTTCATCGTCCTCGGAACGTTCGCCCTCACCTCGGGAAGTCTTCAGGGGGCCGTGATCCAGAACGTCAATCACGGACTAGTTACCGGGGCTCTCTTCCTTCTCGTTGGGATGATCTACGAGCGCCGTCATACGAAGCAGATTTCCGAGTTCGGCGGCTTGCAAAAGGTGATGCCCGTCTTTGCAGGGTTTTTCCTATTCATGATCTTCGCTTCGATCGGCCTTCCCGGTCTCAACGGTTTCGTTGGCGAGTTTCTGATTCTCGTAGGCAGCTATTCGACTCTTCCGGCCCTCGCCATCGTCGCCGCCATTGGGGTTGTGCTCGCGGCGATCTACATGCTCTGGGCCTATGAGCGAGTGTTCACAGGGGTTCCCGACAAGGAGGAGAACATCGCGCTTTCCGATCTCTCGATTCGAGAGATCTCGCTCCTCGCTCCACTCGCCATCCTGGTTCTCGTGATCGGTCTCTACCCGAACGTCCTTCTCGACAAGATCGCCCCATCAACCGAGGCCCTCCTCGATCACATCGAAGAACAAACCGAGTTCGTGATACCGGAGCCGGGAAGACTTGGCGATGTTTTGGTGGCTGGTGGTGATCACGAGTGATCGAGATCACCACGCCCGAGGTCAGCTGGATCGCCATCCTTCCCGAACTCGTGCTTGCGCTCGGAGCCGTTGGGGTTCTCCTCGTCGAGGTTCAATGGAAGCCGGCCACACGTGTGCTGGGTGCCATTTCTGCAATCACTCTGGTAATCGCGATCTTTTTCACTTTTCTGCAATGGGCTCAGGCGGGAGATGCTCTCGAGGTCGGCGGTCTTGACGAACTGGTGGCCTTTTCCGGCATGATCGTCATGGACGGGTTCGCTGTGTTCGGTCGTTTCGTGTTGCTGGTGATGGCGGGGCTTGGATTGCTCGCAGGGTGGAGGCTTGTCGAGCGCCTCAATCGACGGGGTGCCGAGGCAATCGCCCTGGTTCTCCTGGCCACGACCGGATTCTCGATCATGGTCGCCTCCAACAACCTCGTGATGATGTTTCTTGGTCTAGAGATCGGCTCGATCTCGCTCTATATCCTTGCCGGATTGACCGAGGAGAAGACCAAGGCCGACGAGGCTGCGATGAAGTACTTCTTGCTTGGATCCTTTGCGTCGGCAATCTTCATATACGGAGTGGCCCTTCTGTACGCGGGAACCGGTCAACTCGAGATACTTGCGATACGACAGTTCTTCACGGAGTTCATAGTCACCAGACCGGCCGTGATCCTGATAGGACTCGCTCTGATCATCGTCGGGCTCGGCTTCAAGGTGTCCGCAGCGCCGTTTCACAGCTGGGCTCCCGACGTGTATCAGGGTGCCCCATCCGGTGTGGTCGGGTATATGGCAGCGATGGCCAAGATCGCCGGGTTCCTGGCGATGGCCCGGATTCTGCTCACAGCAGTCCCCCAACTCGACGACAGTTGGCTTCCGGTGATCGCCGGAATCTCGGCCCTCTCGATGCTCGTCGGTTCGACGATCGCTCTTGTCCAAAGTGACGTTCGCCGACTGTTGGCCTATTCGGGTGTCGCTCATGCCGGATTCATCCTGACCGGGATCGTTGGGGGAGCCACCACAGGGATGCTCTTCTACGTGACCGTCTACGCGATCCAGCTGATCGGGGCGTTCGCTGTGGTGGCGGTGGTGAGCGGCCCAAGTAGCTCTGGCTCTTCAATCGACGAGTACCGGGGACTGGCCCGTAGGAGCCCGGCTCTCGGGGCAGCGTTTGCTGTTCTTTTGCTGGGTATGGCCGGTCTGCCGCTCACGTCGGGGTTCGTTGCCAAGTTTGGTGTTTTCAGCGAAGCGTGGGCGAATGGCTACGGGTGGTTGGTGATAGTTGCGCTTCTGGCCTCGGTCATCTCCTTCGCCTTCTATCTGCGTGTCATCGTCGCGATGTACATGGACGAGACGGAGGAAGAAGGGATCGTGGTCTCGTTGGCCGCCCGCTGGGTGCTTACGATCGCCGTGGCCGGAACGGTTCTAGCCGGCATTCTGCCGGCGCCGCTCATTGACCTGGCGGCTGATGCCTTCCCGCTTTAGGTCTCTCCTCTTCGGCTTGGCCGCGGGGGTTGTCCTTGTCGGAGCGACAACACCGGTACAGGCGGCAGAGACCGCGAACTCTGAGTTCGTCATCATTCGGCCCGGCGACCTTCTCGAGGACGATCTCTACGCGGGAGCGATCAAGGTGTCGATCGATGGCGAGATCGATGGGGACTTGATCGCCGTTGCCGCGGAGGAGGTCGTCCTAGAGGGGACGGTCACCGGCTCGGTGACAGCGGTGGCTCCCAGGGTGACGATCAACGGGTCGGTCGGTGGAGCACTCCGGGTGATTGCGAGATCGCTTGTCGTGAACGGGAGCGTCGGCAGAGACATCGTGGTGACAGCCCTGGATGTCCGGCTTGCAGAAAGCTCTTCAGTTGGTGGCGACGTGCTGGCCTGGGTGCTCGACATGGAGGCACTTGGTCACATTGGAAAGGATCTGGAGGGCAGTCAACGAACTCTGGCAATCGCCGGTTCGGTTGAGAATGATGTCGACGTCTCGGTCGGGCAGCTGACCGTCGTCGACGATCTGACGGTGTCCGGAGATCTCGGCTACCGGTCCGAGTCCGCGGCGCAGGGCCTGGAGATGGCCAACGTGGGCGGGGTTGTGGTGCACAAGACACCGCTGCCACCCAATATCAGGGTCAGGGCGCTCGTTCTGTTCGGAAGGTTCTTTGTGGTTCTCTTGCTGACGATTGCCGCTCTCAGCACGGCGTGGGTATGGCCGTCTCGGACCGTCGCGGCCATTGAAAAAGTGAAAGTGTCACCTATGAGGGCGTGGTTGCTCGGAGCTGTGGTCATGGCATCGCCCTTGTTCCTGGTGGCTATCGGAGCGCTGCTGTTCACTCTCGCTCCACCTTCGGCGAGCTTTCCCTTGCTCATCATCCTCGGACCCGTGGTTCTGGCGGCTGTCGGAGTGGTTTTTGCAGCGTCGCTGGTGGCAGGCATCCCCACAGTCGGCAGGGTCGGTGGAGTGCTGTTCAGGAAGCTCGAGATCTTTGGGGCTGTTCTCGCCGGATCTGCGGTGGTGGGCATCCTCTGGATGCTGCCGATCGTGGGATGGCTGATCCCGCTGATCGTGTTGCCACTGGGGCTGGGTGGGTGGTACCTCAGTTGGCAAGTCAAACCTGAAATGCCGAATCAGGCCTGATCAGAACCGAACTTCATTTGCTTCACCAGGACCTCGAATCGAGTTGCCGAGGGTTTTGAGAGCCAGACTCCGGCCTGTGGTCTATAGCTTTTCTATCGCCCGTTGAACGTTGGTGACCATGACGTCCTTCTTCACCAGGCCCGACTGTCGCCACCTCAGGTGCAAACCATTGCCTTGCGGGGTCAGGAGCACGAAGGTCGGTGTGGATCGCACCTTGAACTTGGAGAAAAGGTCCGGCACCTTGTCGAGGTTGGCCTTGACCACAATGGCCTCTTCCTGGAACTCGTCGGCCACCTCATTGACGATGCCATCCATGATCTGACAAGGCTGACAGCCGTATTTCATGAAGTCGACCAGAACCGGCTTACCCTCGGTGAGCAGTTGCTCGAACTCGATGGACGAGCTGAGTTGTGCGGCCTTGTGGCGCTTCTTGAAGATCCCCATATCGGTATTGTCGGCGTTGTGATAGAGAACCTCGAATCCATTGTCTGTCTTCCGGCTTATTCTTGATCCAATGACAGGGGTAACCGATCAGTTTGACCGTCATCTCAGAGATCTTCGGATCTCGGTCACTGATCGTTGCAATTTTCGGTGCACCTATTGCATGCCAAAAGAGGTATTTGGACCCGATCACGTGTTTCTGCCCCGGGACCAGTTGCTCACCTTTGAGGAGATAACCTCATTGGTCCGCACGTTTGTCTCCCGCGGCGTCACCAAGGTTCGGATAACCGGCGGTGAGCCGTTGTTACGCAAGCGGATCGAGGAACTGGTGGCTGCCATCGCAGCGGTCGGTGGAGTTGACGACCTGACCCTTACCACCAACGCCTCTCTGTTGGCGCGAAAGGCGGCAGGTCTGGCAGAGGCCGGGCTCGACCGGGTAACGGTGAGTCTTGACGCGATGGACGACCCCACATTCCAGAGAATGAACGATGTGGGTTTCCCTGTTGCCACTGTCCTCGAGGCCATCGACGTCGCGGTCGAAGTCGGACTCGGGCCGGTGAAGGTCAACTGCGTTGTCCAAAGGGACGTCAACGAGCATTCGGTCCTCGACATGGCCGAATACTTCAGGGGGACGGGCCATATTGTCAGGTTCATCGAATTCATGGACGTCGGAAACACCAACGGGTGGCGTCTCGACGACGTTGTCCCGGCATCAGAAATCATCGATACGATCAATTCGGCTTATCCGGTGGAGCCAGTTCCGGCCAACTACCCCGGTGAAGTCGCCAGACGGTTCCGCTATCGCGACGGCGAGGGCGAGGTAGGGGTGATCGCATCGGTTACCAAGCCCTTCTGCGGGGCGTGCACCAGGGCGCGGGTGTCGGCGGAGGGCATGCTGTACACATGTCTTTTTGCATCGTCCGGCACCAGTCTCCGCGACGCTCTCCGGTCCGGGGTCGATGTGGGTGAGGTCATCGACGAGATCTGGGCCAAGCGCGACGACCGCTACTCCGAAATTCGCTCCTCTCAGACATCCCGCATCGGCACACCGGTCGAAATGTCCTACATCGGCGGCTAAACCCCGAACCTCAGGTTGTACGGCCCGTATCCGGTTCTAACAACCTCAGGCTGTGGGTCACGTACCCGGTAAGGGCGAACCTGAGGTTGTACGGCCCGTATCCGGTTCTAACAACCTCAGGCTCGCAGATCGCGACCCATACGAAGACGGCCAGCGGCGACTCGGTAACCGGCCCATATGAGTGTCACGGCGATGAGAAGGGAGAGGGTGAATCCACTCGTATCCCCAAGAGCCAGACGCGTGCCGCCCCACGCCGCCGACAGTGTCCCCGCCAGGATCAGTGCGTTCCCCCAGACGATGCTCCGGTCCTTATTCCAGAAGCGAACGAGACTGACCAGAGCTAGAAAGATCAGGATCGTCACTCCCACCGCTCCGCCGATCAAGGCGAACAGTCGGGGTCCGAATCCGCCCTCGAACATGTCGCGTGCGTGCGGGATGCCGCCGTCTGGCAGAGGGCGCTGGAAGGGCACGGTCAGGGTGAGAGTCGTGGCGAAGGCGGTGAATGCCCCAAGAGCAACTGTCATCACATGACCGGAGCGCTTCCCGACCACCAGGAACATCGAGCCGAGGGCCAGAAATGGGATGTTGAGAACGGCGCCAAACAGGAAGAAGGTGCGGTAGATGGGCCCTGTCCAAGAGAAGGTGACACCGATGAACAACGCCCATGTGGCGACGGCAAACATGGTCATGCCTGTGCCATATGCCGCAACGTGCGGCCTTGGACGCAAGCGATAGTCCTTCCAAAGATCAAATGCGAAAAGACTTGCGGCGACGGCCGCGACAATCGAAAGGACCGACTCCATTGGCTCCGACCTTAGGTGCGGCCCGGATAGACCCTGGCGTGGATCGCCTTTACCCGGACGCGGTCTCCTAGCTGAAAGCTGGGTCTTGGGCCGATCCGGGATCGGATCCTCCTACCCCCGTTCAGGGTAACCGTCACTAATTGATCATGACCGAAGAACTCTGTCCGGGCAACGACAGCGTTTGGAGTCTCTCCAATTGACAACTGAACATCTTCAGGACGCACCACCACGACCACCGGGCCTTTGAGGTCGGTCTTGAATCGGCCGACGGCCGTCTCGGCATAGCCGCGGTGACCGGTGGTGGTGAGCACATCAGCGTCGCCGAGGAAGTCGGCAATCCACGGATCCGAAGGCTTTGTGTAGAGATCGGCAGGCGAATCGACCTGAACGACACGACCCTTGTACATCACTGCGACCAGGTCAGACGTGGCGAGCGCCTCCTCCTGATCGTGAGTAACCAGCACGGCGGTGGTGCGTGTCTCCGTGAGGATCAGACGTAGCTCACGCCGAACCCTGTCCCGCAGATTGGCGTCGAGGTTGGAGAAAGGCTCGTCGAGCAGAATGACGTCAGGCTCGGGGGCCAATGCCCGGGCGAGGGCCACTCGTTGCTGCTGGCCTCCGGAAAGTTCATTGGGCATTCGATCACCGAGTCCCGCGAGACCAACCAGTTCCAGGACCTCGCCAACCCGTGCCTCTCCTTTGGTTCGAGGCAGACCGTAGGCGACATTCCCCGCGACAGTCTTGTGCGGAAAGAGGGCATAGTCCTGAAAGACCATTCCGACTCGCCGTCTTTCCGGCGGCACGAAGACATCAGGCCCGAGCACCTGACGCCCGCGAATCTCCACGGTTCCAGTGGCTTGCTCAAATCCGGCGATCACCCGAAGCGCCGTCGTTTTTCCGCATCCGGAGGGTCCGAGCAGCGTGAGCAGGCTTCCTTCCCAAACGTCGAGGCTGAACTCGTCAAGGGCTAAGACTTCGTCGTAGGCCTTGGATAGGCCGCGGGCCCGGATGGTGATTATGTCAGTCGCTGAGGTCACGATACGTGAGGGCCAAGAGTGGCACGATCGATACGGCTATGAGAGCCAAGCTGGCGACACTCGCCATTGTGTAGAAGCCTTCACCGGTGGTGCTCCAGATCCGGATGGCGAGGGTCTCGAAACCGTTGGGTCGAAGTAGCAGAGTTGCGGGAAGTTCCTTCATGACGGACAGAAAGACTAGGGCGGCGCCGGCAGCCAGACCCGGACTGGCAAGCGGGACCGTGACGCGGGCGACAGTTTGCAACGGCCCCCGGCCAAGCCCGCGTGATGCATCCTCCAATACCGGGCTGACACGTCTCAGCGAATCCTGGACCGTGGACACGGATTGGGCCATGAACATGGCCACGTATGTGAGCACCAACAAGAGCACCGACTGATACAGCGGCCTGGCCCATGTCAGGGCGAAAGCGACGACGGCAATACCGACTGTGATGTGTGGGAGGGCATAGATGGCCCAGGTTGCTGACTCGACAGCGCCTGAGAACCTGTTTCGCTTCCACGTAGTGACCATGGCCACGGGCAGGGATACAAGGGCTGCCAGTCCGGCGGCTGCAAGGGATACGCCCATCGACCTCAACGTCTCGTCCCAGAAGGCGCCCAGTTCGACACCCGCGGATAGGCCGCGTATCAACCAGAAAAGCAGTACCGAGACCGGAACGACCAGGGAGATGAAGGCGAAGGCCGCGAGAAACGCCAGGGACAGGCCCTTCGGCCATCCAAGCATCTCGATCGGCCTGCGAGCCCTGCTGGTCCGGGTCATGGCATACCCGGCGCGAGAACGGGTCCTGCGCTCGATGAACAGGATGGCGAGAGCGAGGCCCATCAGCACAAGGGAGAGGGCTGCCGCCGGTCGTCTATCGATTTGCCCTGCATAGAGAGTGAAGATCGCTCGGGTGAAGGTGTCTAATCGAAGGAGGGACACGGCGCCGAAATCGCTGACCGTATAGAGGCCAACCATCAGCCCTGCGGACACGAGAGCTGGCCGCAATTGGGGGATGGTGACGGTGAAGAAGACCCGCCGCTGGCCCGCGCCGAGGCCGGTAGCGGCTTCCTCTGTGGCCGGGTCGATGAGTCGCAAGGCAGGTGACACGATCAGGTGCGCCATGGGGGCAAGGAAGACCGACAGAGCAAGCCAGGCACCGACAAATCCGTAAGGGGTAGGGATCTCGAATCTGAGCCACGATGAGATCAATCCGTTTGGCCCAGTGGCGCCGATGATTGTCAGGGCGGCCATGTAGGAGGGAATAACCAGCGGCAGCGCGGCGAGGATCATCCACACTTTCCTGGCTGGTATGTCTGTTCGATTCGTGAGCCAGGCAGTGGTCGTTCCAATGGAGAGGGCCGTGGTCGTCACGGCAACGGTGAGCCCCACGGTGGAGGCGAACAACTCCAACAAACGGTCCAGAGGCAAGGTTGTTCCGGTGCCCGTTGTGAGCACCTGCCATGCCAGGCTGATCGGGGGGATCAGCGCCGGGAGTAGGACGATCGCCGTTGCCGTCCACCACCCGCGGCTGGACTTGATGCGCCGACCCGGGGGCGGCGCAGTTTCGACCGGGGCGGTGAGTGGCCCGACAGTCAAGATCTAAACCAGACCAGCCTCGGACACGAGGCGGGCGGCGTCACCGAGGACGTCGGCGAGTTCTGATAGGTCGATGTCGGGTGTGTTGAGCTCCTCGAGTGCGGGGAGGCCTTCGGCGGGTGGCACACCGGGGATGAGGGGAAACTCGAATGTTTCGGTGGCGAAGTAGGTCTGGGCCGTCTCCGAGAGAAGAAACTCGACGAATTGACGGGCCTCCTGCGGCCTGTCGGTCCCGGAGAGTATGCCCACCCCTGCCGGCATCACCAGCGTCCCGACGTCACCTGCGGGTATGAACCAGTTCTCGGAGTGGGTGCCCTCGCCTTCCGCTCGCAACCGCAGCAGGTAGTAATGATTGACCAGACCGCCCTCAACCACCCCGGAGTCGGCCGCGGCAACGATCGGGCTGTTGCTGGGGAACTCCTGCGGATCGTTCACCTCCAGCGACTCGAGCCATCGGAGAGTCGCATCTTCTCCTCGCTCCAGGATCATCGCGGACACGAACGCCAGGAAGGATCCGTTGGTCGGGGCTATGCCGACTTCTCCGAACCAGCGGGGGTCGGTGACGTCATCGATGGTCTGTGGCAAGTCGATCGTGGTTTCAGTGTTGTAGACGAAGGTGCGGACACGACCGGAGGTTCCCACCCATCGGCCGTTTCGATCGGCGAATTTGGGGTCAACCGAATCAAGGATCGAACGGGGAAGGTCGGCGAGCAGGTCGGCAACGGAGCCAAGCGAGGCCGGGTCCTGCGCGAAGAAAACATCTGCCTCTGTGGTGTCGCCTTCCTGGAGAAGGGTGGCGGCGAGATCGGTGGAACCGGCATACCGAACTTCCACTTCGACGCCGGTGGAGTCGGTGAACCGATCGATCAGCGGTTGAATCAGCTCCTCGCTCCGCCCGGAGTAGACGATGATCCGATTGTCAGATCCGCTCGAGCCACAAGCGGCGACCACCAAGGCGGCGACGACGGCAACTGAGACAAGACGTTTCAACCCGATTCTCCGCGATCGTTAGGTAGCGAACGATCTAAAGCTATTACCCCCGCTGTGGTAGTGCAAACAACCTCTCCCCCCAGGAGGAAAGCGACACTTGGGGGAGTACCGCCGAAGACGGGGAGGGGGACATACTCTCTCTGCGGATGCGCCCGGTGACAGTCCAATTCCTCAAGAACCCCGATATCCTTCATTGGGGGTTCGAGGCGTGGTTTCTCGGTGAAGACGAATACGGGTCCTGGATAGCCGTTCCCAAGGGGACCAAACGTTGGAAGGGCGAGAAGTCGGTCCGGCCAACTCGGGAGGATGCGGTCTTCTGTGCTCCTCATGAGGGCTGGTGGCATCTCCACTACAACGGTGCCACCACCCAGTTCTCCCTGTTTGTCGACATAGCTACCCCGCCGAAATGGGTATCGAAGAATCGCTATGAGATGATCGACCTGGATCTGGATGTGATCGTCCATCATGACGGAACCGTGGAGATCGAGGACGAGGACGAGTTCCAGATCCATCAGGTCGAGTACGGATACACCAAGGAGATGATCCTTCGGGCAGAGGGGGAGACCGAGCGGATTGTCAGAAAGCTGGAGAATCGCAGAGAGCCGTTCTTCGATGTGGCCGAGGAGTGGTTGTCGCGGGTTAGCCAGTGGTCCGTCTGAGAACCCCTCTTGTGCCATGTTGGCCTACTCAACCCAACAGGAGAGGTATATCCACCTCGGCGGTCGACAACCCGCCGTGATAGCAACGAAGTCTCTTGTCGAAGCCCTTGGGGATGAATGCTCGATCGTCGGGCGGCAGCAACACCTTCTCGCCGAGCCGGGACAACGCCTGGGGAGTCGGATCCGGTCCTATCAGCGGTGCGCCGTCGACGAGAGATCCTCCTGTCATCTCAGCCAGGTCATGCATCAGCCCTTCGTCGCCCCACAGATGCACTCCGCGGGTGTCCCCGGCGAAGCGGAGCTCGTCGAAGCGCGGGTCGCGAATCAGTTGCTTCTGGTCGTCGGTGAACCCGACGAGACCGTGGTCGGCGGTGCCGATCAGCGCCACTCCCGGCGGAAGCTGTGCGGCAAGACCTTCCCACACACCAACGACGACCTTGATTGCCTCGGCGAACTCGCTGGATTCGAGTCCGAAGACGTGACCGGCGAAATCGACATGGGGCACATAGGTGAAGATGAAACGCCGCGGCTCGGAGGCGAGTTGGACCGTTGCCGTCACCAGGTCCTCTTCGTCCCAGGCACCCTCGAATCTGGCTCCCCGATAGAGAACCCGGGAAAGTGGGGAACCCGAGAAGTCACCTGGCTGGACCGTGATCGGTTCGACGCCGGCAGCGCGGAGCCGCTCCCAGAGGTTTGGTGACGGGAGCACCGAGGAGTAGCCGTAGGGCACGGGCTCTCCCGTGGTCGTTACCCATTTCAGGCTGTTGACGACCTTGCCCACATCGGGCATCCAGGTGAGATGGGCCACCTGGCCGTGTTTCGATGGTGGCAAACCAGTGGCGATGGTGGCCAGAGAGACGCTCGTCGTCGATGGAAACGGTGCTTGGAGAGTCCCACTCATCGATGCGGCAAGCGTTCGCGCACCGGGGTCACCAAGTTGGGTAATCCCAAGCCCATCGAAGAGCACCAGGACGTATGTGTCAGCCTCCGGAATCGAAGCCGCCAGATCAGATGCCAGTCCGCGGAACGTCGACTGGCCGGTGAGCTTCAGCTCTATTTCCGCCATGAGATTGACCAGCCCGGCGCCGTCATAGGAGGGGACTACCAACATCGATGGCAGGGTAGATGATGTTACTAGATTGACCCGTCGGCGATTGGCGAACCCTGACTTCGACCGGCCCCGGGCCATGCGTATACTCGCCCCCTGTCCTTCCCTCGACAGTAGGTGCACCCAGAGTGAATACGCTGACGTTTCAACGGCCAGAAACGCTGCTCGCGGCGTCCCCGTGCTTGACCTACCACGTCGGAAAGCACTAGGGCATGAGCCCCTACTTCGAGAGCTATCTGACTGTGGGCGCCTTTGCCGCACTTGGTGTTGTCCTGGTTCTCGGGATCCTGGGTGTCGCCTCGATTCTCCGGCCTGACAACCCCACCAAGGCCAAAAAACTCACCTATGAGTGTGGGGTCGATGCTGTGGGGTCCGGATGGAGTCAGAGCTACATTCGGTATTACGTTTTCGGCCTCCTCTTCGTCATCTTCGATGTCGAGGCGGTATTCATCTTCCCCTGGGCGATCATCCTCGAGGACCTGGGGGTGTTTGGCCTCGTGGAGATGCTTGTTTTCATCGGCATCCTGTTGCTCGGGTTGGTCTATGCCATCCGCAAGGGAGTATTGCAGTGGGAGTAGCCCAGAAATTCGGAGTTCCCAAGCCTGTTTCCTGGCTGCTCAATTGGTCGCGCAAATACTCGCTCTGGATGTTCCAGTTCGGTCTTGCCTGCTGTGCCATTGAGATGATGGCCGCTTCCGGCCCACGTTATGACTTCATGCGTTTCGGGATCATCCCCCTCCCGGCTTCACCCCGGCAATCGGACCTGATGGTGGTGGCGGGCACTGTCACCGACAAGATGGCTCCATCGATCCGTCGTCTCTACGACCAGATGCCAGAGCCCAAATACGTCATCTCCATGGGTTCCTGTGCCAACTGTGGTGGCCCCTACTGGGATTCGTACTCAGTCACCAAAGGCGTCGACCAACTCTTGCCTGTCGACGTGTACGTCCCGGGCTGCCCTCCCCGGCCGGAGGCGCTGATGGAAGGAATTGTCCTCCTGCAGCAGATCATCCAAAACGAGAACATCAAAGAAAAGTGGAACAAGCGTGACCTCGAGCCCGTCTGACCCTGAACTTGCGGTCCACCCGCTTCAGGAATTCGCCGACACCGCTGCCGAGGCGGTTGGCGGCGAGGCGGAGATCCAATTCGACACCATCAAGTTGCGTGTTCCTGCCGACCAATGGGTCGACGCGCTCACCAAGGCTCGAGACAACCTGGATTTGGTTTTCTTCTCATGGCTCTCCGCCATCGATTGGGCCAACGATGTCGAGGTCGGAGACACTCTCAACGAGGAAACCGAGGAGCGGATTGAGCTTCTCTGCACGGTGTGCGACCTGACAGAAGGGCGTCGCATCACGTTTTCGACCGACCTCCCGAATGAAAAGCCTTCGGTGGCGAGCCTCGTCGAGGTCTACGTGGGCGCCAACTGGCATGAGAGGGAAGCCGCCGAGATGTTCGGCATCGAGTTCGAGGGTCATCCCGATCCGGGTCCCCTCTATTTGCCGGATGCGTTCCTGGGCAACCCTCTCAAGAAGAGCTATCCCCTGTTGAGTCGCGAAGTGAAACCGTGGCCCGGCACCGTCGATGTCGAGGACATGCCAGAGAAACCATCGACGGAAAACCCGGAAGCGTGATGGTCACAGATAGCGACCTGACCAAGCATCTGAGCGAGGCGCAGGTCTCGGTCGAGCTTCAGACCGAGGACATGACCCTCAACATCGGTCCTCAGCACCCTTCGACCCATGGAGTGCTTCGACTGGTCGCTCGTGTCAACGGCGAGCGGTGTTTCGACGTCAGGCCGGTGATCGGATACATGCACCGCGGGTATGAGAAGCTGTCTGAGGTACGCACATATCTGCAGATCACGGCTCTCATCAACCGAATCGATTGGGTCTCCGGATACGCCAACGAGATCCCGTTCATCGTCGCGGCCGAGAAGTTGATGGATGTCGAGGTGCCTGAGCGTGCCCAGTACATCCGGCTCATTCTCACGGAGATGGCCCGTGTCTCCTCCCACCTCATATTCATGGCTTCGTACCCCCTCGAGCTTGGTGCAGCTACACCTCTGTTCTTTGCCCTACGTGACCGAGAACGTGTTCTCGACCTTCTCGAGGGTGTCACCGGTGGGCGGTTCCACCCCAACTTCAACCGCATCGGTGGGGTCAAGCCAAACGCCGGCGCAGGACCGACGACCAAGAAGACACCTCAAGATCTTCCCGCAGGCTTTCTGGCCGAGACTCGTGATGCCATGAGCGTGGTCTTGCATACCTGTGAAGAGATCGAAGACCTGGTCGGGGGGAACGAGATCTTCCGGGCTCGCACCAAGGGTCTCGGTGTCCTCCCCCCAGAAGTAGGCGCCGCCTTTGGTGTCTCGGGGCCGAATCTCAGGGCATCAGGTGTGAAATTCGACCTGCGCAAAGTCGAGAGCTATCTGCCCTATGACAAGTTCGATTTTGATGTGGTAGTCGGTGAGAACGGCGACTGTTGGGACCGCTGGTGGGTACGCCTTCAGGAGATCCGGGAGTCCGCCAAGATCATCCAGCAGGCCGTCGATGGGATCCCGCCCTCCGGGCCGCTTCAGGCCAAAGTTCCCAAACTCATCAAGGTTCCCAAAGGTGAGACCTACGTGCGAGCTGAGAACCCCAAGGGGGAAATGGGTTATTACATGGTGTCGGATGGCGGTACGGGGCCGTACAGACTCAAGATCAGATCTGCCAGCTTCTCCAATATTTCGATGTTGTCCTGGATCCTCGAGGGTGTCCTGGTGCCCGACATCATCGCCATCATGGGAAGCCTCGATTTCGTACTTGGGGATGTGGATCGGTGATCGAATCCATCACCAACCTGTTTTCGAATTTCTGGGTTTCCCTCGCAGGCAAACTGCTGCTGGTGGCAACGATGGTGCCTGTGATCGGGATGCTGTTGGGATTCGCCGAGATGAAGCTCTCGGCCAAGATGCAGTCCCGCGTTGGCCCCTATTTTGCAGGGGGCCGCTGGGGGTGGGCCCAGCTCATCGCCGACGGTGTCAAGTTCTTTCAAAAGGAAGATTTGATTCCCGAGGATGCCGACAGACCTGTTTTCAAGGCGGCCCCAATTCTCGTAATGGTCGGGACAGTTTCGCTCTTCTTGGTGATCCCTTTCGGGCCTGGCCTCATTTTCGAGGATCTCTCGGTTGGCATCTTCTACGCCCTGGCCATCTCCTCGGTCGGTACCATCGGCGTTCTGATGGCGGGGTGGTCCTCGGCAAACAAGTACTCGCTCATGGGTGGTTTGCGGGCCGCAGGCCAGCTCATCGCCTATGAGCTTCCCCTGGTCCTGGCGGTCGTCGGGTCGGTGATCATGGCCGGGACAATGAGCATGAGCGGGATCGTCGAGGCTCAGATCAGTGCCGGTTTCCCATTTGTTCTGGTCCAGTTCGTCGGTTTCGGGATTTTCATGATTGCCGCGTTGGCCGAACTCGCCAGAATCCCCTTCGACATGCCCATCGCCGAGTCCGAGCTGGTGATGGGGTATGTGACCGAGTACTCGGGTTTTCGATTCCTGTTCTTCTTCCTTGCCGAATTCGCCAACATGTTCACGTTGTCGGCCATTGCGGCCACGCTCTTCCTCGGCGGCTACTGGCTTCCTTTCGTGGCTGAGTCCACCCTGGAGTTCACCGGTCCCTTGATCCTCATCGGCAAGGTGTTCCTGCTGACTTTCACGATGATCTGGTTCCGGTGGACCTTCCCCCGCCTCCGCGAGGACCAACTGCAAACTCTTGCGTGGAAGTTGCTGATCCCGTTGGCTCTGGCGAACATCGCCGTCACAGCGACTCTGAAAGTGGTGTTCTGATGACAACCAACGCCCACCGCACCATCCCCGGCTCCGGGTTGATCAAGGGTCTCCGAGTGACCATTACCACGATGTTCAAGACGATCTTCATTCCGAAGAAGTACCTGGCCACGGTCAACTATCCCATCGTCAAGGAGACACCGGTGGCCAGGGCGAGAGGAGTCATCGCCCTCGATCAGGATGCCTGCACTGTCTGCATGGTCTGCTCCAGAGCGTGCCCCGACTGGTGTATCTACATCGAGGGTCACAAAGAGGAGCAGCCTCCCTCGAAGCCGGGCGGACGTATCAGAGCCAGGGCAGAGCTTGACCGATTCGACATTGACTATGCCCTATGCATGTATTGCGGAATCTGCGTAGAGGTCTGTCCGTTCGATGCTCTGTTCTGGACACCCGAGTACGAATACTCCGAGTCGAAGATGGGCAACATGCTGCATGACATGGATCGTCTCCAGGACTGGATGACGACCGTTCCCGAACCCCCTGCGCTCGAGAAATGACCTTTGTCGACTGGATCTCCGCCCCTGTGAACTGGGTCTTCACCATTATCGGCCTTGTCGTGATCTTCTCGGGTTTCCGTGTCGTCACCTCTAGGAACATCGTTCATGCTGCCCTGTATCTGGTTGGTGCCCTCGGTGGAACGGCCGGTCTCTTCCTGATGCTGTCGGCAGAGTTTGTTGCTTGGGTGTTGGTCCTCGTTTACATCGGCGCAGTGATCGTCCTCTTTCTGTTCGGGATCATGATCACACGAGCCCCTACGGGACTCGATGAAAGTCTCAACTCCGATCACACGGCCCTGCCCGCCTTACTGGCGTCCGGTTTCTTCTTGATGATGTCGTGGGCATCAATCGACGCGTTCGGGACACAGGTGATCGACTCGACGGGGGAGCCGGTTCCGACGGAGATCATCGGGGAGTCATTGTTCGGTCGATTTGTGATCCCGTTCGAGGTCGTCTCGTTTGTCCTGCTGGCAGCGCTCATTGGCGGGATCACACTGGCCCGACGCGACCTGTCACCGGCTGAAGAAGAGGAAAGGTCCGCCGTCTGATGCTTCTGAGCCAGTTTCTCGTCCTCGCAGCGGCGCTGTTTGCCTTTGGCATCTACGGCCTGTTGGTGCGGCGCAACATCGTGCTGATCCTGCTCTCGGTGGAGTTGATGCTCAATGCGGTCAACATCAACCTGATCGCCTTCGAGTCCATATGGGTCAGCCCGGAGGCGATAGGGCAAATTTTCGCCATTTTTGTGATCACGGTGGCCGCGGCGGAGGTCGGTATCGGCCTGGCCATCGTTTTGATGATCTTCAGAAACCGTAAGTCCGCCAACGTCGATGATCTGAATCTGATGCGGTGGTAGGCAACTCGAATTGCCGGCCGGCCTTGCCTTCGGCGACCTCTCGGCCTCGAACCGGGAACGGCGTTCCCGCGCTCACAGCCTCGAGCAGACAGACGCCGGTCGGCCAGGGCTGCCGCTCCGCTGAGAGGTTCTCGAGATGTTGACCCGGCTAGCCATTATCGCTCAAGAAGGCGAGCACAACGAGATCCTCGCCGGTGACGGCGGATGGTGGGCCGACACCGCCGGGATCATGCTGATCCTGCCGTTTGTGGCGTTCCTTCTCATCCTGGCGTTCGGGAAGAAGTTGAAGCACAAGGGCGGTGAGATTGCCGTAGCAGCTCTGGCCATCAACCTCGTCTGGGCCACGGTCCTGCTCTTGATGAACGCCAGCGGTGGGGTTCTCGACCAGACCACATTCGAGATAGGGCGCATCGGCAGTGGTCTCGTGTTCGAGTTGGGCTGGGTTGTCGACGGCCTTTCGATCCTGATGTTCTTCCTGGTCAACTTTGTCGGTCTGATCGTCTTCGTCTATGCCCTCGGCTATATGAAGGGCGACGTCCGGGTCGACTGGTTCTTCGCTGCTTTCTCTTTGTTTGCAGGGGCGATGTTGGTTCTTGTTGGTGCTCCCAACCTGATTCAGCTGATCATCGGGTGGGAGGGGGTCGGCTTGGCCTCCTATCTCCTGATCGGTTTCTACTGGGAAGACATCGCCAACGTCAAGGCGGGCAACAAGGCGTTTCTCACCAACAAGGTTGCCGACGTCGGGCTCATCCTTGGTGCCATCCTGGTGGGTGTCTCCATCGGCAGTTGGGACTTCGGAGCCATCGATTTCGCTGCCTTTGAAGGTGCCCCCGAACTTGCCGCCGTGGCCAGCGTGGGCGGTCTACTCTTCTTCTTCGGTGCGATGGGCAAGAGCGCCCAGTTTCCGTTCCATATTTGGCTGCCCGACGCGATGGCCGGCCCCACTCCAGTCTCAGCCCTAATGCATGCAGCCACCATGGTCACAGCCGGGATCTACCTGATGGCCCGTATGTTCCCCCTCTTCGAATACATGGCCTCGAACGTGCGGATCGTGATGATCGTCATCGGGACGGCTACGTTGTTCGGAGTCGGGCTGCTTGCCATCGTCGCCGATGACATCAAGAAAGTCCTCGCCTATTCGACGGTCAGCCAGCTCGGTTACATGATGACGGCCATTGCCGCAGGGGGGTACACCGCCGGGATGTTTCACCTCTTCACCCATGCCTCCTTCAAGGCTCTGCTGTTCCTGTGCGCCGGCTCGGTCATCCATTCGGTTCACTCCAACAACATGAGTGACATGGGTGGGCTGCGGAAGTTCATGCCCACCACCTTCTGGACGTGGGTCGTTGGTGCTCTGGCCCTATCCGGCATCGGTCTGTCAGGTTTCTGGTCCAAAGACGAGATCCTCGCCACGATGGGTGAGCGGGGCCTCGACATCGTCCTTTGGATCTCCATCACAGGCGCGTTTGTAACCGCCTTCTACATGGCGAGGGCCACGTTCCTGACCTTCTTCGGGACCTATAAGGGCGATGGCAAGCCACACGAATCATCGAGGATCCTGACTGTTCCTCTTGTCATACTGGCTGTGCCTGCTGTTTTCGCCGGATTCCTCAATATTCCTGGCCTCTCTCTGCCAAGACTAGGTAATTACACCGAGTGGCTGGCAGTTCGCCTCGTGCCCATGGGCGATCCCCATGCCGAGGCGATCAACTTCGGTCTGGCCGCTATCGGGTTGGGGGCGGCGATCCTCGGAGTGGTGATCGGCTGGCTCATCTATTACCCGGACGCCGAGACACAGCTGGAACGTGATTCTTTTGAGATTCCGGTTCTTTTCCCGCTGTTGCGAAAGAAGTACTACATCGACGACCTCGCCCTCGGAATCGTTGCAATAATCAAAGGTCCACTTGCTCGTTTTGTCGACTGGACCAACACCTACATCCTCGATCTCATCGTCAATGGCGTCGCCGGTCTGGTGAAGGGTATCGGTGTGTTTGTCTACGACACCATTGACCAGCGCGGAGTAGATGGCGTGTTCAACGGTTTGTCGGCAGCGGTCGACGGTGCCGGATCGGTTGTCCGAAAGTGGCAATCCGGTCGGGTGCAGCAGTACGCGGCTGCCTTTGTGGCGGGCGCATTGATCCTCGTGGTCCTATTCGTGTTTGTGTTGATCTAGGAGAGGCTGAGAGCAATGGAATGGTTTGGAACCTGGGGTCTGACGTTGACCGTCTTCCTGCCCCTCCTTGGCGCCCTTCTGCTTGGGTTGATATCCAAGGAGAACGAGAACGCCCTGAAGAGAACGGGCCTGGCGGCGACGGCTCTGGCGTTCATCGCCTCGCTGGTCCTGATCGGCCAGTTCGACTTCTCCAGTAGTTCGTACAACACGTACCAATTCGAGGTCAGTGAGACCTGGATCGGGGCAATCAACGCCAACTACCACGTAGGCATCGACGGGATAAGCCTTCCTCTCCTGGTCCTGTCCACCTTCGTGATGGTCCTCGGCGTCATCTACTCATGGAACCACTGGGAAGAGCCCAAGAACCCCAAGGCCTTCCTGATCCTGATGATGATCCTGGCAACCGGCATGAACGGGACCTTTGTGGCTCTGGACCTGGTGCTGTTCTTCATCTTCTTTGAGATCGTCCTTCTCCCGATGTATTTCATGATCGGTATCTGGGGGGACAAGACGCCGAGAAAGGTTCCCGGCTTCGCCAAGGAGTTGGAGACCAGGCTCTACGCCGCGATCAAGTTCTTCCTGTTCACGCTTTTTGGATCGGCCTTCATGCTTCTGGGGTTCCTGGCCCTCTACTTCGAGTCCGGCAAGTTTGGTGAACGCACCTTCGACATTTCCCGCTTGACCGAATTGGGCACAAGCGGCGCCTTCACCGGCACATTCGCCTTTCTCGTTTTCGGCGCGATGTTCCTGGGCTTCGCCATCAAGGTGCCGATGTTTCCGTTCCACACCTGGCTTCCCGACGCCCACACCGCTGCCCCAACTGTGGCTTCGGTGCTGCTGGCGGCCATCCTCTTGAAGATGGGCGCATACGGTGTCATCCGGATCTCACTGCCGATCCTCCCGGATGAAGCGGTGACCTGGGCGCCGTTCATCGCCATTCTGGCGGTGATCGGGATCATCTACGGCTCGCTGGCGTGTCTTGCCCAACATGACTTGAAACGTCTGATCGCCTTTTCTTCGGTAGGTCACATGGGCTTTGTCATGTTGGGAATCTCCACGATGACCGACATCGGCATCAACGCAGCGATCATCGGCATGGTTGCCCACGGTCTGATCACCGGTCTCCTCTTTTTTATAGCCGGATCCATGCAACACCGGTATCACACAAGGGAGATGGCACGACTCGGCGGCAACATCAAGCTGATGCCGGTAATGGGTGGGATTTTCGCCTTCACCGCCATGGCATCGCTCGGGCTGCCCGGTCTCGCCGGTTTCTGGGGTGAGTTCATGTCCCTCGTTGGCGCCTACAACCCCCTCGCGGGTCTTCCGCTGGGCCTGTTCCGCTCGGCGATGGTCATCGGAGCGATAGGCACCGTACTCACCGCCGGCTACATGCTGTGGATGCTCCAGAGGGTGAATCTCGGCGAGCCCAGCGACGAGTGGGAGGGCCAGGAGTTCCATGACGTCGATCGATTCGAGCTTGCCGCCTGGGTGCCCATGATCGTCCTGATCGCGGTTATCGGGTTCTTCCCGAAGATCGTCTTCAACTCGACCACCGATGTTGTGACGTCGTTGGTGGACATGGCGTTCAGCCCTGATACGACGGCGTCAATCACGTCGCAGATAGGGGGATAGGAAGCGCACTTGACGTTCCAGATCGACTACCTCGCGCTCTCTCCGGAGCTGATCGTGGTGGCCACCATGGTGACGGTGCTGGCCCTTGATCTGATACTGCCGCGGGCCAAGAAGTACTGGACCGCGACAGTTGCGGTTGCCGGAACGGCGCTCGCTCTGGTACCGCTTGCAGTCCTTGCTCTCGACGGTGAGGTTCGCTCGATGTTCGATGGGTCCTATGTGGTCGACGAGTTCGCCCTCGTTCTCAAGAGTCTGTTTCTGGTAGCCGCGTACATCGTTTTCCTGATGTCGCACAACTACATCGAGTCGGACCGCTACTACCAGGGCGAGTACTACTTCCTTCTGCTGGCTTCGGTGCTCGGCACGCTGGTGATGGCCTCGTCGCGGGACCTGATCACCCTCTTCATAGGGATCGAACTGGTGACCGGACCGCTCTACATGCTCTCCGGCTGGAGAAAGGGCGACGTCAAGTCGAATGAGGCATCGATGAAGTACTTCATCGTCGGTATCCTCTCCACAGCCATCCTTCTCTACGGCATGTCTTTCCTCTATGGCTTGACCGGCGAGATCACCTTCTCCGGACTGGCTGAGGCCACTGCCGGTATGGCCGACGAACCGGCGCTGATCATGGCGGTTCTCTTCATGATCGTCGGATTTGGATTCAAGGTCTCAGCGGTGCCTTTTCACTTCTGGGCTCCGGACACATACGAGGGTGCCCCGACTCCTATTACTGCGTACCTGTCGGTGAACTCGAAGGCTGCAGGTTTCGTCGCGATGTTGCTGGTGATGTACCTGGCGCTTCCCGACGTAGCGGAGGTTTGGGCGCCGGCACTCTGGCTGCTCGCGGCGCTGTCCATGACCATCGCAAACCTTGCTGCTCTCCGGCAGACCAACATCGTCAGGCTGCTGGCCTACTCGTCGGTGGCTCAGGCAGGCTTCATGCTGGTGCCTTTCGCCGCCGCCGGTGTAGCCGGCGCTGATCTGAAGGAAGCCTTCGCGGCGACTGTCATCTATCTCGTGATCTACGCAGTGATGAACCTCGGTGCTTTCGCCGTGGTCATCGCGGGCGCACGGAAGACGCGATCGGGCGAGATATCGGCATGGTCCGGTCTGGCGGGGGTGGATCCGAAGCTCGGCGTTCTGGTTGCCGTCTTCTTTTTCAGTCTCGCCGGCATCCCCCCGCTGGCCGGCTGGTTCGCCAAGTTCGCCATGTTCCGCTCGGTGATGATCGCCGGCGGGACGGCCACGGTGGTCCTCGCCGTGATCGCTGCGGTCAATGCCGTGATTGCCCTTTACTACTACGCCAAGGTGGTCAAGAGTGTCTGGCTGGACGACCCGATCGGTGAGTTCGCCGATGATGTTGAGCCTGTTGGTTCGCTAGGCCTTGCTCTCGGTATCACGGTGGTCCTGACTGTGGTCATTGGATTCTTTCCCGCCTTTGCCACTTTCGCCGGTGAGGCCGCACGGGTGATCGCCAGCGGCGGTTAGGTGTGACAACCGGGGAGGTTGTCCCTGCGCCTGGTGCGCCTGGCCGCCGATTCGAGCAACGGCATTGATCAGCAGACTCCTAGCGCTTCACTTCGCTTCTTCTCAGCGCCCGGTATTCCCGATCAAGAAGTGACCACAACGAGTGGTCAACCCAGTTGCCCCTGATCAGCAACTCCTCACGAAGCACGCCTTCTCGGGTGAATCCGAGCTTGTCGGCCACTCGATCAGAGGCGTCGTTGCCGATCGCAATCCTGAGAACGGTCTTGTGATATCCGAGGGCGGCGAATCCTTCCTCGAGAACCCGATCGACGGCCTCTGTGCAGACTCCCCTGCTTGTCTCATCACTCCGTATCCAATAGCCGATCTCGGAGATCTTCCCCAGTTTGGACACAGTCCAAACTGAGATGTTTCCGATGTGTCGTTCCGGGTCGGTATTCAGTCGGATCGAGTAGTCCCAGGCGCGGTCTTCCTTCCATGCCTGGACCGATTCGCGGATGAAGGCGGTGGTGTCGCCGCTCGTGTAGTCCATACGAGCCCATGGCAACCACTGGTTCAGGTCTCCGAGGGACGCCCGGATGGCGTCGTCGAGAGTTGACGCATCCTTCCTAGTGAACCGCTGGAGGATCAGTCGATCGGTCTCGAGGTGGGCCCTGGGCACCCGGTCAGGATATCGAGGCACGTAGTCTTGACAACCACACATGTGGGACTCCATCAAACTCGTAGATAGTTATCCCGATCATGGCGATCGACCGATGGCGGCTGTTCTGGCTGCTCTCTACGAAGACGATGACGGGAAAGTGAGGGTCGTGCTCACGAAACGCCCGGACTCGATGCCAACTCATGGGGGTCATATCGCTTTTCCCGGTGGTAGCCCGGATCCGGCAGACAACGGGCCGGTCGACACCGCCCTGAGGGAGGCCTACGAGGAGGTTGGTATCGAGCCCTCCCAGGTGGAGGTACTCGGGTTTCTCCCGCCGATCGACACTGTCGAGTTCCCTCTTCTCGTCGTGCCGGTGGTTGGCCGCGTGTCCACGCCGCTGGGTTTGGTGCCGTCAGAGCGGGAGGTAGCAAAGGTCTACACGCCACTCCTTTCCGACCTGGCCGACGCTGACCGTTGGTGGTCGATTCCATGGAACGGCTGGGACGTTTGGTACTACGACCTCGAGGGCGACACGTTGTGGGGTGCCACAGCGCAGATGGTGCGTTTGATGGTCGGCCTCGACGAATAGGTGGATCGGCTTCGGCACATGAGGCCCTAGCAACCACCAGGTGATTCCTCATCTGGTCACGAGCCGCCAAAGCGGCATAGAATCCGCCGCTCGGGGTTATGGGTTCTTCACTCCTGCGGAAACGCTCGATAATTGGTGGTGCCCTCGTGGTTGTACTGGTCACGGGGGTAGCTGTCGCTTTTGCCGCGTCCACATGGGGTGAGGTGAAGCGGGTCACTATCGATCGACCAACGGACCCAGCAGCTGCTTCGGCAGACCCGGCCGACGATGGTGAGCCGGGTCAGAAGACCGAAAAGTCGGCAGGCGAGGCCGAGTTCGGATTGGTAGATCCCGATGACGGTCTCGACGTGTTTCTTCTGGTCGGCTCGGACTCGCGTGATGATCTCGATGACCTCGAGGGGTTTGGCGAGTTCTCGGGGAATCGTGCTGACGTTCTCATTGTCTTGTTGCGCACCCAGACCGAGGCTGCCCTGCTCTCCCTGCCAAGGGATTTGTGGGTCGCCGACCCATGTACCGGTGGTGAGGCCCGGATCAACGGCTTGCTCGAAGGCTGTGGCGAGAAGATGAATGGGCCGACCCTCCTGACCCTTGCCGTCGAGAGTCTGATCGGGGAGACGGTCGACCACTTTGCTTTGGTTGACCTCGCCGGTTTCCAAGGCGCCGTCGACGCAATCGGTGGTTATGAGATCTGTGTCGAACTTCCGGTCCGGGATATCCGAGCAAACCTCGAGCTACCCGCCGGATGCACGATGGCCTCCGGGGAACAGGCTCTCGCATGGCTGCGCTCCCGTCGCACCCAGGAGCTCACAGACGCCGGCTGGAGGACCATGCCCGGCGTGAGCGACCTTGTTCGCAACGACCGCCAAAGGGCATTCCTCATCGACGTGATGGCGAGCCTCGCCGACTTCTCGAGCCCGCAGGCGGTGACGGCGGCCGCCCGGGCCGTAGCCCCGTTTCTCACAGTCGACTCGGATCTCACCCTCATAGAGGCCGTCAGCATTGCATGGACCATGCGGGGCTTGAGCAGCGGATCCCTGATCGAACTCAGCGTGCCCGTCTATAGCTATACGACACAGCAGGGAGCCGCCGTGCTTCTGCCATCGATTCCGGTTGACGAGATCGTTGCCGGTTTCGTCGTTCCAGAGACGGCAGACTCGGCGACTCTGTTGACCGGCTAGGAGGGCATTGGCGAGCAGACGACACCCGGCTGTCGTAATGTCGCCGCCGGAGCCCTGACGCCTTTTCTGCGAGCGAGGACCTGACGTATGACTGACCAAAAACGAGTTTTCTCGGGCATGCAACCCACCGGTGACCCGCATGTAGGGAACGTGATCGGCGCCCTGAGCAACTGGGTTCGCATGCAGGACGAGTACGACACGATCTACTGCGTAGTCGACCTCCACGCGATGACCGCACCGTATGATCCGGCCAACCTCCGCAGGGAACGCGCCGATCTGGCCAAGATGATCCTGGCTGCCGGAGTGGATCCCGAGCGGTCTCTTCTCTACTACCAGTCTGAGGTGCCTCAGCATGTTGAACTGGCTTGGATCCTGAGCACTCTCACCGGTGTCGGGCATCTGGAGAGGATGACTCAGTTCAAAGAGAAGGCCGATATGGGGGGCCAGACCCTGGGGCTTTTGGCGTACCCGGTTCTTCAGGCCGCTGACATTCTGATACATAGGGTTCACGCCGTCCCTGTTGGCAATGATCAAGCTCAGCATTTGGAGCTGACTCGTGACCTGGCGGAGAGGTTCAACAGCCGTTTTGGCCACGTGTTCCCGATCCCCGAGAGGATCACCCCTGAAATCGGGGCGAGGGTCATGTCACTCGCCGACCCGACGTCGAAGATGTCGAAGTCGGACCCGAGCCTGAAGTCACGGATACTGCTTACCGACAGCACCGACCAGATCATGAAGAAGGTGAAGTCGGCTGTGACCGATACCGGAACCGAGGTGGCCTTTGACTGGGAGGACAAGCCGGGCATCTCGAATCTTTTGGAGATTTTCTCGTTCTTCAGCGACAGGTCAATCGATGACCTCGTGTCGGAGTACGGTGCCTCGGGCTACGGGGCTTTCAAGGTCGCTGTCGGCGAGGCTGTGGCCGAGGGCCTCAAACCGATCCGCGATGCATACGAAGGCATGTCCGATGCGGAGGTGGGTGAGGTCATGGCATCGAGTGCGACCAGGGCACGCGAAATGGCCGACGGGACGATGACATTTGTGCGCGAGAGCGTTGGTTTGGCCTAAGGGCCCACTGCCGGCGATAAGCAACAGAAGCATGCGCCACCAATGGGGGGTTGCAGCTACCTATAGATTGCACCTGTGATCGACCGCGAAGTGGTACGTCCTCATATTCCCAAGCCGAAGTTGAGAGGGTGGCTGCATGCGGTGATGTTTCCTCTCGCCGTTGTCGCCGGGATCGTGCTTGTCGCGCGGGCGGAAACCCGCGATGCAGGCATCGCGGCCGTCATATTCGCGACAACTGCTGTCCTCCTGTTCGGTTCCAGCGCCCTACTTCATCGCGGCTCGTGGACTCCCCGCGTCAAGGGACTGCTGCGACGGATGGACCACTCGAATATCTACCTGATCATTGCCGGTACTTACACGCCGTTCGCGGTTCTCTCTCTTCCGCCGAGTAAGGGTCGGAGTTTGCTGCTGATCGTGTGGATCGGCGCGCTGGCCGGCGTGATATTCAGGGTCTTCTGGATCGGCGCACCTCGATGGTTGTACACATCGGTGTACGTGGTCATCGGGTGGGTGGCGATCTTCTTTCTACCTGACTTGATAGCCGGCGCTGGCCTCACCGTGGTCGTGCTGATAGCGGTCGGTGGAGTGTTGTACAGCGTTGGGGCGGTGATCTACGGTCTGAAGCGCCCGAACCCTTCTCCACGCTGGTTCGGATTCCATGAGGTGTTCCACTCCTTGACCATTGCCGCCTTCACCGTGCACTACGTGGCGGTGTCGATCGTCATCTACTCGTAGCGCGACGCTCGTTACGATTTGATTTGCGTCAGATCGACCGAGGCCGTCTGTTCCACGGTCACATACGCCTGGGAATTGGTCTCTCGTATCAGCCGCAAGATGCTCGAGACTCTCTTGCGGGGGACAACACAAAAGGTGATTCTCACCTCACCGTCTCGACCGTCAGCATTGATGACGGTGACGGCTATCCCCTCTTTACGCAGTCTGTCCGCTACAGGGGTGGACTCCACCGGGGCGATGACCCGAACCATCGATTGACCCAGCGCCAGCCACTCTTCCACGATCGAGCCTGTGTATGTGCCTGCGGCAAACCCTGCGGCGAAGGCGACCATTCGTAGAGGGTCATCGAGTCCGTCGAGAACCCTGACCACAACAAGGACCCAGATCAGTGACTCGAAGAAGCCGAGCAGGGTGGCTGGTCCCCGTCGGCCCCGCCCGAGCAGGACGATCCTGACGGTGGACATTCCGACGCTGATCAGGCGGAGCAAGAAGATGAAAAGAAGGTCAAGGACGACATCCATGCCATCAACGTTAGGAATTCCGCCGGCGACCACCGATGACCTTCGATTCCTGATTTGAAGCGTGGTCAGCCGTTGGTGTGCTCGTCGAGCCACACCTCGAGGATGGCTCTCTCCTCGTCTGTCATGCTGGTGACGTTGGCGAGAGGCATTGTTTCCGTGTCGACCGCCATGGCTCTTATGAGCGCGGCCTGGTTGACCATCTGATCAGGGGTGTCAAAGACGATGTCCTTGGGAGGGACCCGAAAACCGGCCTGTGTAGGCGTGTCTGAATGGCATGGTGTGCAACGGGCATGAACAATGTCGACACCTTCCTGAAAAGTGACCGTTTCGGTCCCAACAACGGGACGGTTCGATGATGGGACGGTCACAAGGGCGAGGACGATCATGCCGAGAGCCGCGGCGGGCATCAACCACACATTGTCATGACCCTGCCCTCTCAGGTTGTACCAGTGTCGGATGGTGGCGCCGACCACAATCAGCCCTCCGAGGACAGCCCAACTCCGCTCATGTCCGTATGTGAACGGGAAGTGGCTGCTGATCATGATGAAGAGCACGGGCAGGGTCATGTAGTTGTTGTGAAGAGATCGTCGACCGGCGTGTTTCCCCAGTTCGAAGTTGGGTTCCCGGCCCTCCTCCATCGCAGTCACCAGCTCGCGCTGGGCAGGAATGATGATGAAAAAGACGTTCCCTGCCATCAGTGTTCCGAGGAGCGCTCCTACGTGGATGTACGCGCCGCGGTCTGTGAAAACCATCGAGAGACCGATGGCAACACCCGTTATGAGAACCAGAGACACCACGCCGTACCAAACGGGGCTGTCCAACAGCGCCGACCGGCTCATGGCTTCGTAGATGATCCATCCCAGCACCAGGGTGGCAATTCCTATCGCCGCAGCCGTCCAAGGGCTCAGGTCGACCTTGGCCGGGTCGATGAGAAATATCGGGGCGTCTATGTAGAAGATGAGAACGAGCAACGAAAAACCGCTGAGCCAGGTGGTGTAGGCCTCCCATTTGAACCAATGGAGCGTGTCGGGGAGAGTGGGCGGCCTCTCGTACTTCATGACCCGGTAAAAGGCCCCGCCATGCACAGCCCACAGCTCCCCCTCGCTACCGGGCGGTTGGTCCGGCGACTCACGGACGTGATTGTTCAGCCAGACAAAGTAGAACGATGTCCCTATCCACACGACGCCGGCAATGACGTGTAGCCAGCGAATTCCAAGGTGGAGCCAGTCCGACAGGTGGGGACCCAACATCACCCCGACTCTACGACGGCGAGCCCGATCGTCGTTGCTCGAACTTTATCTCGGGGATAAAAATCCCCAGGTGAAGATTCTCTGATTTTTTCTGGTCTGAGTCCAGACGCGGTCGGGTCGTCCACACCGGGACCACCACCCGACGACCCACCACCGCCCTGAAACGGCTGGTGCAAGCACAACATCGAACATGTGTCTTCCCCGGATGTCGGATGCCGTCAGGTGACTGTGACCTCGACCACACGGTTGCCGTCAAAGACGGCGGACCCACCACCGAAAACAACCTGGCACCGCTATGCCGTCACCACCATCGGGCCAAACACCAAGCACCCTGGAAACCACGGCGGCTACCCAACGGCGACCACCAGTTCACCAGCCCCCTGGGACACACCTACACCACCGGCGGCCGACCGCCCTAGGAAGCAGCCTCCAGCATCTCTGGAGGGAGCAGCAGCACCACTGCTGCCAACAGGTTCCAGCCCGAGTGGATGAAGATTGCCGGTCCCAGACGTTCTGTTCGGATGGTGATCCATGCAAGAAGGACTCCGAGGATGAAGATTGGCGGCAAGACCACGACGGCCGAAGCGAGCATTCGCTCCAAGCCCAGACCCGGAACGTGAATCGCCGAGAAGACTGCCGCTGAAACCACAATTGCGAACAGGCGCCCTCGATGCTGAATCGCCCTGAGCAGAACACCTCTGAAGACGAGCTCTTCGGTGACCGGCGCCAGCACTACGGCGGCGCCGATCAGGGAGACTCTGAGCAGCAGCGACGCATCGCGGTCGGCCAGTGCCTCGGCGACTTGCTGGGGTGGACGGCCGTCAGGGAAAAGCCACTCGGCAAGGGGGAGGAGGAGCAGGGCAAGGCCGAGTTGAAGGATGAGGCCGAGACCGATGTAGTAGGTATCTCTTGTCTCGATCGAGAAGCCGAGGTCTCCATCCTCCTTCCGCTTCTTCAGTATCCAGAGGACACTCAGAGTCCCGATGTACTGACCAGCCAGAGCGAATACGACGATGGCCAAATCGCTGCTTTCAAAGAGACTGCCGATCCCGAAAAAGACGGCGGCTCCGAGAAATCCGCCGAACCAGACGTACGCGAAGTCGACAATCGACCATGACCTAACCACCGGCCGGGAGCCTACATCCGACCCATCACCAGGCACTGTTACCCTTCCCCAAAGCGCTGGAGCATCTGAGTGGAAATCGACATTGGCATTGGCAAGTCGGGGCGACTGGCATACGGATTCGACGACATCACGATCGTTCCCTCACGTCGCACGAGAGACCCTGACGACGTAGATATCTCCTGGCAACTCGACGCCTTCAAATTCGAGCTTCCGATGATGGGTTCGGCGATGGACTCGGCGATCAGCCCGGATACCGCTATTCGAATTGGCCGGATGGGTGGTCTGGCAGTTCTCAATCTGGAGGGTCTATGGACTCGATATGAAGACCCCACTCCCTACTTTGAAGAGATAGCGGAGTTGCCTGACGAAAAGGCAACCCGTCGGATGCAGGAGATCTATCTCCAGCCGGTCAACACTGAACTCATCGGCCAAAGGGTTGCCGAGTTGAAGGCGGCGGGCATTGTCACCGCTGCAAGCCTGACGCCGCAGCGTGTCGACCATTGGGCTCCACTGGCACTCGAGGCCGGTCTCGACATCCTCGTGATTCAAGGCACCGTGGTATCGGCTGAGCACGTGTCCAGCCGGGTGGAGCCACTCAATCTCAAGGAGTACATCGCCGACTGCGAAGTGCCGGTGATCGTCGGAGGTGTCGCCAGCTACTCGACATCGCTCCACCTCATGCGTACCGGTGCAATCGGTGTCCTCGTCGGTGTCGGACCTGGGGCAGCTTGCACAACAAGAGGTGTTCTCGGGGTTGGTGTTCCCCAGGCGACAGCGATAGCCGACGCGGCCGGAGCCCGGATCCGATATCTGGATGAGACCGGCCGATATGTGCACGTCATCGCCGATGGCGGCATGAGGACTGGCGGCGATGTGTGCAAGGCCATCGCTTGCGGTGCTGATGCTGTGATGATCGGCTCGCCGCTGGCCTCTGCCACCGAGGCCCCGGGCAAGGGTTACCACTGGGGCATGGCGACATTCCACCCGACACTGCCCCGCGGGGCTCGAGTGAAGACGGGTGAACGGGGGACTCTCACCGAGATCCTGATCGGTCCAGCCCACGAGAATGATGGCCGACTCAACCTCTTCGGAGGGCTTCGAGCCGCGATGGCAACGACCGGATATTCCGACGTCAAGGAATTCCAGAAGGCAGAAGTAATGGTCGCGCCGTCGATACAGACCGAGGGCAAGTCCCTTCAGCGTTCCCAACACGTCGGCATGGGATGACGGTCGGGCAGAACGAACCCACCGTCCTGGTCGTCGACTTTGGCGCCCAATACGCACAACTGATCGCGAGACGAGTACGCGAGGCGCATGTTCGATCGGAGATCGTTTCTCGCGAGATCACTCCAGAAGAAATTCGCCGGCGTCGGCCGATCGGACTGATTCTCTCGGGTGGACCCGACTCGGTCTACGCAGAGGACGCTTATCGGATGGATGCCGCCATCCTCGATCTCGACATTCCGATCCTGGGCATTTGCTACGGACATCAGTTGCTTGCCGATCTCGCCGGTGGCGAGGTGACAAACACCGGAGATGCCGAATACGGGAACACCACGATGGACTTGACAGGTGACTCGGTCCTGCTCCGTCGGTTTTCAGGTTCGCCAGCCGTTTGGATGTCCCACAAGGACCAGGTGACTGTTGCCCCAGAGGGTTTCGTTTGTGTCGCCTCAACGAGTGGGGCGGCTGTTGCTGCGATGGAGAACCGGGAGCGACGACTGTATGGAGTCCAGTTCCACCCAGAGGTTGCCCACACCCCACGGGGCAGCGAGATCCTCAAGCAGTTCCTCTATGAGGTTTGTCAGGCAACCCCAGCGTGGACGTCTCACTCGATCATCGAGTCTCAGGTGGAGGCGATAAGGCATCAGGTCGGTTCGGGCAAGGTCATCTGCGGCTTGTCAGGTGGCGTCGATTCGGCAGTGGCCGCGGCCCTGGTTCATGAAGCGGTTGGCGACCAGTTGACAGCCATATTCATCGACCATGGCCTCCTCCGCGCCGGCGAGGCGGAGCAGGTCGAAGAGACGTTTCGGTCCCACTTCGTCGTTGACCTCATCCATGTCAAGGCCGGGGATCGCTTTCTCGAAAAACTCGAGGGTGTCACCGACCCGGAGCAGAAACGAAAGATCATTGGGGAGATCTTCATCCGTGTCTTTGAAGAAGCTGCCTCTTCGGTTGGCGATGTCGGGTTCCTGGTTCAAGGGACGCTTTATCCCGATGTGATCGAATCGGGCTCCGGCCCGGCGGCCACCATCAAGACTCATCACAACGTTGGTGGGCTTCCCGATGACATGACTTTGGATCTCGTCGAACCCTTGCGAGATCTCTTCAAAGACGAGGTCCGGGCTATTGGCGAGGAACTTGGATTGCCTGAAGAGATCGTTTGGCGTCAACCGTTCCCGGGTCCGGGTCTGGCCGTGCGGATCATCGGTGAGGTGACGCTCGAGCGTCTCCAGATTCTCCGGGCTGCGGACAGCATCCTTCTCCAGGAAATAAACCGGGCGGGTCTGTACCGCGATATCTGGCAGGCATTTGCTGTTTTGCCGGCTATCAAAACGGTCGGAGTCCAAGGTGATGGGCGCACCTACGCCTATCCCGTGATAGTGAGAGCAGTGACATCCGAGGACGCCATGACCGCGGATTGGGCTCGCATCCCGTACGAAGTCCTTGAGAGGATCTCGTCACGGATCATCAACGAGGTCCCCGGGATCAACCGTGTTGCGTACGACATCTCATCAAAGCCACCCGCCACCATCGAGTGGGAGTGATAACGGGTCATTGGGTCCATTCAGACTGGCCAATGACATGCCGATACACGGGCACGTTGGCCAGGGAAATTGCAGTTGGACCTGAATACACCTGAACTCACGCGCATATTTCGCGCCGAGCTCGAAGAGCGCTCCAGTCGTCTGGTGATAGCAGCACGCGGACTGGCCGATAAGACTCTGGGCAACTCCTCCATCCCCGACCTGGTTCGAGACGCCCACACCATCAAAGGATCCGCCGGACTGCTCGGACATGAGGGGATTCGGGAGGCGGGGGGGCGTCTGGAAACGCTTTGGCGAATGGTGGGTGAAGGCTATGTGCCTGAGTCCGACGTGATAGTTGCTATGGAGGCCACGGCCGGGCGGCTCGTTCCGACTTTTGAGAACGGGGATGACGAGGCACTGGCTGAACTTGTCGAGAAGCTCGATTCCGCCCTTGAGCAACCGGATACGACGACGGAGATCCTTCCTACGCGACAGCCTGAGGAGGGCAACCTCGGAGGTCTGCTCGAGTCGGTCTCCGAGTCACTTCTAGGTGGGGCGACTCGGGTCGACACCGGTGATCTCTACAGGCTCATCAATCGAATCGTCGAGGTATCGCTTGATGCCGAGGCCCTTGCCGACCTTTCCCTGGTTTCGATTGAGGGTGCCGATCAGGATTTGCTCCGTCGCTCGTGGCGGGCACAACTCGAGAGACTGAGCGGCTCGATCAGCGATATTCAGGATCAGGCCGTTTCGTTGGCGAATGTCTCCTTTTTTGATGCGGTGGCATCGGTCCCGCAGTTCGTCCGGTACCTGGCCCGGCGAATGCAGAAGGACGTTCGTTTTCAGCTCACCGGAAACGATGTACAACTCGACCGGCAGATTGTGGATCTGATTCGGGAACCACTGCGACATCTCCTGGTCAACGCGGTGGACCACGGCATTGAGGCTCCGGATGTAAGGATTGCAACAGGCAAGATCGCAACAGCGACGGTGGTCATCGGGGCGAAAGTAGTCACCGAGGGTATCGAGGTCTACGTGTCCGACGACGGTGTCGGCATCGATTGGGACCGTGTTGCCGAATTGGGAAATGAACGTGGTCTGACGATGACCCCACCCGACCTTTCTCCGCTCCTTTTCCACCCAGGTTTCTCGACAGCGGAAGAAATCACCGACTTCTCCGGGTCGGGGGACGGCTTATCCGAGGCGCTCCTGGCGGTCGAAAGGGTCAACGGCGCGATTCACATCGAGTCGATCAGGGGGAAGGGAACCGTTGTGACCATGACCCTCCCACTTTCGATGGTTCTGCAGAACGTCGTGGTTGTCGCTCTTGGGGACCAGTTTTGGGGTCTGCCCGAGGCGGCAGTCGAAGAGTCCATGCCTCTGTCGAAAGCGGAGTTGAGCACGACATCAAGCGGGCGAGCGGTGCGGTTCAGAAGCGCAGCCATCCCGTGTGTTTCACTCTCGCTGGCCGTTGGCGTACCCGAGCCCGCGAATGAGTCTGAACTCCTGGTCGTGAGCACACGGTCGGGGATGGTGGCTGTGACAGTCAGTGAGATCGTCGATCGCCGACGTGTTGCCGTCAAGAATCTGGGTCCGATTCTCGAAGGCGCAGGACACATAACCGGCGCTGCCCTTCTCGGTGGCGGTCAGGTCCTCGTGGTCCTCGATCCCAGTTTTCTCGGTGCATTCGCGAGACAGCAGCCTCGTCTCGTTGAGGAGAAACCCCGGGTTCTAGTGGTCGACGACTCGGCTGGCGCGCGAAGACTTCTGTCGGCAACACTGAACGGAGCAGGGTTCGAAGTCGAAGTCGCCAGCGGAGCGAGAGAGGCGGTGGTCGCCATGGTCTCCGACGGATTCGATGCGATGGTCGTTGACTACTCCATGCCCCGGTCGAACGGTGTTGAGCTTGTTCGGGCGATGCGTGCCTCCGATGTCAAAGTGCCGATCATCATGGTGTCAGGTGTCGCTACCGCTGAGGAGAAGGAAGCTGCGTGGGAGGTTGGAGTCGACGCCTATCTCGACAAGTTCGACCTGCGTCAGGGCGTTCTGACCAGAACCCTTCGACAGCTCATGGGGCTTGACGATGCGGAGACCGCCTAGGACGGGCACCTTTCTTCAGGCTTCTGGCCAACCGGCCGATAACTCCAATGTATGCCTGATCTTTCGCGTCTGCCTGGGTACCTGCTGTACCTTCCCCTTATCGTGGGGCTCGTAGCCCTGCTGTGGGCACAGCGACTCACGTCACAGGGTCGTGCGCGGGAACGGGAGGTCATTCGTCTCTCCGAAGAGGCAGATACCCTGAAGAACGACTTTGTTGCGATGGTCAGCCACGAGCTGCGGACACCGCTGACGACAATCGCCGGGTTCGCGGACATCCTCGTCCGGTCTTGGGAAGACCTTCCCCAAGAAGAGGTCAACGAGTTTCTCTCGATCATCAACCGACAGTCCATCTACCTCGGCGACCTCGTGGAGGACGTTCTCGTCATTCCCCGTTTAGAGGTCAACCGACTCCCTCTCGAGCCGGAACTGTTCGACCTTGGTGATCTCATCGAAGATGTCGCCCTGATGGTGTTCCCCAGCGGTGAGAAGAAGACATCGCTCGTTTCACTCCCGGACGGAGTTCGCGTATTTGCCGACCGGCGTCGCGTCCAACAAGTCATGCGAAATCTCATGGAGAACGCACGCAAGTACGGAGGCGACCAGATAATGATCGAGGGCTTCGTCATGGGCGACCAATACCTGGTCATCATCTCGGACAATGGTCCCGGAGTCCCCGATGAAGAGACCCGGAGGGTGTTCGAGAATTTTGAGCAACTCTCCAAGGGTGATACCCGAGAGGCCCTGGGCATTGGCCTTGGTCTTCCCATCGCCAGACGTCTCGCCAGGGCGATGGGTGGAGATGTCTGGTACGAGCGTCGCTTCCCGACCGGTGCTCGGTTCTGCTATTCGCTGCCACTCCGTCGTCGAGTATTCGTCAGCGGGGGTGATCGTCCCGGTGTTCCGGAGAGTGAGATCGAAACCGTGGTCGAGGTACCAGAAGCGATCCATACAGCCTGATCACACTGGTGTGATTCAGGCGGTGATGGTCTGTACCATCAGCTCCAATGCAGGCCGAGTGGTTCGTTGATGATGTTCCAGCCGAGTCGCCGCTCTTTGCCGACCTGAACCCCGCCCAGAGGGAGGCAGTAGCCGCGACCGAGGGTCCCGTCCTTGTCGTGGCCGGGGCAGGCTCGGGCAAGACCCGGGTGCTCACCTACCGAATCGCCCACCTGATCCGGGACCTCCGTGTCCCTCCCGAGTCGATTCTCGCTATCACCTTCACCAACAAGGCTGCGAAGGAGATGAAGGCTCGTGTTGGTGCGCTGGTCGGGGGTGTGGTCAACTCGATGTGGGTCAGCACCTTCCACTCAGCGTGCGTGCGAATTCTCCGACGCGAGGCGACCCGGCTCGGTTATCGATCGGGCTTCTCGATCTATGACGACGCTGACTCCTTGCGGCTCATCCGCATGGTCACCAAAGATCTCGACCTCGACTCCAAGCGGTTTCCCGAGAAGGCGATGCAAGGAGTCATCTCCAAGGCCAAGAGCGAGTTGGTTGACTTCGAGTCGTTCGCCGATCAGGGGGATGGCTTTTTTCACGAGCAAGTAGCCGACATCTATCGGCTGTATCAGCAGCGTCTGGTGGAAGCGTCGGCGATGGACTTCGATGATCTGCTGATGGTGACGGTGGAGGTGTTCGCGGCGTTTCCCGATGTGCTCGAGCACTATCAGCAGAGGTTCCGGTATGTCCTCGTGGATGAGTACCAGGACACCAACCGGGCTCAATACGTGCTGGTCAAACAGCTGACGGCGTCTCATGGCAACTTGTGCGTGGTCGGTGATTCCGACCAGTCGATCTACAAGTTTCGCGGTGCGGACATCCGTAACATCCGGGACTTCGAGAAGGACTATCCCGATGCTCGGGTGATCGTCCTCGATCAGAACTATCGGTCTACCGAGACGATCCTCGAGGCCGCCAACTCGATAATCTCCAACAACACCAAGAGAACGCCAAAGCACCTGTGGTCAGACCGAGGCCAGGGCTTGCCCATCACGCGTTACGAGGCTGAGGACGAACATGACGAGGCCGGGTACCTGGTTGACGAGATAGAGCGCCTGAAGGACGAGGGCTTCAATCTCGCCGACTTCGCAGTCTTCTACCGGACAAACGCGATGTCCCGGGTGATCGAAGACGTCTTCGTCAGACGGGGTGTTCCTTACACCGTGGTCGGGTCCGTCAAGTTCTACGACCGCAAAGAGATCAAAGACACAATCGCCTACCTTCGTGCGCTGGTCAATCCCTCAGACGAGGTCTCGGTAAAGCGCATCATCAATGAGCCGCGCCGCGGCATAGGCAACACAACAGTGGCTCATATCGATCGTTACTCGCAGGCGAAGAAAATCAGCTTCTTCGAAGGGTTGCAGCAGGCGGTCGACATCCCCCAACTCAACTCGAGGGCACAGAAGTTGATCCTCGAGTTTGTCGGACTCGTAGATGGGTTGCGGCAGAAGACGGAGGAGGGTGGCGTCGAAGCTGGAGTCCAGGCGGTTCTCGACGACACCGGGATGCTGGCCAACCTGGAGACAGAGGGAACCATCGAGGCCATGGGTCGCGTTGAAAACCTGCGTGAGCTGGTTGGGGTCGCTTCCGAGTTCGAAAGCTCGAATGAGGGAGCGATCATCGCCGATGAGGAGTTCGACGCGCTGGACAACCTCCGCCGGCTCGAGATCTTCCTGGAGTCGACGGCACTGGTGGCCGACATCGACGAGTGGGATGAGGGAGCGGGCGCCGTCACACTCATGACCCTTCATACCGCCAAGGGTCTCGAGTTCCCCGCTGTCTTTATCGCAGGCATGGAAGACGGCGTCTTTCCCCACATGCGCTCACTGGGTGACCCGGATGAGCTGGAGGAGGAGCGGCGGTTGGCTTATGTCGGAATCACAAGAGCCCAAGATCGCCTGTACCTGACCTCAGCCTGGAGTCGGACGCTGTTTGGTGGCTCTTCGTACAATCCACCGTCGCGATTTCTGAAGGAACTTCCCGAACAGCTGATGACCAAAGCCGGCAAACGGCAGCGACGCAGCCCAGTCGACCGAGCTGCCGCCACGGGTCCGTCGACAACGGTCTCGGCCGATCAGATCGCGCCAGGAGACCGGGTTCGTCATCAAAAGTGGGGGCTCGGCACTGTCCGTGAGATCGTTGGCGAAGGCGACCGGGCCGAGGCCGAGGTCATGTTCGACACCCAGGGGAAGAAGAGGCTGCTCTTGGCTTGGGCTCCGCTCGAGCAGGCGTAAGTTGCTGTTTAGAACGGCAGGATCTTGGGCAGACTCAGGAGAACCAAGGTGGCACCGCTGAATAGAAGCACCGCCGCCCCAACCGTCAGGTACCTGTTACTCGCTTCTCCCAATTTGGAACTGATGCCCCCAAAGAAGAGGACCAGGGCGAACGCAACCACTGTCAGCACGTAGTCGTCGGAAGTCTGATTTGCCACAGCGGCGTCGTCAGCGTGTTGGTCGGCGACGTCCTGGAGTCTGGCTGCCTCGACTGCGTTTTCCAGGACGTATTCGTCCATTCCAAAGGGTGTGGCGCTCACACCCTCGGTTCGCAACGGATCGAGTTTGAGCCAGGCATCGAGGGCGGCCTTGAACTCGGGACGCATCCGATCGAAGTAGAAGGCGCTCAGCGTGCCGGGCGTGGGCACGTAGTCAGAGGCAGAGGTCACTCGTTCGACTTCCCCGGCTCGTACCTCGGCATTGATGGCATCCAGCCAGCTGGTGAAGATGGCCACGTCTATCCCGGCCTGCTGGCCGGCGCGGGTGTCGAACCTCGTCGACTCGGTTCTTGCCGCTCCGGCGAGACTGAACGATGTTGCCTGTTCACCGCTCCACTTGGCACTCTGGAACGCGGCCCATGCGGTGAAGATCGCTGCCAGCGCCATCAGGATTGTGGCGATCAATTCGACGCGATCGGACACACCGAAGACGAGTTTCTCGTCGCTCATTTCGGACATGAAGAAAGCAACCTAGCTTTAAATGCCGATCAGGCGCTATCTACACCAGCCAGCAGTTCGTTCCAACTGGCCACGAACTTCTCCACACCCTCATCCTCGAGGGTCTGTACGACGTCGTCGTAGTCGATGCCGACATCGGCGAGCGCGGCGAGATCCTCTCGAGCCTTCTCGATGTCGACCTCGTTGAACGCCTTCGGGCTGGGATCGCCGTGATCCTGATATGCCTCGATAGTCCCCAGTGGCATTGTGTTGATGGAGTTGGGGGCGACCAGTCCCTCTACATAAAGCAGATCCGAGTAGGCGGGGCTCTTTGTGGACGTTGATGCCCATAGTGGCTTCTGAGGCCGGGCTCCTTTGCCCGCCAGCATCCCGTAGCGGGCAGAGCCGAAGTCGTTGATGAACTGGCCGTAGGCGACGCGGGCGTTGGCTACCGCAGCCACCCCCATCAGGGCTCGGGCTTCGGATGTGCCGACAGCCTCCAGTCGAGAATCCACTTCGGAATCGAATCGTGAGACGAAGAACGACGCCACAGAGGCGACCGTCGAAAGGTCTCCGCCCACGTTGTTGAAGTCCTCCAAACCGGACAGATATGCGTCGATCACGTCGGCGTGGCGCTGAAGCGAGAAGATGAGAGTCACGTTCACGGAGATGCCTTCGCCGATCAGACGGCGGATGGCCGGAAGACCAGCCGGTGTTGCCGGAACCTTGACCAGGAGATTGGGTCTATTGATTTGCTTGACCCAGTCGCGGGCCTCGGCGATGGTCGCCTCGGTGTCGCCGGCAAGAGTGGGTGAGACCTCGACGGAGACGAAGCCGTCCCGTCCCTCGGTTGACAAATAAACATCAGCGAGCACGTCACACGCCCTTTTGATGTCGTCGGCCATGAGGCTTTTGACTATTGCCTCCGTCGATGTGCCCGCGGTCTTCAGATCCTGTAGTCGGTCGGTGTAGTCGTCGGACCCGACGATGGCCGCGGCGAAGATAGTGGGGTTGGAGGTCACGCCGCTCACAGCGTCCAGCTCGACGCGCCGTGTCAGCTCACCCGAGTCGAGCATCGCCTTGGAGATCTGGTCCGACCAGACGCTGACTCCTGCGGCAGCCAGGCCATGAAGATTGGAATTCGTCATGGTTTGAAGGGTAGGAGCCTTACTCACTATCGAAAGGCAGCAGCTTGAAGTGGCGACCGTCGAGAGATCGGATTGCCCTGAAGTGACGCTGGTCGAGGGTAAAGACCTCGTTTGTCCGCTGCTGCTTGGCGTGAGCCACCAGGGAAGCGTCGACGATGCCTAGACCCAGGTCCGCGTAAGCGGTCATGACCTCCGTGGCGGCGGAGAGTGTTTCGCTCGTATAAGGCAGAATCTGGTATTCGGGTCCGGCAAGGATGGCCATGATGCGGGCTGCGGTCCTCTGGCCGAGCAAGCGGCCGGCCAGGAAGTCGACCTCTGTCAAGACCACCGGAGAGATCAGTCTGCTGCGGCTCAGGCGAAGGGCCGCCGCGCACTCTTCGTGGTATCTCTGATCGGCCGACAAGGCGGCAAGAATCGCCCCCGTATCGCAGATCAACGATCCTCGCCCATTCCTTCCAGCAGCTCGTCTACCCGCGTGCCGATCTCCATTCCGAACCCCTGGGGAAACACCGGCAGCTGTGGTGTTGGCGGTTCGACTTCAGCGAGATGTTGGTTGACCGCATCACGAATCACCTCGGCCTCGGTCACCCTACGCCGGACCGCCTCTCGCTCAATAGCGGTCTTCATCTCATCGGGCAGGTAGATGGTGGTGCGTTTCATGCCATATATCATGCCATATATCTCGCCGTTGCCAGCCGACATCTACCAAAACCGACGACCCGGTTCAATGCCCCCGTCTGCGAACTACTGTTCTCACGCCCATGCCACGCCGAATTCTCATCGCAAAACCAGGTCTCGACGGGCACGATCGTGGCGCCAAGGTGATCGCCCGTGCCCTCCGTGATGCTGGGTTCGAGGTGATCTACTCCGGACTTCATCAGACACCCGCCCAGATCGCCGAGACAGCACTTCAGGAGGACGTCGATGCGGTTGGTCTCTCTTCTCTCTCAGGTGCCCACAAGACACTGTTCCCCCAGGTCGTCGAGCAGCTGGCCAACCGGGATGCCGCCAACATCGTCGTCTTCGGAGGAGGGGTGATTCCCGAAGTGGACATCCCGACACTCCACGAAGCGGGCATCGCGACGATTTTCACCCCGGGGACCCCACTCGACGAGATCGCTTCGTGGGTAGACGCCAACGTGCCCGGCAAGGTCTAACGGGCGCCAATCCCACGAGTGCGCAACTGAGGAAAGGAAGCAATTGAAGATCCACGAGCACCAGGCCAAGCTCCTCATGGCCGCCCGGGGAATCCCCGTGCCGCGGGGCAGGGTGGCCAGGACGGTCGATGAGGCAGTGGCGGCGGTCCGACCCCTGATCGAAGAGTCGGGCAATCCGGTCGTCGTTCTGAAGACTCAGATTCACGCCGGAGGGCGAGGAAAGGGCGCCTTCAAGGAGCACCCTGACGTCTGTGGTGTGAACGTCATCACCGACGGAATCACGGGTGGTCCGGGTGCTGCGGAGGAAGCAGTGCGAGAACTCGCCAAGCGAATGCTCGGCAGCACCCTTGTCACGATCCAGACCGGCGAGGAGGGCAAGAAGGTCAGTCGTCTGTACGTGGAGCAAGGGATCGATATTGCCAGGGAGCTCTACCTCGCGGTGCTCCTCGATCGTTCCGCCTCACGCAACATCGTCATGGCGTCCTCAGAGGGCGGTGTCGAGATCGAAAAGGTCGCCGAGGAGAGCCCCGAGAAGATTCTGAGATCGGAGATCGACCCGGCCATTGGGTTGGCCGGATTTCAGGCAAACGAACTGTCCCATGGACTGGGGATGGAAGGAGAGCCCGCCAAGAATTTCGTCCGCTTTGTCATGGCGCTTGCAGACGCGGCCACCGAGCTCGACACAGATTTAATCGAGATCAATCCTCTGGTGGTGACCACTGAAGGCCAGGTCATCGCTCTCGATGCCAAGGTGGCCTTTGATGACAACGCTCTATATAGGCATCCGGACATTGCCGACATGAGGGATGAGACCGAAGAAGATCCTGCCGAAGTCGCCGCCAAGAATTCGGGGCTCAATTACATCAAGCTCGATGGAACCATAGGGTGTCTGGTCAACGGAGCCGGCCTCGCCATGGCAACCATGGACACCATAAAACATGTCGGCGGCGAGCCTGCCAACTTCCTGGACGTGGGGGGTGGCGCAACCGCCGATCAGGTGACGACAGCCTTTCACATCATCACCAGAGATCCCAATGTCAAGGGCATCTTCGTCAATATTTTCGGTGGCATCATGCGTTGTGATGTCATCGCCACCGGCATTGTGGAGGCCGTCAAGCGGGTAGGTCTCGAGGTGCCACTGGTGGTACGTCTTGAGGGCACCAACGTCGACCTGGGTAGACAGATCATCGAAGACTCGGGCCTGGAGGTCACCAATGCCGACAGTCTTCGGGATGGCGCCGAGAAGATTCTCCAGTTGACGGAGCACTTGTGAGCATTCTCATTGACTTGAACACCAAAGTGCTGGTTCAGGGTCTTGGCAAGACAGGCCAGTTCCACACGGACAAGGCCATCGCTTATGGGACCCGGATGGTCGGTGCGGTGCACCCGTCACGCGCCGGGACCGAGTTCCATTTCGAAGGGGAGACCGACCACTCGGGAGTACCCGGACGTGAAGACACCTACACAGCCGACCTCCCGATCTACGCAACGGTGAGCGAAGCTGTGGCCGACACCGGTGCCAACGCCACGGTCGTCTACGTTCCCCCTCCGTTTGCAGCCGACGCCATCATGGAAGCCGCCGCCGCCGGGATCGGATTGGTCGTAGCCATCACTGAGGGCATCCCAGTCGCAGACATGATCAAAGCCAAGCGATACCTCCAGGGAAGCGGAACTCGGCTGGTGGGCCCCAACTGCCCGGGGGTCATCACTCCGGGTGAGTGCAAGATCGGAATCATGCCCGGTTACATCCACCAGCGGGGAAGGATCGGCATTGTCTCGCGATCAGGAACCCTGACTTATGAGGCGGTTCATCAAGTGACTCAACTCGAGCTCGGGCAGACCACGGCGGTGGGAATTGGCGGTGACCCCGTCAACGGCACCGATTTTGTCGACGTTCTCGAGCTGTTTCAGGCAGACGATGAGACCGAGGGTGTGGTGATGATCGGTGAGATCGGAGGCACGGCAGAAGAGGAAGCCGCCGAATACGTGAAGTCTGAGATGACCAAGCCCGTCGCCGGGTTCATTGCCGGGACCACCGCACCTCCCGGGAAAAGGATGGGACACGCCGGAGCCATCGTCTCAGGTGGCAAGGGGACCGCCCGTGCCAAGATCGAAGCCATGACGGTGGCGGGGATCGTTGTGGCCGAAACACCTTCCGACTTGGGCGAGGCGATGGTCCGTGCTCTCGGCTGAGAACCTGGCATCGATCGAGTCTGAAGGGAGGCGATTGGCCCTTGCGGTCCGCCAGGATCCGGGTAGGCCTGTACCTCAGTACCCCGATTGGACCCTGGCCGATCTGGCATCGCACACGGCGTCGATACATGGCCGCACGGTCCTTGTCTGCCGGGAGCGTCCAGTGGAGAGAATCTCGGCTCCTCGATTGCCGGAGAGCATGGACCCAATCGATTGGTATGAGGAAACCCTCGAGGAGTTGCTGCGGGAACTAAGGGATGCGGACCCGGCCACGACGGTCTGGTCGTTTGGGCCGGAGGAGAACATCGGTTACTGGGAGAGGCGCATGGTGGTCGAGACCGGGGTCCACCGCTGGGATGGGGAACAGGCCGTGGCCAGAAACGAGCCACTCACCAACTTGGTCGCGGCGGCAGGGCTCGACGAGTTCGCCGGCACGTGGCTGCCTCATCTCGGCGACCTCGAGACGATGGAAGTGGCGGCTCTCGATCTTGATCGAACATGGGTGTATGGACAGGGAGATCCGGTGGTGAGGGTGGAAGGGCCCGCATCGGATCTGCATCTCCGTCTGATGTCAAGACCTTCCTCGATCCACTTGCCCGACGACTGGGCAGCGGCGATCGACAGCCTGGCGCCACCACCAAAGCGTTAGGCGAGCCACCTAAGATCTGCCAGTGGCTTGGCTCATCTTGATCGCCGTTCTCGGGTTGTTCGCCGTGGTTTTCGTCGTTATCTACAACGGGTTGGTTCGAAACCGCAATCGCGTGGACAACTCTTGGGCACAGGTTGAGGTCCAGCTGAAGCGTCGCTACGACCTGATTCCCAACCTCGTTGAGACTGTGAAAGGATACGCCACCCACGAGCTCGAGACCTTCGAGCGGGTCACTCAGGCGCGGGGTGGAGCCGAGGTCGCACAGGGGCCGGCCGAGCAGGCACAGGCTGAGAATTTCCCTCACCCAGGCACTCCGACTCTTTGCGGTGGCCGAGGACTACCCCGAGTTGAGGGCATCTGACAACTTCGCCAGTCTCCAGGAGGATCTCGAGGAGACCGAGAACAAGATCGCGGTCAGCCGGCAGATCGACAACGACACGGTCCTCACCTACAACAACACGGTTCAGCAGGTTCCGACCAACCTCGTTGCCTCGATGTTCGATTTCGATGGTTCTCTCCCATGCGCGTCTCCATGCTCCTCCCGAGTTGGAGTCGGCCTCGTCCATCTACTGGTTTGGTAGTTACGGATACTCGGGTGGTCACACAGAAAACGCCTTCGCTGGTCTGCAGTCCGCTCTGTCGGGAGCATTCACCCCACCTTCGTCCGGTGGTGGTGGAGGGTTCTCAGGCGGAGGTGGTGGCGGTGGTGGCGGTGGCGGCGGCGGCTCCTGGTAGCACTGCTCGCGGCCTGGCACTATTTCCACGACGCACCACTAGCGTTTGTGACCGTGAAGTCGCTGACAGCGATCGCTGCGGCCACATTGATGTTTGTGTCCCTTCCTGCGTCTGCCGCAGACATCGACTCCTACCCCGAGTACACCGGCCCGGAATTTCAGGCCCTCTACGAGTACGCAGTGGCCAACACGCTTCCCAATCTCGATCCGCCCAGCGGTCGCTACACGATTACCGGGAACCAGGATCTCGATGACCGGATCTGGGAGCTGGCCTTCGAGCGTGGGTACGTCCTCCGTCCGACGGCGTCGGGTGAGCTTTCCCGTGTTGGAGGAGTGCCGATGCAGCCCCAAGCAGCAGACGCCTGGATTGGCCTGCGAGCCGAGGCTCGGGAGGCGGGGATGGGGTTCATCGTTTCTTCGGCTTATCGATCTCCGGCGTCGCAGCGAACCCAGTTCCGCTCCATGCTCGATGGCACCTCGGACAGTGCCATCAACGCAGCATTGACTTGGTACTCGGTCCCGGGCACGTCGAAGCATCACGCCGGATATGCTCTCGATTTTCGCTACGCCAGCGGGACGTTTGGGGAGTTCCGAAGGACTCCCGACTACGCCTGGCTCAGCAAAGGCAACTTCGCCATCCCAAAGCGAAATGGACTGGTCCCGTCCTACCCCGACGACATCGTCAGCCAGGGACCGAGACCTGAGCCTTGGGAATTCGTCTGGATAGGCACCGGGTTGATCAGCTGTGGTATCCCACAGAACGTCGAGCTGGTTGTCATGGGGCCGGCGGCAGCCGTTGTCAGCGAGATTGAATCATGTCCTGGAGGTGCTGAGATGGCGGTCCTTCCTCGATGGCTGGGTACTCAAGTACGCAGGGCGTAGAAGGCGGAGAAGCTGTTGGTGATGGCATCAAGTTTCTCGAAGGACGCAAATCCGGCTTCGCCTGCCATTTCCTCGGCGGTCTCGGTGCCCCATGCCGCACCGAGTCCTAGCCCTTCCCTTGCCAGGGATTGGGTCATGCAGTGGAGCGCGGAGATTCCATAGAGCAGGGCACCCCGGTCGTGGAGGTTGTTCTCCAGGTACGAGCTGGCGTTGGGTTCCATCATCAAATACACACCGTCGGGTTTGAGTGCTTGGCGAATGCGCTTTAGCCCCGCCATCGGGTCAACCAGATCGTGGATGACATCGAAGGTCGTGATCAGGTCGAACCCGGGCTCGGTGGGTATGTCCTCAACTGTGTACCCGTGGAACTCGACGTTGGCGATGTCCTCGGATCGGCCCCGGGCGATGGCAATCGAGTCCCCGGAAATGTCAAAACCGATGACTTCGGTGTTGGGGAAGGCCTCAGCCATGAGAATTGCTGCAGTTCCGGAGCCACAACCCACATCGGCAACGCGAATGCCCTCGTCGAGGCGATTCGTCAGGCCGGTGACGGCGGGAAGCCACTTCATTGTCAGAAACACCCTCTGGGACGGGCCGTTGCCGCGGTCGATTCCTTTGATGAAGCCTGGGCCGAACTCTTCGAATCCCACCCCACCCCCGTGGACGGTGGCGGTGGCTACGCCCTCGACCTGACTCATGACCAGGGGAAGCATGTCGAGCCATCCGCCCATGAAATAGGGGCTGAGGTCACTCGACAGGAAGAGAGCGTGTTCCTGAGGAAGCGTGAAGACACCGGAGTCGGCCTCGTAGTCGACCACTTCGGCTGCGGCGAGACCCGAGAGGATCTCTCTTGTGTAGCGAGGGTCGAGACCTGCCCCTTCAGCTATCTCTTCGGCCGTTCCACTCTCGTGGTCTCCGAGATAGGCGCTCAGGCCGGAGCGGTCGGCGACGGCAAGTAGCCCGATCGTCGTGGCCCCCGATGCGAACCCAACGAATTTCTCGAGGAAGGCCTCGATTCGCTCACGATCCATCGCACACCTCTACTTCCGTGGTTGTCGGCCCATTCAACTCCGATGAGCCCATTCTCCGCCCTGGATCGTTGCCCACGCGAGATTGGTGGCCGGTCGATACGGGATGTGGGTCGGAGTCGGTGCATCGATGATGGCCAGGTCTGCCATCTGTCCTCGAGCCAGCAGCCCACGATCGGGGAGGCCGAGCGATAGTGCTCCGCCCCTGGTAGCCGCCCATAACGCCTGATTGGCGCTCAGCCCCATTTCAACCACAGCCAGGGATATGACCAGACCCATCGATTCCAGATATGAGGTGCCCGGGTTGCAGTCCGTGGCCAGCGCAACGATGCAGCCTGCGTCCCAGAGCATCGGACCGGGTGCCTGGCTCGAGCGCAGCGAGTATGAGGCACCCGGTACCAGGACAGTCGTGACTCCTGCATCCGCCAGGGCCGAGGCGTCCTCTTCTGTGGCGTGATCGAGATGGTCCGCCGACGCCGCGCCAAGCTCCGCTGCCAGGGCGGCTCCGCCGCCGTGGCTCAACTGCTCGGCGTGGACCCGCCCTTGAAGACCCTTGACCTTGGCGGCCTCGAGGATCCTGCGTGCTTCCTCGACCGAGAAGGCACCCTGCTCGACGAAGACGTCGCAGTAGTCGGCAAGGGCGGCAGCGGCTGGGATCATCTCGTCGGTCACCAGATCGATGTAGCCGTCTCGGTCCGAACGAAACTCCACGGGAACCGAATGCGCCCCGAGGAACGTCGTTCTCACTGTGACGGGCAACTCCTCGCCGATCCGCCGGGCAACGCGGAGAAGCCGCAACTCCGTTGTCAGATCGAGGCCGTATCCGGACTTGATCTCGAGAGTCGTGGTTCCGGAGCGGATCATGTTCCACACGCGGGCCGCCCCGAGATCAAAAAGCTGCTCCTCGGATGCAGCCCGGGTGGCCGACACGGTTGAGAGGATGCCACCCCCCGAAGCGGCGATGTCGGCGTAGGACTCACCTGACAGCCTCCGGGCGAATTCATCTGAGCGATCCCCGGCGAAAACGAGATGGGTGTGGGCGTCTACGAACCCGGGGATTACGGCGCGGCCCTCGCAGTCGACTAGCTCTCGGCCCTCCTGAGCCGGGGAATCCGATTCGCTGCCGGCGTATGTGATTGTGGTCTCGTCGATAGCGACGACGGCGTCTGTGATCGGATCACCATCGTGTGTCGTCAGGTGACCGATTCCGGTGAGAAGCAGTCCGCTCATTACGCGAGAGCGGGCAGAGAGCCGTCGGCGATCAACCCGGCGACCGTCTCGATCTCGGCGGACGTCGACCGATCCTGATCCAGCGGCGGCACGTGCTCCCTGACGAGTGTGGCGATTCGGCCGGTGCCTGCCGCAGGCGCCAAAGGCTTTCGGTACTCGAGGCCCTGGACACCGCACAGGATCTCGATTGCTATCACACGGCGCACATTGTCGAGCACATCGAAGAGCTTCTTACCGGCGCCCCACCCCATCGAAACGTGATCTTCTTGGCTTCCCGAGGTCGGAATCGACTCGATCGAAGCCGGATGAGCCAGGATCTTGTTCTCTGCCACCAGCGCTGCCTGGACGTATTGGCTGATCATGTAGCCGGTGTTGAGACCTGGATTCGGTGCAAGGAATGCCGGAAGGCCACGAGAGCGTGCCGGGTCGAGCAGTCGGTCGGTGCGCCGCTCCGAGATGGAGGCAAGTTCACTTACTGCGATGGCCGCGAAGTCGAGCACAAACGCCAGCGGTTGGCCATGAAAGTTCCCGCTCGAGATCACCTCACCCGACTCCGGAAAGACGATCGGGTTGTCGACGACAGACCCCATCTCCCGTCGGAGAACCATCTCCATGTGATCGAGAGTGTCGGTGACTGCTCCATGTACTTGCGGTGCGCATCGAAGCGAATAGGCATCTTGGACAGCATGATCGAAGTCGTCGGCATGGCTGGCCACGATTGGCGACCCGTCGAGCAGGTCGGCGATTCGCTTCGCCGAAACGGCTTGTCCGGGGTGCGGCCGCAGTGCATGGATCGCAACCTGGAACGGTCGCTCACTGGCGAGCAGCGCCTCGACCGTGAGGGCAGTGGCGGCGTCGGCGGCCAACACCAGTCGACGAGAACGCTCGAGGGCGATTGCACCCATTGCGGACATCCCCTCGGTCCCGTTCAATAGCGATAGACCTTCTTTTGTCTGAAGCTTCACTGGCTCGAGTCCGGATTCGGAAGTGGGGACCACCTTGTCGCCCAGCTTGACCCAGCCCTCTCCGATGATGGGAAGGGCGAGATGGGCGAACGGCGCCAGATCGCCTGAGGCTCCGACCGATCCCTGGGATGGGACGACGGGAAGAATGTCACGGTCCAGCATCTCCAGAAGTTTCTCGACGATTGCCGGACTCACACCTGAATATCCCTGGGTCAACGTCCGCGCTCTCAGGAGAAGCATTGCCCTGACGAGCTCGTCGGGAATTGGATCTCCAACGCCGGTGGCGTGGGAGCGCAGCAGGTTGTATTGGAGCGTCTCTCCCTCATCACGCCCGATATGGGTGTTGGCCAAGGCGCCGAAACCGGTGGTGACTCCGTAGACCACATCGCCTGATTCGACCATCCTGTCGACCAACTCACGGGCGGGCCGAAGACGCTCGGCTAGGTCGTCTACCGCTCTGGCATCGGTGCGTCGATACGCCACGTCGACGACCTGCTGCGGAGTGAGCGGGCCACCATCAACTATGACTGTTTCCACGGCCCACGACGGTAGCTACCCAGTAGCGTCACGAGATGCCCACGACCCAAAAGATCCGCTATTCCGACTGTGACCCACAGGGCATCGTCTTCAACGCCAACTTTGCCCGCTACTGGGATGACGCTGTTACCGACTGGTTCGAGGAGTTGGGCTTCGGTGGAACCGAGCTGGGTGGCATCGATGTCGATGTCGTCACCGCCCGGCTCGAGATCGATTTCAAGGCCGCCGCCAAACTAGGCGACACGCTGGTGACCGAGACCGCTGTCGAGCGAATTGGCGACACCTCAATGACCGTCCTCGTCACTACAAGTCGCCAATCAGACAGTCAGATTGTGGCAGCGGGCAAGGCCATCTATGTGTTCGTCGATCCGGCGGAATTCAGGCCGATCCCGGTGCCTGAGTCCTTCCGAGAGGCAGTCAGATAGTGGTTTCCACGACACACCACTCTGGATCGTCTGATCGTACCTGACCGGCTTGACCTCTGGCTCTCACCATTCAGCGTGGCTTCCCGTCGTTTGATGGTCCAGTCGATCCACTCGGGGAGTGCTGCATGAGGGCTTCGTCCTCGGCCAAGTCTTCGATCTGTTGCGCGAGAAACCGCCGGTCCGCTTCCGTCACTGCGAGGTGGACGGCGCGCTCGTAGGCGGTCTTCGCTGCGTCTCGTTGTCCTAGCCGATGCAACGTTGTGCCCCGGGCTGCGTGCATCAGGTGATAGTTGTCGAGATCGGGTGCGATTGCGTCGAGCGCAGTGAGCGCAGCGCCGGGACCTTCGGTCTCGCCGATGGCGATGGCCCGGTTGAGTGCAATCACGGGCGTGGGCATGACCGAGAACAGATGATCGTAGAGAGCGACGATCTGGGGCCAGTCGGTTGCTTTGAACGAGTCGGCGTCGCAGTGCACGGCTTGGATCGCGGCCTGGAGTTGGAAGGGGCCCGGTTGGTCGCGGCGAATGCAGGCGCGTACGATTGCTTGTCCCTCTTCTATCATCGTGTGGTCCCACTTGGTCCGGTCCTGATCGCGCAGGAGCACGAGGGCGCTCTCGGCCGTGCGGGCCGACACCCGCGACTCGCTGAGCAGCATCAGTGCGAGCAGCCCTGCCGCCTCGGGCTCGTCGGGCATCAACTCGACCAGAGCGCGGGCGAGCCGAATTGCCTCGCTCCGCAACGAGGCCCGTTCCGGATCGTCGACCCCGGTGTTGTAGATGAGGTACACCACCGACAGGACCGAACGGAGTCGCTCAGGCAGGTCGGCTTCTGCTGGCACTCGATAGGGGATCTTGGCGGCCTTGATCTTGTATTTGGCTCGGACGAGCCGCTTCGCCATCGTCGACTCGCTCACCAAGAACGAGCGGGCCACCTCATCCACACTCAGGCCGCCCAGCAGTCGTAAGGTCAAAGCCACCTGGTGCTCCGTTCGCAACGCCGGATGACAGCAGGTGAAGATGAGCCGGAGTTGGTCGTCTCTCACGGGTCCGTCCTCTCCCCAATCGTCGGCGCCGGGGCCTTGGTGCGTGCTGGCAACCGCACCAAACTGTTCATGGAGCTCCCGGCCCCGGGCCGAGCGGCGAAGGTCATCGATTGCACGGTTTCGCGCGGTTGTAACGATCCACCCCGCCGGGTTGGCTGGGATGCCCTCTCTCCGCCACCTGTCGCTGGCCACAACGAACGCTTCCTGGACGGCGTCTTCGGCAAGCGTGATGTCGCCAAAGACACGGACCAGCGTTGCCATCGCTTGGCCGTACACCTCGCGAAACACGCGCTCAACACCGGTCGTTTCCCGATGGGCGGCGACGACTCGGGTCACGCCCTCAGGCGCCTGGCATCTCGAAGAATGGGGTGACTTCGATCGGATGGTTGATTGCGTCCACGACCTTGCCCGCCCAGGCCAGCGCCGCATCGAGGTCGTCCGCGTTGATGATGTAGAACCCGGCGATGTGCTCTTTCGACTCAACGAAAGGCCCATCAGTCATGACCAGGTCACCATCGCTCGAGCGGACGACGGTCGCCGCGTCGGGGTCATGGAGTCGGCCGGTGAAAACGAACGTACCGCTCGCCTTCATCTCGGTTTCGAGAGACGTGATCCGCTCCATGAACTTCTGCATCTCTTCGGGCGTCTCCGGCGACCCCCGGACCTCGCCCTCCACGGCGTAGGTGGACAACAGGTACTGACTCATGAGTTCTCCTCGCTTCGGTGCGGGCGTTCCCGCGCTCACCCTCCCTACGAATGGGATCGGCCCACGAGGACACCCCACGGCAGAATAGTCCTCAACGATTCTTGGCCCAGGGCGTGGGTAGAGCCGCTACGGGACCACCGCAACGCCCACCCGAAGTATCAATCAGGCAATTACTGAGCGCCTCCGCCAGCGTCTGGCGGCCACGTTGCGCGACTAGCGGATGTGCCTGGATTGCTGAAGCGCTGATGATCACAGTGGGCGGTACCAGCAAGGTGGTTGACCGCATCACCGACGCCGGCTACTTCCGGCGAGAGCCCGACCCTGGGGATCGTCGAGTGTCTCGAGTAGTGCTAACGGCGGCCGGGAAACGCAAACTCGCATCGGCTTCGAAAACCCATCGAAGAGAGCTCGAACGTCTCATTGCCGGCACGCTCGACGCCAAAGAACCCTGGCAGCTTGGAACGCTCATCGGGAGGCTTCTCGAGCCAAGCCGTCCAACATCTACCGACGATCCGATTGCCTGACAGAACCGATGCAAACAACTAGGCGGACAGTGGCTCGGCAGAAGCCAAGGTGGCGATCTGGTCGATGACCTCAGATGCCCGGAGCACGCCATTGTGCCCGTGGCCCCGTGTGCTCACAAGCCCCACCCCCCAACTTTCAGACAACAGCTCCGCCTCT
>Ga0209988_10000001_pt1 | contig 152923 bp, 156 predicted proteins | sample N075metaG_FD_183115 | JGI IMG/M metagenome (GOLD analysis project Ga0209988, IMG submission 183115) | Deep subsurface microbial communities from Kermadec Trench to uncover new lineages of life (NeLLi) - N075 metaG (SPAdes) (version 2) | ecosystem: Environmental > Aquatic > Marine > Ocean... | reverse complement strand
GCCGGAGTTGCCGTCGGCGTAGGCATCATCGTCAATCCCGCCATCGGAGCCTTGTTCATGAGCGCCTCCACGATCATCGTCTCCGTTAACGCCATGGCCCTCCGACGCATCAAACTGGCATAACCTGCTTTTCGGTCGGTTGGGTGTCTCGTTTTCGCTCTATCGTGCCTCGTGACGCTCCTTGAGGCGTGTGAGTTCCCTCTGCATCGAGGCGATGCCCGCTTGCCAGTCTTCATCGGTTTGCCCGGGGAGCCTTGTCAGGGTGAACAGAACATCGGAGCCGTCGCCGTTCGGCACAACCCGAACGGGAAGCGGCGCACCAAATGGGACGCCTTCCGGAGCGATGTACATGTCGATGATGCCGAGCGCTTCGTTGCCGTCGATCCGCATTCGGGCGTTACCTCCCATCATGGGAATGTTTACCCGCCAAGACCCATCACCAAGGTCTTCAACACCTTCTGAAAAGAACTCCGTTCCCCACTCGGGATGCGACTCCACGTTCATCAGATCGGCGCTCACCTGTTTTGGTGCTGCGTCAATTGTGACCGAGACTGTCTGTGTCGTGAGTGTGCTCATAATTGTCTCCTTTTGCGGTCGTCAGGCCCTCTGACGATTCTCTAACCATACAACTCGTCAGGTATACTGACAATTCCATGAATCTTGCACGTTTGCTCCTGGAGGGATTCAGATGGTTCGACGACGCTCTCCGGAGCCGACTCGCCGACCAGGGTTTGGCCGAGTTGACCACCGCAGAGTCGATGGTGTTCCCATATCTCGACCCAGGAGGCACCCGTCCTGCCGATCTGGCCCGACGGTTGGGAATCACCAGACAGTCGGCACAAACACTTGTCCGAGGTCTGGAACGCAAAGGGCTGGTCGAGCTCAGCGATGATCCAGACGACGGTCGGGCGAAGAGGATCAGGCTTACTGCCTCCGGTAGACGGTCGGTCCCCCTGGCTCTCGAAACGTTCGCTCAGTTGGAGCGTGAATTGTCCAGGCGGATAGGGACCAAGAACGTCGCCCAATTGCGCAACGCGCTGGAAGCCGAGTGGGGCGACTCGCCCGCCGTTCAACAACCAGATAACTAGCAGCTCACCGTCATCACCGTTTTGTGAACCGTTTCCTGGGTTGAGACCCTGATTCGGTTCACAGAAAGGATTTGACGGAGAAGTCCGGTGTCAGGAATTAGGCCATCCGGACATGGATAGGGTCGGATGGAACTTCAGGAAGCGAGATAGCCCGTGGCCAGACTTGCCATCGGCGGCACAACTGAACAGAGGTTTGAGGCTCTGTACCGAAGTCACTACCTGAACATCCTTGCCTACTGTGTTCGCCGTCTCCCCCGTGCCGACGCGGAAGATGCCGCAGCGGAAGTGTTCGAGGTTGCCTGGCGCCGCTCTGCTCAGGTTCCCGATGACGACGACGCACTCCCGTGGCTCTACGGCGTGACACGCAAGGTGCTTTCCAACCAACTGCGCAGGCGTCGACGCGCCCATCGTCTCCGCCAACGTGTTGGTGGTCTGGCTATGTCGAGTGCAGAGACTCCCGAGGTCTACCTCTTGCAGTCGATCGAGAACCAGAAACTGATCGACGCACTGGAGAAACTGAGCGGCGTCGACAAGGAAATCCTCAAACTCGCCACATGGGAGAAACTGTCCCACCAGGCGATCGCCCGAATTCTCGGGATCTCCGAGTCGGCCGTAGGTAAGCGCATGTCGAGAGCTCGTGCCCGCTTGGCCAAGGAGCTCGAGAGAATCGAGAATCGAAGAAATCTGCTGGTTCCTCGACTGACCAGGAAGGAGGGATGAGATGACCACAAGGGACAGCCTGCTTGAGCGGCTCGAGCGTGCCAACCCGGTTCCTGATCCGAGCCTGCTCTATGAGGACGTCGAAATGTCCAGTCAGATCCACCTCACGGAACAGCAGAGGAGAGAGATCATGATCGAGACATCATTCTCACCGACCAACGGTGGCAAAGACCCACGAACCCGAAGAGGCCTATTGGTTGGTTTTGCGGTCGTGGCGATACTCATCGGGCTGCTGGCTTTTTTGTCCCGCAGTGAAACCGATGTCGCCGCGAGTGAGATAGAGCCGGGCCCGGTATCGTCCTTTGAGGCTATCGCAGGGACTTACCAGCGCCAAGGCCTCCGTGGACCGTGGTACTTCCAGTTCTTTGAGGATGGGACCATGCACGTTTCGCAGAATCGGGACTTGGTTGAGGACCGCCCACAGGAGATAATTGAGACCACATTCGAGGGGACGAAGGTTTTCGTAACGACGAACAGCGCAATGTGCTCCCAGCCCGACCAGGGTGGCACCTACGAGATCCACGTCCTGGAAAACGGCAACCTGCAATTCCTGGCCGTCGACCAGGATACGTGCGGAGGTCGTTCGTTCTGGAAAGGCGCACAATGGGAGCCCGTTCCTTAGCGGTCTCTCGGAACGGTTGCCGTCGGACGACGAGGAACAAACTTCCATACTTCTGCTCCGTGGCCGGGCCGGTTCGTGGACCCGCTAGAGACCCCGGTGCAGACGGCTTGTCGGGGGTAGAAGGCCCGAGGCGCTTCAAATCACTCCAAACCGAGATCCGGTTGGAGGGCGGCTCAACTCACCGGGCGGAACACGCGAGGTAGTCGTAATGTTTAGGTGGCGGTCGCCGACGTCGCGATCCGAGGATCGCATCGGATAGCGCTCCGGCTCGATCGTGCGATCGTCCGCGCCATCTCCAGGAGGCACTAGGCCAAGCGAGGAAGAGGGTCGCCGCCGGAACGGTTTCATACGACAGACCACCCACAGGACACTATGGGCATCATCGCGAACACATATCGCAGGCTGACGGCCGGCCGGCTTCGCTACCCGACGTTCGCTGTCATCGCCTACTTCGTGATCGCCGCGGTGGGCAGTCTGTCGGTCCTAGGCGCCATGGGCGTCGCCAAGGCATGGGGCCCGGACGTGCTGGCCACCGGACCGGGGGTGCCGGACATCGAAAACTTTCGCCAGGTCGATGACAAGCTCTACGCGGGCGCTCAGCCATTGGGCAATTCCTTCCAGGAACTGGCCGACCTCGGGGTGACCCTCGTAGTCGATCTCCGCTCGGGTGATCTTGGTGACCCGATTGTCGACGATCCCCAACTCCTCGCGTCCCTGGGCATGGAGTACTTGCCAATGCCGCTCACCGACGGCCACGCCCCGACCTCGGAGATGGTTCGCGCGTTCGTCGAGGCAGTCGGCGCCGCCGAGGGTCGGGTCTATATGCACTGCGGCGGGGGCGTGGGGCGCAGCGGAGCGCTCCAGGGCGCCTACTTGAATGCCGTCGGTAGCGATTTTTCGGTGACCGAGTACCTCGCCGTCGGGCCTCCCACGTTCGAGCAGCTCTTCTACGTGTGGCAAGGAGAGCCCGGTGACCCGCCGAGTCGCAACGGAGCCGTAGCCGCGTTCTCTCGGTACGTGGTGGACGGCCCGAGGACGGTGCTCACCTGGGTCAGAGGTCTCTTGTCCTGATCAGACCCTCGATCCAAGGCGACGATCCCCACCCTGCCGTCCTTCTCGACCAGCTCAACGGTGGAACATACGTAGCGTTTGGGGAACGTGGTGCGGCGAGCTCGGCGGAGCCGAGCGAGGACTTCGCCGCACTTGAGGACTTCATCCGGGCTCGCCGCTTCCACACTGCGTCCCGATCAGATCGGCCCAGGGCGGGTCGAAGGTGCCCTCGGTCGAGACCTAGGGCGATGAGCTCTGGTTTCGTGGCCACGAAGAGTTAGACATTGAGGCTGCTCTAAGCATGTGACGGGGAGGCCTGGACCTCATCGTCTGCCCAGGCGGGGCAGATCTCCTGGAAGGAGCACCAGTCACAGAGTCTTCCCCTGCGGGTTGGGAATCGGTCCGTGGCGAGCGCTCTCTCAATGGCCTTCCAGAGAGCCCTGAGTTGAACATCCATGGCGTCGAGTTGCTGGTCGTCGATGGGGAGTCGATAGAGGGTGGGGCCGTTGAGATAGAGGAGGCGAAGCTCTTTGGGTGTCTCGCCGGTGCGCTTCCGGATGAGAAGGGCGTAGATCTTGAGAGCGAAGAACGACGACAGGGCATATTTCTCGGGTGGCGCCTTGCCGGTCTTGTAATCGGTGATGATCAGTTGGCCATCGGCGTCACGGTCGATCCGATCGAGGATCCCGCGAATGACGATCCCGTCGAGGTCTTCGAGCATGTCTAGCTCCCGGTCTTCGGGGTCAAACGATTTCGGGTCTTCGATGGCGAAGTAGTTACCGAGCAACTCGAGCGACTCGAGTCCCCACTTCCGCTCTTCATCTTCATCTGCGAACAGCCCCTCGAACTCCTCTTCACCCCTGACCTCGGTCCATGCCTCGCGGAAAAGATCGAACAGTCGGTCCGGTGTCCGCTCATCGAGAGGATCATCGAACAGACGTTGCAAGGCGATATGGGCGGTCGTTCCCCGCGCCTGGTAGATCGAGGTCGGCTCGGGCAGCCGATCTATGGCACGGAACTTGAAAAGCTGAGGGCACGTCTTGAAGTCACCTGCCCGGCTCGGGGAGAGGGTTTCAAGACGGGGATTTTCCAATTCGACAGTCACATGGGCGATCATAGGAAAGGCTTGTGACAGATTCGGGTTGATCTCAATGACCCACCGAACGAGGCTCGTCGGCCGGGTCGGGGAGACCGGTCGGTGGCACCTCGGCCGACCGCGTTCTGTCCAACTGTGCAGCCCTGGGCCAAAACAGCGACGCCACCACAGCCACCAATATCCCGGCGCCGATAAGCGTTGCCTGCACGCCAAAGATTCCGGCCAGCCAGGGTGCGACTGCCAATGGCATCAGATGACTCACCTCCGAGTGGATATGGGTGACCCCCATGATCCGGCCAACCATCTCCTCCGGTGAGTTCAGTTGGATCATCGTGCGGAGAAGTGGCGCCATCACACCGATGATCATTCCCCACATCGCACCAGCGGGGACCACCACCGAGAGCATGTCGGTTCCCACGTAGGCGAGCACGCCAACTGCATTGAGACCCACGAGAAAGGTGAGCCATCTGGCATTGCGGAACCGCCCCGGCAGTCGTCCGGCGATCACCGTCCCGGCGATGAGACCAAGTCCGAATATGGAGTTCACCCAGCCGAGCGTTTCCAAGCTGGTGCCCAGGACGTCCCGATAGAACAGAGGCTCGAGCGACCCGAATGTTCCGAAGAGCAACCAGACCGACGCGCCGAGCCAGATGTAGAACCGGAGCCGACGATGGCCATAGGCATAGGCAAAGCCCTCTTTCATCTCCGTGAGGCCCCGTTTCTCTCCTTCTCTTGCTGAGAGTTTTCTCACCCCCACCGGCAGAATCAGAAGTGCGGCGACGGCCGACGTGGCAGCGTCGAACACGAAGATGCTGTCGACGCTAATCGTGACCACGAGGAGAGCGCCCAAAGCGGGGCCTATGACGAAAGCCAGCCACGAAGCGCCTTCTATCCAACCGTTGATCTTGGCCAGTTTGTCTTCATCGTCGGTGAGGAATGGCGCGAATGAGGAGATGGCCGTGAAGACCGGTGTGCCTACGAGTCCGAGTACGAAAGTGGCCACGACCAGCGAAGGCAGCGTGTCGGCAAAGACCAGACCGATAGCGGCCGGGATGAAGAGGATCTCTCCATAGAGCACAACCCGGCGTGGGTCGAACCGATCCACGAGCACGCCGGCGACCGAGGCTCCGATCAGCGACGCGACACCGAGGGCGGCCATGACCAATGCGAGTTCACCAGCAGTCGCCTGGAGTTGGAAGGCCGCTTTGCCCCAAATGCCGACAAAGAAAGCTGCCTCTCCTCCGATTCTGGATATGAGTCGCGCCAGCACGACACGTCGCACACTGGGGTCTGACCACATCCGATTGACGCTAACTGACGTGTCCGCGTCAACCGCTTCGAATTTCTAGGGGATGACCCGCGAAAAGGTCTTTTAAGACGCGAAAACAATGAGCTGATGCGTCTTGACGCTCATGTCGATGTTACGTATTTTCCCTTTTGTCACCCAGTCGGGGGCCCGCTTTCCCGGCGAAGTGGCAATGAGAGCCCCGAGAGGGTTGAGGCTTCGGCCGGACTTCCTCGGGGTTTCTCGCGTTCTCATCGGGGAAACGACCGGGTCGCGAAAAAGAGAATCCGGTTCGCGAAAAACATACAGGAGTCTGGCTTGTGGAAGGTCCGGTGATGGTCTACTTTTCCGCTCACGCCGAAGGGGAAACCCGACGACGGGCCAGAACGGCGGGAGACCGTTGGGCTGGTCAGGCTGGAAGAACGGGAAACCGAACGGAAGGCTGAACCGAAAGAACGGGAAACCGAACAGAAGGTTCAACCCGAAGCCAAAGGGAAACCGGAGGCAACGGGCGGTCGGCAGACCGAGCGGGGATCCTTCGGGATCGTCGAGCAGACTGACGGCTAGCAGGTCGAAAGGCTTGCAAACTTCTCGGAAACGGGGAGAGCGGTTTTCGGACCGCACAGCCGCTGGCTTAGGTCAACGGCGAAGCCCGAGCGAAGTCCGGTCCCCGGCCGGACGACAAACGGGATAGAGAACCCCGAGAGGGTTGAGGCTTCGGCCAAGGCTCCCTCGGGGTTTCTCGCGTCTGGACACTCTCCTCTCCACTACGAGGGAAACCTGACCGACGTAGAGTGCGAAGCCGAGAAAGAACAGGCTCATTGGAGATAGCTGATGCCACATATGCAGGACGACTTCCCGCTCCTGATGTCCACTCTTTACGACCATGCGGTGTGGATCCATCCGGATCAAGAGATCGTTTCGGTCGAGTCGGACAGGTCGATCTCGCGATCGACCTACGGATCCACCGACGTTCGAGTGCGGAAGCTTGCCTCTGCAATGGACTCCTTGGGTCTGGAGGTTGGGGATGCCGTCGGCACGTTTGCCTGGAACAACCAGAGACATCATGAGCTGTACTGGGCGACCGCCAACACCGGGCGCATGTGTCACACGATCAATCTGCGGCTTTTTGCCGACCAGATCGTTTACATCGTCAACCACGCCGAGGACAAGGTGATCTTCGTCGATCCCGACCTGGTTCCCCTCATTGCTCCGCTCGCCGACAAGCTCGAGACTGTCGAGACCTGGGTGATTTTGGGCGACCAGGCAAGTGATGCCTTGCCCGGTTCGATCGCCTACGAGGACTTGATCGGCGACCAGGCCGAGCACGGCCAATGGCCGCTTCTCGATGAGCGTTCGCCCATGATGCTCTGCTACAGCTCGGGCACGACCGGAAAGCCCAAGGGAGTGGCCTACACGCAACGGTCCACCTACCTCCACACCATCTCCAACCTGGCCAACATCGCCATGGGGCCGGACGACAACGTGTTGCCAGTGGTCCCAATGTTCCATGCAGCCGCATGGGGCTACACGTACGAGGCCGTCACCCAGGGAGCCAAGCTGACCTACCCGGGGCCCGACCTCTCACCGGAAGGCATCGTGAAGCTCTTTGTCGATGAGAAGGTGACGTTCAGCGCCGGGGTTCCGACTGTCTGGCTGGGGATTCAGCAGTATCTGATGGCACACCCGGAGATCGACACGTCTTCGATCCGCGCTTTCCTCTGTGGTGGGTCGGCCGTGCCCAGGGCAATGATCGAGTGGTATTGGACGGAGCGTGGGATTCGGCTGATTCAGGGATGGGGCATGACCGAGACCAACCCGATCGCTTCGACCTCGGTGCTCAAGCCGCATATGGAGGCTTGGGATCTCGATGATCAACTGGACCGATTGGAAACAGCAGGTATTCCTGTCGCCGGTCTTCAAGTGAAGATTGTTGATGAAGAGGGGGAGGAACTTCCCCACGACGGCGAGGCATTCGGCGAGCTCCTTATTCGAGGACCCTGGATCGCTGCCGAGTACTACAAGGACGACCGCACCGCGGAGTCGTTCGTGGACGGATGGCTCAAGACGGGCGACGTCTGCAAGATCACCCCTGAGGGTTACATCCGCATCACCGACCGGGCGAAGGATGTCATCAAGTCCGGAGGGGAGTGGATCTCCTCATTGGACCTCGAGAACGAGTTGATGGCTCATCCTCAAGTCGCCGAGGCCACCGTGGTCGGCTTGAAGCACGTCAAGTGGCAGGAGCGTCCGGCGGCCTTCGTGGTGCGGGCTGAGGGTTCCGAGGTGACGGAGCAGGAGTTGCTGGACCACCTCGATGGCCGTTTCGCCGATTGGTGGTTGCCTGACAAGGTGGTCTTCATCGACGAGATCCCCAAGACCGGCACCGGAAAGTTCGACAAGAAGGTTGTCAGGGATGAGTACTCCGACCTGCTGATGGAGTAGGCAGCCAGACTTGCTCCTCGGGCGAGGCCGATCGTCTTCGCTCAAATTTCATCTCGGGGATAAAACACCTCCCGGTGAAGGTTCTCTGATTTCTTTCTGATTCGGGATCAGACCCCTGGATTCTGTCGGCGGATGCCAACATCATCGAACATATGTTCGATGATGAGTTGAAACGTCAGGTGTTGTCTGATGATTTGGAGTCGATTCCTCCTAGTCTGATTCTGGCGGGGTATCTGTATGGGATAGACCGTTCCAGATTGAATGGTCCTGACCTGGTTGTGGTGATGCGGGCCGAGGCTCGTATGGAGTCCCACTATGCCGCGCAGAGAATGGCGACTATCACCGAGGTTGCCTACTCGCCGCCGGGAGAGGTTGGCTCGGCGGTGGAACGGTCCGAGGTGTTGGCAGAGTTTGCATCGGAAGATCTCAGTGCCGGTTTGAATCTGACCCGTCGAGCAGCGGACGTCGAATTGGAGTTTGCTCTTGAGTTGCGGGAGCGACTACCCAAAGTGTGGGCACTGCTCGACTCCGGGCTGATCGACGTTCGTCGGGCTAGAACCATCGTTCACGGCACTACTCATCTCACCGTGGACACTGCCCGTGAAGTGGTCGATCGGATCATCCACCGTGCTCCCAAGCTGACCACGGGTCAACTGGCGGCTCGGATCCGGCGTCTCTGTGTGGAAACCGATCCCGGGGAAGCGAAAACCCGTTTCGAGGAGGCCTTGTTGGAAAGACGGGTCGTGTCTCAGGCCAGCCCTGATGGCACCGCTGACCTGTACGGGATGGGACTACCACCCGAGCGGGTGGCGGCTATCACCCGGTTTCTCGACAAGACAGCGAGAAGTCTCAAAGCCAACGGTGATCCTCGGAGTATGGACCAACTCCGCGCCGATATTTACCTCGACCTGCTCCAAGGCGCCCAAGTTGCGGGTGGACAGCAACGGGCAATGGTCGATATCACAGTCGACCTGGCCACTCTTGTCGGATTGGACGAAAAGGCAGCGGAGATCCCCGGATACGGACCGGTGATAGCCGACATCGCACGTCAAGTCGCCCAAGAACAGGAAAAGGCGGAATGGCGGTGGGCGGTCACCGACCACAACAATCGGGTTGTCCACACCGGGATCACCACCCGGCGACCCACCACCGCTCAGAAACGGCACGTCCAAGCGCGCTTCCGGTATTGCGTCTTCCCCGGATGTCGCATGTCGTCGGCCGACTGTGACCTCGATCACCGGGTAGCGGTTGCCGATGGCGGACCCACCACCACCTGCAATCTTGCGCCCCTATGCCGTCACCACCATCGGGTCAAACACGAAGCACCATGGAAACCAACCGTCCAACCCAACGGCGACCACACCTGGCTCAGCCGACTAGGACACACCTACACCACCAACGGCCAATCGCCCTAGCGAAGGGCCGAGTCGACCTCGACCAACTCACCGGAAGTCAACGCGGGCAGGCCCCTAAGCTCATTTCGTGAGCTCAATCCACACGACCTGGGGTTACATCGCGGCAGGGCTCAATGGTGTGATCGGTCTCTGGGGGGTTCTCATGACCAAAAGAGAGAGGATCCCCAACGCGTTCTATTGGGCGGTTGGTGTCGCCATCGTCGGACTGCTCGCTCAGATCCTGATCGGTATATTTGTGATGTCTACGGGCGTTGACCCCGGTAACCTGCATGTCTTCTACGGGGTCGTGATCGCGGTGACGTTCACCTTCGTCTATATCTACCGGTCGCAATTCCGGAAGCGTCCCGCGCTGTACTACGGCCTCCTTCTATTGTTCACAATGGGTCTGGGAATCCGAGGGATCATGAGTTTTGGACGCAACTTCTGATGTTGCTCGAAGGCAAGAAATTGCTCATCACCGGTGTGCTCACAGACGACTCCATCGCATGGCACGTCGCTCGCATCGTTCAGCAGGAAGGCGCCGAGATCGTTGCCACCGGGTTTGGCCGAGGGATGCGTCTCACCGAGCGTTCCGTCCGGAGACTCCCCGAGCCATGTGACGTCCTCGAGTTGGACATCAACGATCCAGCACACGTCGGTGCCTTGACCGCCGACTTGACCGATCGTTGGGGCATGATCGATGGCGCACTTCATGCCATCGCGTTCGCCCCCGCCGACGCCCTTGGAGGGAACTTCCTCAATACGCCAGTGGAGTCGGCGCAAATAGCCTTCGTTACTTCGGCCTTCTCCTACAAGACCCTGGCGGTCGCGCTACTACCGCTGATGAAAAAGGCGGGTGGTGGGTCACTTGTTGCGTTGAACTTCGACAACACCCAGGCCTGGCCGGCCTACGACTGGATGGGCGTGGCAAAATCGGCGCTGGAGAGTGTGACCCGCTATCTCGCACGAGACCTGGGTCGAGACGGGATACGGGCCAACGCTGTCTCCGCCGGGCCTCTGGGTACTGTGGCCGCAAAATCGATCCCCGGTTTCGACAAGTTCGATGAGGTTTGGCGGGAGCGATCGCCTTTGGTCTGGGACGCGACCGATCCGGAACCGGTAGCCCGTATGGTTGCTGTGCTTCTCAGCGATTGGGCACCGATGACGACCGGTGAGATCGTCCATGTGGATGGCGGGTTCCACGCTGTGGCCGCCGGGAACGATTCCGACTAAGCCTCTACTGGCATTGTGACCGCGAGGGGGAGTTCGACGACGAAGGTGGCCCCGCCACCCTCGGTCGTCTCGATTCGCACCGAACCGTGCATCGTCTCGGTGAGAGTCTTCACGATCGACAGACCGAGGCCTGTCCCACCCTTCAACCTCGTATCCGATTGGTCTAACTGTGTGAACCTCTCGAACACGTGCTCTCTCTCGCCCTCGGGGATGCCTGGTCCATGGTCGACAACCGCCAGAACAGCCATGCCGGCTTGTTCCCAAGCGAACAAGTCCACCTGACTATCGGGCGCGTACTTGGCTGCGTTCTCGACGAGATTGATGAGAACCCGCGACAAATGATCTCGGTCTGCCCTTACCTCCAAATCCACCGGGTCGACCTTGATCGTTGGCTCGATCGAGACCACGCGGTAGATCTCGTTGAAGATCTCGTGGATCGAAATCGTCTCGATCTGCAACGGGATCGCCCCCCGATCGATTCGAGACACAACCAGCAGGTCCTCTATGAGTCTCTGTAACCGCCCAGCCTGGCGTCGTGCACTGAGGAGTAGCTGCTGGGAGACGGGCTCCGGCGGGGCCAACTCGGGGCGATTTACCGTGTCCAGCGATCCGATGATCGATGTAAGGGGGCTGCGCAGCTCGTGGCTCACCGTCGAGACAAAATCAGACTTCATTTGAGCGACTTCTTCAAGCCGTCTTGTCATCTCCGCCTGAGCCTCGTATCTCCCAATCTGGCTCAGGACAAGCCCTGCGGGAGCGGCCAGCGAACCCAACTGCTCCAACTGGTCTTCCGTGAAGTCATGGTTGTAGGGATCGCCCACCACGATGACACCCACTCTCATCGCTTCTACCTTTAGAGGCGCCACCAGTGCCTGCTTCAGGCCAAGCTCCTTGAGCAAGACATGTGAGTCGGTCTTCGCGTCGATATTCTTGACCAAGAACGGTTTGGCGGCCCGATAGGTCTGGGCCACCACGCTCGCTGCGTTTATGTCGACCGATATTTTCTCGGCCTCGAGCGGATATCCGTTGACCCAGATAGGGCTCATCACCTCCAGGCGTGCCAAGTTGGTGTCGTGAAGAAGGACGACTCCCACCTGGGCGTCGAGGTATTTGCAGATGGTTCCGATTAGATGCGGGACGATCTCGGCCAGTGATTCGGCCCGAGCCAGAGTGGCGCTGACCGCATAGAGACGTTCGAAATCGAGACGCTGAACCTCGAGCATGCTCTCCTTTCCTGCCGAGACGACGGCTTCTTTCTCAAACTCAAAACCAACCAGGGCCGTCGCGGCAGCGACAACCAAGACGGTCAGGACCGGGGCAAGCACATCTGGTATGGCATCGGCGAGTCCGAGCGTGAAGGCGATGTAGGAGATGCCAATACCGATGGTAATGGTGATGATCGCGTGGGCCCACCACGTGAGGAGAAGACCTGATACCGCCGCTATGCCAAAGAGGATGGGCTCTGCAGTGGCTGTTAGTTCCGGGATGGTGGCGAAGGTCGTCAAGCCGACGATGAGAGCAAGAAGCCAGCCAGTGGAGATCCATGGGGCCGCCTTGGTCGCCATTAACCCTTCCCACCGGGTTGCGGCCGCCGAAATCGACAGCACCGCCAAACCTGCCATCGGTATGTAGAAGGCAGGCTGCATGAAGACTTCGCTGCGAACGGCGCGGGCGCCGATGATGATGAGAACGACCCAAGTCACTGCCGACGCGCGACGAAGCAGCGATGCCCGAAACCGGGCCATCGCCTCGTGGATTGTCGGTTGGGTGTCTTGGGTGGTCATTGGATCGGGGCCCCCTCCCTGTATTCTCGGCGTTTCTCCCTGTCGGATAGAGGATTGATCTTTGGCTTTACGGTCTTTCGTTGACGGCGCAGTGTTTGCCGAGGTGTTCGGCTCTGGACCGCCATGTGTTCTTGCTCTTCATGGGTGGGGTCGGCGTGGAGCCGATTTCAAGAACAGCCTGGCGGGTATCTCTGCTCTTGCCCCGGATCTTCCAGGCTTTGGAGCGTCCCCTCCTCCTGCTGACGTGATTGGCGCCGAGGGCTATGCAGAACTTGTCTCCCCGATACTGTCCGAGTTCGATAAGCCTCCAGTCCTGGTCGGCCATTCGTTTGGCGGCAGGATCTCGGTCTGTCTAGCTGCTCGATTCCCCGAAAGGATCGGTCCCGTGATCCTCACCGGTGCGCCAGTCGTCCGGATGGCTCCCCCTCGCTCGCCAAAGCTCTCCTACCGAATAATCAGATCTCTCAACAAGGTCGGCATCGTTTCGGATGAGCGCATGGAGACGCTACGGAAACAGAGCGGTTCGGCCGACTACAGGTCAGCCAGGGGTGTCATGCGGGACATCCTGGTGAAGGTGGTGAACGAGAGTTATGAGCCGCAACTCCGCGACATGCAATCGCAGGTTTTTCTACTTTGGGGGGATTCGGATGGGGAGGTTCCCGTTTCGGTAGCGCGAACCACCGCCGACATCATCGGCTCAACAGGCGACGAGCCAGAATTGCGAGTACTCGAAGGTGTGGGGCACCACGTTCCCACCGAAGCCCCGGAAGAGCTCCGCAAAGCCATAGATTCTGTCCTCGAATGAACTGGATTCTGGCGGCAGCTTGTGGGATTGCTTCGATCCCCGCCGGTCTTCGCTGGCTGCGGATCGCGCAACGCGAGCACTATCTCGCGCCCTCCGTCAGTCGATTTGCATGGCGGTGGTGGACCAGCGGGCCCCTCAACCTCGGGTTGTTGGCCATCGCCCTTGTCGGTGTCATTGGCTCGGTGTGGAGCGTCTGGTTCGGATTCTTGGTGGCTGCCGCACAGATCGGTCCGATTGGCCTGTCGGTCAAAGGCAAGACGAGTCCGTTGACCTGGACGAGCCGACTGAGCCGGCTGGCGGTTTCTTCTGGACTCGTCATCCTCATTGTCTATTACCTCGGCGGGAGGTCCGGAACCTCGGTGATAATCGCCGCGGGGCTGTTCGGGTTGCCTCTGCTTGTCGACCTCGTTCTTGTACTGCTCGCACCGTTCGAGGGTCTGCTCGGTTCGAAGTGGGTCGACAAGGCTGGTCGCAAACTCGAGGCGGTCAGGGCTGATGTGGTGGCGATCACGGGCTCTTATGGCAAGACGACAACCAAGAATTATGTGGCCCATCTACTCGACGGGACGAAACGAACAGTGGCTAGCCCCGCTTCCTTCAACAACCGAATGGGGCTGGCACGAGCGATCAACGAGAGCCTTACTCCCGGTACGGAGGTGTTCGTCGCCGAGATGGGTACCTACGGTCCCGGTGAGATCGCGGAGCTGTGCAGGTGGATTCCGCCGCGGGTGGCGGCGATTGTGGCGATCGGCCCTGTTCATCTGGAGAGGTTTCGAACCGAGCAGCGCATCGTCTCGGCCAAAGCCGAAATCCTCGAGAGTGCAGAGGTTGGTGTGATCTGTGTTGACCACCCTCTGCTGGCCCAACTTGCCAAGGAAAAAGCCAGGTCGATGAGCATTATCGAGGTCTCCACAGGCGATGATGGTCGGGTTGGGGTGGCCGACGGTTCCATTCGAGTCGATGGACGGGTCATCGCATCGGCCCCCGACGGCGTGTTCTCGGCGAACTTGGCTGTAGCCATTGGCGTCTGCCTCGCTCTGGGCATCGCCGTTGAAGACTTGGTTGCAGGCACGGCCACATTGCCGGTTGGCGAGCACCGTCAGTCGGTCACGGTTGCCGAATCAGGATTCTCGATCATCGATGACACGTTCAACTCCAATCCGGCAGGGGCAAAACGCGCTCTCGAGCTTCTCCAGAACGTGGGAAAGAGTGGGAGGTTGGCCGTTGTGACGCCGGGGATGGTTGAATTGGGTCCGGTTCAGGACAAGGAAAACAGGGCATTTGCCTCCGCCGCAAGCGGGATGGCGGATTATCTCCTTATCGTGGGGAACACCAACCGTGAGGCTTTGATCGAAGGTTCTGCCAAGGGTCGGGCGTCCGTTAGCGTCGTGAACTCCCGGGAGGAAGCGGTCGAATGGGTCCGGGGAAACCTTGGACCCGGCGATGCCGTTCTCTATGAGAACGATCTTCCCGACCATTACCCGTGAGAGTCACCGAATGAGCAAGACAGCAGTCGTATTCGGGGGACCGTCAGATGAGCATGACATCTCGGTTCTGACCGGTCTCCAGGTAGCACGCGCCCTTGGCGATGTGCATGCCATCTACTGGTCAAAATCCGGTGAGTGGTACCTGGTGGAGTCCGATCTCGAAGCTGGGGACTTCGCTGACGGTTTGCCTCGCAAGGCCCGGGAAGTCTCGTTTGTCGTCTCCCCGGGGCAGGGCTTCGTCCTAAAGAGGAAACCACTCGACATCAGTGCGGTGTTCATCGCTTGCCACGGTGGTCCCGGCGAGGACGGGACACTTCAAGGCCTGTTCGACTTGGCTGGGCTTCGCTATACAGGACCCGGCCGGGCGGCATCGGCTCTGGGAATGGACAAACTTGCCTTCGGGGCAGCAATGGCCTCGGCGGGTTTGCCGACCCTTCCACGGACGATGGTCTCCACGGGCGAAGAACCGTCCCCCGAATTCGACGCTCCGTACATCGTCAAGCCTCGATTCGGCGGGTCATCGATCGGCATAGAAGTGGCTGATGACTGGGCCGCGGTTCTAGCCCTGAAGCGATCGTCGAGTTTTCTTGATCAGGGCGCCGTCGTAGAGCCCTTTCTCACCGGGAGCCGGGATCTGCAGGTGGCGGTCCGCACCCATCCCGAATGGCAGATGTCGGCAGTTGAGGCCCCGGTGCGATCGGACGACGGGATTTACTCCTACCATCAGAAGTACCTGGCCTGGGGTGGCGAGGTCAGCGACGGTCGCGAACTCCCGGCGTCGCTTGAAGTGAGTCTCGAGAAGGCCATATACGAGTTATCGCGACGTGTCACCGAGGTGGCTCAACTGCGGGGGATTGCCCGAATCGACTACCTCGAGAAGGACGGGGAACTGGCTGTGAACGAGGTCAATACGATCCCGGGCTCGATGGCGGCGTATTTGTGGGTCGAGCCACCACTCAGTCGGCGCCGGCTCTTCGAGGACATGATGGCCGAGGCGGAGACTGCGCCAACCAGGGTTTTCTCGGTCGCGGGAAGCGATGGCACCGCGCTGCGCAGTGCCGGGACGATTGCCTCCAAGCTGGGTTAGCGAACACAGATCTAGATCTAGAGGTGCACCACCGGGCAGGTGAGTGTGCGGGTAATGCCGTCCACTGCCTGGATTTTGGCCACTACGAGCTTGCCAAGTGAGTCGACGTCCTCGCTGGTCGCCTTGACGATGACGTCGTAAGGGCCTGTCACGTCGTCAGCGCTCTCAACGCCAAGGATCACGCGTACTTCTTCTGCGACGATGGCGGCCTTGCCAACCTCCGTCTGGATCAGGACATAAGCCTGCACCAACTGAGCCTCCTAACACTCTCTGGGGCGAGCGACACTAGTGGATCAATAGCCGTCTTGTCCCAGTCGTACCGATGTGACGAAGGTAAGGCCGTCATCTTCAACGGAATCGAACAGGATCCGTTGACCCTGACGGAGGTTGCGGAAGACAGACCCCTTGAGTGAGCCGGGGCGAAGGTATACCTCGAAGCGATCCACATCGCGGACCACGATTCCAGCACCGGTCACGGGGTCGTAGCTCTTGACGACGCCCTGATCCATCGTCTCAGGCCTTGACTACTTTGCCCGCCCGGATGCATGAGGTGCAGACGCGAGCCCTGCGGGTGTTGGAGCCGTGTTTGACGCGAATCTTCTGAATATTGGGCAGCCAGCGGCGGTTGCTGCGTTTGTGGGAGAAGCTCACGGATTTGCCGTAGCTCGGCTCCTTACCGCAGATCTCGCACCGATAAGACATGATTGAAGCTCCTGGAGTGGTCAGAGAGGCTAAACGGATCGAGTCGATCCGCAGCGACCGAGCCGGAATGATAGCCACCTTCCCTTTCAAGTCCCACCCGACCGTTACCGTGCACATGTGGCATCGCTGAGCCGTCTTGCCCAGATTGGCACCTCCGAAGTGAAGGGTCTGGGCGGCAAGCGGTCCTCGGCCCTAGCGAAGGCAGGTATCGACAGTGTGGCCGATCTGCTTCATCATGTGCCGCGCCGCTATATCGATCGCTCCATCAAGTCGCCGATCGCCCAGATCCCGATCGGTTCCGAGGTGACCGTCATCGGGGAGGTGCGCTCGGTGTCCATGCGGCGCCCCCGACGCAATCTGGCGATCATCGAAGCGCTAATCGCTGATGAGAGCGCCACCATCAAGGCGGTTTGGTTCAACCAAACTTTTCGAAAACGTCAACTGACGAAAGGCGCTCAGGTTGCCCTCTCCGGTGTCGTCGAGTCTTTCCGAGGGGCATTGCAGATGAAGAGCCCGGCGGTCGACGTCCTCGACTCGCCCTCGGAGAGTCTCATCACGGGCCGAATAGTGCCGATTCACGGATCGGTGGGGGAGGTCAGTCCGGGGATCATGCGTCGTGCCATCCACAATGCACTGCTTCGCTCCCGACCCATCGAGGACGCCGTTCCCCCGGAGTTCATCGAGGCGCACGGGTTGATGGATCGGGACCAGGCCTTCGGCGTCATCCACTTCCCCGAGACAATCGAGGACGTGGGTCCTGCCCGCGAACGACTCGTGTACGACGAGTTGTTTCGACTCGAGTTGGCTCTTGCCGTTCAGAAGCGCAAGCAGATGATCGAGGCTACCGGTGTCGCCCACGAGGCGTCTGGTGATCTTGTCCGCCAATTTCTCCAAGGTCTGCCCTACAGCCTCACAGCGGCACAAACCCGGGTTTTGAGTGAGATCGAGGCCGACCTGAAAGTGCCACACCCGATGCACCGTCTACTTCAGGGCGAGGTCGGATCGGGCAAGACCGTGGTTGCGGTGTCCACGTTGCTCCACGGCATCGAAGGTGGTTGGCAGGGAGCGATCATGGCTCCAACCGAGGTTTTGGCCGGTCAGCACTATCTAGGTGTCCGTGAGCTTCTAGCCGAGGCTGGTTTGTCACCGGGTCTCCAGGGGGCCGGGGCCCAGATGGGCATGGACAGCTTGTTTGACAGCGGGGAGCCGGCAGTCCATCTTGCCCTCCTCACCGGCTCTGTCGCCACCGCCAACTACCGGCCCGACATCACCAAGGCCGGGCTGCTCGAGGACATCGCGGCGGGTCAAGTCGATCTCGTGGTAGGCACCCACGCCCTCATACAGGAGGGCGTCCACTTCCACCGTCTTGGTGTTGTCGTGGTCGACGAACAGCACCGGTTTGGCGTTGCGCAGCGTGTGCAACTCAAAGAGAAGGCCGATCTGGTGGAGCCCGACCTTCTGATAATGACTGCCACACCGATCCCGCGGACCCTGTCGATGACCCTCTACGGAGATCTCGACGTGTCGGTCATCGATGAGATGCCACCGGGGCGTACTCCTGTTGGCACCACTCTCCTGTCAAAGATGGAGGAAGGTACCGCCTGGAAGCTCATCGAGAAGGAGATCGCCCAGGGACGTCAGGCATTTGTCGTGTGTCCATTGGTCGAGGACAGCCCAAAGGTGGAGGCAGCCTCCGCCGTCGCCGAACACAAGCGACTCTCTGGTTTGCTGGCGGAGCTTCGGGTTGGTCTCATCCACGGTCAGCTGAGGTCCGCCGATAAAGAGGCAGTCATGAGCGACTTCCGGGCTGGCGATCTCGACGTCCTGGTCTCCACCACAGTCATCGAGGTCGGCATCGATATCCCCAACGCCACGGTGATGGTCATCGAGGACGCCGACCGCTTCGGTCTGAGCCAACTCCATCAACTCAGAGGGAGAGTTGGGCGCGGGCAGCATCCGGGTACTTGCCTGCTGATCGCCGACGCAACGACAGAAGAGGGGGAGGGGCGTCTGGCAGCGATGGTGGCCACCAACGATGGATTCCGGCTCGCCGAGGAGGATCTGCGGATTCGTGGTCAGGGCACAGTCTTGGGAACACGTCAATCAGGAGTCAAAGACCTGAAGCTTGCCGACATCCTCGAGGATTTCGAGCTGCTGGTTGCGGCAAGGCGAGATGCGTTCGGTCTCGTCGACTCCGATCCGCATCTGAAAAACCACCCCGATCTCATCAGTGAGGTCAGGGCGATGCTCGGTGACCAGGTCGAATGGCTGTTCGTCGGGTGATGCTGGGTCGCGCCACATGAGAATCATCGGTGGCGTCGCGCGGGGGAGGCGGATCAAGGCGCCGGACACGAGTGGGACGCGTCCTGTTGCCGATCGAGTGAGGGAGGCCGTTTTCTCCTCCTTGGGAAGTTGGGTCTCCGAAGCCGTCGTCGCTGATCTATACGCAGGATCGGGGTCCTTTGGATTGGAAGCGTTGTCCAGGGGTGCGGAGTCGGTGGTTTTTGTCGAAAACGGGAGAAAGGCCCTGATCGCGTTGAGGTCGAACATCGCTTCAGTCGCTCTGGGCGGGAGTGTGGTCGATGCCACCGTGCAGAGCTTCCTGAACAGGTCCGATGACCGGTTTCACATCGTTTTCATGGATCCTCCTTGGGACCAGGACACCGGTATCATGGAGAGGGATCTGACAACCCTCGATCGGTTTTTGTTGCCGAGTGCCGAGGTTGTGGTTTCACGTCGCCATACCGACAGGATCCCTGATGTGCCCGAAAACTGGCGAGTTGCCACCAATAAGCGCTACGGAGATACCAGAATTCTTCGGTACGAGAAGGTAGAAAGCTCAGAATGACAACCGCATTGTGTCCCGGCAGCTTCGACCCGCCGACGAACGGGCATGTCGATGTGATCAATCGCGTCGTTTCCGCTTTCGACCGGGTGGTTGTCTCGGTGCTCGATAACCCTTCCAAGAACTCTATGTTCAGCGTGGACGAGCGGGTCGGGATGATCAACGAGATCCACGGCGACGACGTCGAAGTCATTGTTTTCAGCGGATTGCTGGTCGATCATGCACGGGAAGTCGGCGCAGACGTCGTGGTCAAAGGGTTGCGAACGGTCGACGATTATGAGTATGAGAATCAGATGGCCCAGATGAACAGACATCTGACCGGGATGGAAACGGTCTTCATGCCCACCCACCCGGAGTACGGGTTTATTTCCTCGTCGCTGGTCAAAGAGGTTGCAAGGCTCGGTGGATCGATGAACGGTCTGGTCCCCGACGTGGTGGAGAGCGCATTGAAGGAGCGGTTGTCATGAGCCAGGACATAAAGATAGATATCGGCTCCGAGGTTGTTGTGGATCCCTCTGGCCGTCCGGAGCCAACCGACATCCTCGACATCGTCGACGACCTGATGGTCCACCTCCACGAGGCGAAGACGATGCCGTTGTCGTCCAATGCCCTCGTCGATCGGGATGCCTTTCTCGGTCTTCTCGAGACTCTTCGGGCAAGCGTTCCAGACGAACTACGGGCGGCCCGCTGGATGGTCCGCGAGCGCGAGGCGTTCATTTCTCGGACGAATGAGAAAGCCCGCGAGATCATGGAGAAGGCCCGGACCGAGGCGGACGAAATGGTCTCGGCATCAAACATCATTGCCGAGGCAGTTGAGGAGGCCAACATCCTTGTCCGCCGGGCCGAAGGTGATGCTCGGCGTCTCCGACTCGAGACCGAAGACGAGATCGAGAAGAAGCTGCAACGGGTCGAGGGGCTCCTCGATGACATAACGGCCCAGGTCAAGGATGCCCGAAACGAGCTCCACCAGGCGAGACCCCGGCCACCCGAAGTCCCGATCTGACATGGGCGCCGACCTGGTCATCAGTGTCGGTGACCTGGCCGGACACCTCGAGACGGAACGGAAATTCTCCGGGATTCGCGATGTTTCCCTTCGGGTGGGCGATTCAACCGTCAAAGGCCCTATGGCGGTCACAGGCGTGGTTGTGGGGACGGTTGACGGCGTCCAGGCCAACTTTCGGGTATCTGCAAACGCCCGCCTCACCTGCGTGCGTTGTCTCACGGAGTGGGAGGAGCAGCTCGAATCGGAGGGCTTGCAGCACTTCTCGGTCACGCCGGATGAGGATGGCTACGCCATTGTCGACAAAGAGATCGATGTTGGCGGGATTGCCACCGACGAGTTGGCGCTGAGCATTCCGGCGACCCCTGTTTGCCGAGAAGATTGCAAGGGACTTTGCCCAATTTGTGGAACCGACTTGAATAGTGACCCCTGTGACGGGCATGGAGAGGACCCTGGGTCCCCCTTTGCCGTCCTGAAAGATCTATTCGATTCCTGAGAAACCAAGGAGTGCCCGACATGGCCGTGCCCAAGAAAAAGATGTCGCGCTCTCGGACCCGTCAACGCAAGGCAGCCTGGAAGGTCTCCGCTCCGAGCACTGTGGCGTGTGAGCAGTGTGGCAAGCCAAAGCTTCCTCACCGCGTCTGTCGTGAGTGTGGAACCTACGCCGGCCGCGAAGTACTCGAGGCCGACTGAGTGAATTGACCCGCATCGCCCTCGACGCCATGGGGGGCGACCTCGCCCCATCCGAAACCGTTGCCGGTGCGGTTGAGGCTGCACGCCGTGGGGTGGATGTGGTTCTGGTAGGGCGTCACGATTCTCTTGAAATCGAGTTGTCCAAGCTGGGAACCCGTCTTCCGATTGTTGACGCGGCCGACGTCGTTGGCATGGGCGACGATCCTGGCCGGGCGCTCAGAGAGAAGCCTGAGGCGTCGATAAACGTCGCCGCGAGACTGGTCGCGGAAGGGTCAGCGGATGGGTTCGTCTCCGCCGGGTCGACAGGGGCAGCCATGGCTGCGGCTGCGATCCTCATTGGACGAATCAAAGGTGTTTCGCGGCCAGCGATAGCCACCATATTCCCGACCCCGGTGACACCAACGCTTGTGTTGGACTCCGGTGCCAATCTTGACGTCAAGCCTGAACAACTCGCTCAGTTCGGGATCATGGGCTCGGTGGCGGTTCAGGCGCTGTTCGGCCTGGAGGATCCGCGCGTCGGCCTTCTCTCCATTGGAGAGGAAAAGGGGAAGGGGCGTGACCTCGAACGAGCGGCCTATGACCTGCTTGACGCCGGCCCGACGAATTTTGTGGGAAACCTCGAAGGTCGGGACATTGCGACAGACAAAGCGGACGTCATCGTCACCGACGGCTTCACCGGCAATGTCTTCCTCAAGACGACCGAAGGCACATCGAAGCTCGTGACCCAATATCTTCTCGAGGCGCTCTCGAAGCTGTCACCCGATATTCAGGAGCAAGTCTTTCCTGTTATCGCGGCAGTCGAGGAGATGCTGGACTACGAAACCTACGGAGGAGCGCAACTTCTCGGAGTGAAATCGGTTGCAGTGATCGCCCACGGAAGTTCGAGTCGAGTGGCTATCTCCAACGCGCTCGCCTTGGCCAGGGACAGCGCAGAGGGCGACCTGCCGGGACGGCTGGCCGAACAGCTGCCATGACCCTCGAAGACAAGCTGGGCTACACCTTTGAGAACCCTGGACTGCTTCGCCTCGCGCTAACCCATCGGTCGGTGAGCTCGGATGACCCGTCTCGCAACGACAACGAGCGTCTCGAGTTTCTTGGCGATGCAGTTCTGCAGCTTGTGATCACGGATCTGCTCTACGAGTCATACCCCCACCTGGCCGAGGGGCAGATGGCGAAGGTCCGCGCGGCCGTTGTCAGCGGTTCCGCTCTCGCCGAGATTGCAAGATCGATCGACCTCGGGGCCCATATCGAACTCGCCCAGGGCGAAGAACGAACGGGTGGTCGTGAAAAGGATTCCATCCTCGCCGACGCGGTTGAGGCGATCCTGGGGTCGGTATACCTCGACTCCGGAATCGACTCCGTTGGGAAAATCATCCTCTCACTCTGGGCCGATCGGGTGGCCGACCGAGCCAAGAGCCCGGGCATCAAGGACTACAAGACTCGACTCCAAGAGCACGTTGCCCGTGACGGCAGACGACCTGTCTACGAGGTTGAAGGCAGTGGTCCAGACCACAGTCGTCAGTTCCGGGCCGTCGTTTACGTTGACGGCAGTCGATTGGGGTCGGGTGAGGGTCGATCGAAGAAGGCTGCCGAGCAGTCCGCCGCCCAGGAGGCTCTCGCTTCGCTCAGCTCAGATTCTCGTTGAGCAGTCCGCCGTCCAGGAGGCTCTCGCTTCGCTCACCCCAGATTCTCGTTGAGCAGTTCCTCCTGTCGTGCCCGCAGGTCGATGTACCAGGCCGTGTACATGGCACCGATCCCGGCGACTATCAAGCCCTGGGCTCCGATGCCCAAAGCCGACACCAGGGAGACCCCGGTACCAAGGTCTCCAACCACTGATAGCGGAATCGCGACCAGTTGGATCAGTTGAATCGCCACCGATCCCAAAAGCCCCACCATCAGCAGAAAGCCGAGCGTTGGCCACCATCGGCCTTTGACCAAGCTGAGACTTCGTGACAGGGCGCGGATCGGCCCCGTTCTCTCAATGGCTATTACCGACGTCATCATGGAGAACGAAATGAGAAGCCAGATACCGGGACCGACCAAGGCCAAGAAGAGGACCACGGCCACCCACCTGCTTGTGGCGTTGGGGGTGCCGACGAGCGCGAACGGAACAACCCAGATCGCCAGGCCGATGCCGATGATCACTCCGACCACAACGAGGCCGATGAGTCCGGCGACAAGGCCAACCCACATGCGCCCCCACGCGTGCCGCCTCGCCGCGGATCCGGAAACTGGCTTCCCGGATATGTCCGAAGCAACGACGTGGTGGACCGTTAGATAGACGAAGAGTGTGGCGATCGACTGGAGTGCCACACTGATCACGACCGCCCGTATGAACGGTTGTGAGATTTCGAGGAACACATCGGGGGGGAGATTATTGAGAGCCCCGGGGTCGTTGAACACAAGCTCGAGGAAATCAACGGCACCTGTCATCTGAAAGGCGAGAAGGGTCAGGATGCCGACCGGGATGAAGACGATGAGGGCCGTAGAGGCTAGAGGCTTCCATGTTCCGCCTAGCCTGCTGAGGGCGTCACCAAGTATCTGGCCAAACGGGCGTGGGACTATCTGCATGGGGATGGGTACCGTAACCGGGCCCTCATTGGAGGCCTTTCTGCCCGAACTCCCCGAAGTCGAGATCACACGTCGCCATCTTGAAGAAGCCATGGTGGGACGGAGGCTTGAGAGGGTTCGTGTGACCCACACCCGCACCGCTCGGTACAACGCAACGACGGGCGAGGTCGAGTCCCGGCTGTCGGGTAGAAGGGTGGACACGGTCGGCCGGCACGGCAAGTTCCTGGTCATCGGATTGGATGACGGCTACACCATGGTCGCCCACATGGGCATGTCGGGGCGGTTCAGCGTTGCCGCCAAAACCGATGAAGAGGCCCCGCACACCCACTTTGTTGCCGTACTTGATGACGGTGCCGAGGTCAGGTTCATCGATCCTCGGACCTTTGGCTTCATAGCTGTTTTTGATGAAGATGAGCTTTCAGACTCTGCTCTTTCCAGACTTGGCCCCGATGCTTGGGTCGATCCTCCGAGTGTTCCGATTCTCATGAGGGCCCTGAACGGTCGAACCGCCCCCATCAAGGCTCTCCTTCTGGACCAGGGTCCGATAGCCGGCCTCGGCAACATCTACGCCGACGAAGCCCTTCATCTTGCCGGAATCCATCCTTTGACACCGGGCGGTGGTCTTGATGCGACCGAAGTTGCCGGGCTGCTCCTGGCCATACAGAAAGTCCTGTCCGAAGCGATCGAGAGCGGAGGAACCACCCTCGATGATTTGGCCTACCTGCTTCCGGACGGCCAAGCAGGAGACAATCTGAGCCGTCTCGGCGTCTATGCCAGGACAGATGAACCATGTCTCAAGTGCGGCACACCTGTGGAAAGGATCGTTGTCCGGGCACGATCGACTCACTTCTGTCCTCGGTGTCAGGCACTATGACTCAAAGAGCCGTCCATGCATGGGTGAGTGGCCGGGTCCAAGAGGTCGGATATCGCCAGATGTGTCGAAGCGTTGCCCGATCGCTCGATCTGGCTGGCTGGGTGCGCAATCTCTCAGACGGGAGAGTCGAGTTGTTTGCTCAGGGGGAGCCCGGTGCTCTTGACCGGCTGATCACATGGGCCTGGGCCGGCCCATCCACGGCAGTGGTCAATGGAGTCGAGTCGGAGACGGCGCAGCCCGATGTGACGCTGACCGACTTCTTCATACATCCGAATGTGGCAATAACCCGCTAAGCAACTGGTTTTCGTTAGCCTGACTGGACAATCACAGATGTGTTATTTGCCAGGTAGTCAGCTGTGTATCTGAAGTCACTAAAACTCACGGGTTTCAAGTCGTTCGCCGACAGCACGCGTCTCGAGTTCCGCCCGGGCGTGACGGTTGTAGTCGGTCCCAACGGCGTGGGTAAATCCAATCTTGTCGACGCTTTGTCCTGGGTTCTGGGCACTCAGTCAACCAAGACACTCCGCACGGAGAAGATGGAGGATCTCATCTTCGCCGGCACCGCCACCCGTCCTTCGCTGGGCAAGGCAGAGGTGACCCTTGTGGTTGATAACGCCGAGCGCATGATTGGCCTCGATCTTGATGAGATCTCGATCACCCGGCGGCTCTACCGGGATGGCTCGAGTGACTACGAGCTCAACGGTGTCAACTGTCGTCTTCTCGACATCCAGGATTTGCTCTCCGACTCCGGCGTCGGACGTCACCAGCATGTGATCATCGGCCAGGGCGAGATTGGCACCGTGCTCAACGCCTCACCCGAGGAGCACCGTGCGGTTATCGAGGAGGCGGCCGGAATCCTCAAGCATCGTCGGCGAAAAGAACGCTCCGAACGACGGCTGGAGAGAACCGATGAGGATCTTGATCGTCTTCATGACCTTCTTGGTGAGATTGGACGCCAGATGCGCCCGCTCCGTCGTCAGGCGCGGGCCGCCGAGCGATACGACGGCCTGAAGAGCGAAGTGACGGCTCTCGGTCTCTATCTCGGTGGCAAGGCTCTCGCTAGACACGATCGAGATCTCACGGTCGCGACGTCAGAGAAGTCCCGGCTTCACGAAACCCTCGACGTCGATCGGCGCGAGGTCGAGGATCTATCTACCCGGCTTGCCGCGCTTACAGAAAGGGCCAAGCAGGTGGGGGTCGACCTCGATCGTGAAACCTCGGCAGCTGCGACGCTGGAAACGACTGTTGAGCGTCTTCGACGTGTTGCCTCCGTTGCCCATGAGCGTAATCGCGCCGTCAGCGGACGACGTGAGGCTGCGGTGGAGCGGCTCGGCGACCTCGAGAACGAGAAAAAGGCTATCAGCGAAGAGATTCATTCCATCGACGGGGATCGCCGAGATGCGATGTTGGTAGCCGATACGGCCGAGAGAAGGTTCCGTTGGCTTGAAGACGAAGAACGAGCCGTTGCCACGCAGAACGCTCTTTCACCTGAGGGAGCCCTCGCCGCTGCGCAGGGAGAGCTCGGTTCTCTGGATTCGGCCCAGATTCGCGATGATCGCGAGCGGGTTGGGATCACTCACCGGCTCGAAGTACTCGCCTCACAGAGACGCGACGAGACCGCGGAGGTAGATCGAATCAATGGAGAGATCAAGAAGATCGACGAGGAGATCTTCACGATTCAGGTGGTATATGACGACGCCTCAGCTCAGCGCGCAACAGACCAAGAGGCATGGTCGACATCCGAAGAGACCAGGGCGACGAGTCGTCTGGCAGTGGCCTCGGCAGACGCTCGGGTGGAAGCGATCAAGGCTGGCATCGAAGGCGGTTACGACGCCGAGGCGCGGCAATTGGTCGAAGGGGCGAAAGGAGTGGTGGGAACCTTGATCTCCCAGCTTGACATCCCCGAGGGGATGGAGGCTGCTGTCGACACAGCCTTGGGTCGTTGGGTGACTGCGGTTGCGTTTGAGGATGTTGATGCTGTTCGCAACATTGTGGAGAGTGTGAAGGGCTCCGGCGGAGGCTCTGTTTCAGTGGTCTCCGCCATGTCTGAAGGCTCTGCGCCCGCCAAGGAAGTCGCGAAGAACCTTGGCGTCGAGGCACTGATCAGCCGGCTCGGGCCTCGTGCCCATCAGGGTCTTGCCACCCGTCTCCTGGGTGATGTTGTCCTTGTTGAGGGTTGGGTGAGCGGATGGGATCTGATCGCCAAGTACCCGGCACTCCGTGCCGTGACCCCGGAGGGCGATCTCATCTCAGTTTCTGGTGTGCACATTGCCAATCCTGACGGTGCCGGAGTGGCGATGTTGGAGACGGCAGAGGTCGCACTTGAAAAATCATCAACCGCCCTGGCTCGTGCCGAGTCGATTTACGCTGCCGCGCGGCATGACCTTGATGCCAGCCGCCAGGTGGAAATGGCAGCGCTCGAGCGTCTCGAGTCGGCCGAAGCCGGATTGGCCGGACGATCCGAAGCCATGTGGAGACTTCAGAAATCGGTCGACTCAATTGAGGAAGAACAGGCCAGGTTGGAGGAGCGAAAGGCTGCCTTGACCGATTCGATTGACCAAGGCCAACGTCAGATCACGGAGTTGAGATCCCGTCTCCAGGCCCTTGAAGGCGAAGAGGGGGAGCAAATGAGGGTTTGGGATGAGTTGGAGGCGCGGCGTCTCCAGCTTGCTGCTGATCGCGAGGTGGCCCGTTCCGAGTGGCAGGATGCCACAGGAAAACTTCGGAGCATCGTTGAGCGCGAGCGTCTTCTTCAAGAGCGATTGGCTCGTATCGATGTTGAAGTCCAGCGTCTCGAGCCCGGCTATGGATCGGAAGCCGATCAGGACAGACTTGCCACAGTGGAGAACTTCGCCCAACGTGCCGTGTCGGTGCTCAAGCTGAGTATCGAGGAACTCAGGGACCGCCAAACTCGTCTACGAATTGAGAACGAGGGCGTCCTTGCAGACCTGGGAGCCGTTCGCGACGAGCACGACTCGCTGCTGACGGCGATCAGCAATGCTCGGGAGCGAAGCGCCGAGCTCGACGTTCGAATCGCGGAGCTTCGTCTCCATCGAGAGGCTGTTGTCGAGTCGATTCGCCGTGATGCCGATTCCGATGTCGATGCGGCAATGGGCGCCCCACGACCCGAACGGCCGGAGGACACCAATTTCGAGGAACTCCTCGAGTCGAGAAGAGCGCAGCTGAGCCGTCTTGGGCCGATCAACCCTCTTGCCGCCGAGGAGTTCCGTGAGTTGGACGAGCGTCACACCTTCCTGTCCGACCAGATGAGCGACATCGAGTCATCCCGGTCCGAGCTCCGAAAAGTCATCACGGCCCTGGAAGAAGAGATCGAGCTGCGTTTCCAGGCTGCTTTCAGCGAGGTGGCTGAAGCCTACGAGCGGTACTTCGGTGTCCTCTTTCCCGGTGGCCGCGGCCAGCTTCGGGTGATTGACCCGGACGACACCCAGTCAGGTGTGGTGATCGATGCTCAACCGCTGGGGAAGAAGGTCAGCCAGATGACCCTGCTCTCCGGGGGCGAGCGGAGCCTGGCAGCCCTGGCGTTCCTCTTTGCAGTGTTTGAAGCCCGACCAAGCCCTTTCTATGTCCTGGACGAAGTAGAGGCTGCCCTCGACGCCACCAACCTGCGCCGCTTTCTCCGTGTCGTCGACGAATTCAAACAGAGGGCCCAGCTTCTCATCGTGACTCACCAGCAGCAGACGATGGAGGCTGCCGATGTCCTTTACGGAGTGACGATGGAGCCCGGTGGTTCGTCCCAGGCGATCCGAAAGGACATGACGATCGTCGTCTCCGAACAGGTGGCGTAGATTCCAGCTCCGAATGGATAACTCGACACTCGCCGCGCTGGTGATCATCGCTGCGATCGTGATGCTCATCGGGCTGTTGCTGGCTCGCCGGAGACGTGAAGGCAAGGTTTCCGGTTCTGAGCGGAACAGACTGGCGAGGACGGCGGACGCTCTTGGGGTGGCTCTCCGCAAAGCGTGGGGTTCAGGAATCGACATATCCACCTGGGGCGAGATCGAGGAGGCCCTCCTCGCTGCGGATGTCGGCGTTGAAGCAACCACGCGCATCGTGGATGGTGTTCGTTCCACCAAGCCAGAGACTGCCGATGAGGCGAGGGCGGCGCTGTCGTCACAACTCCGGGGAGAGTTGGGCAATGGAGAACGCACTTTGGTCACGAGGAGTCAGCCCTCTGTGTGGCTGGTGGTCGGAGTCAACGGCACGGGGAAGACAACGACGGTCGCCAAACTCGCCAAACGCCTCAAGGACGAGGGTAAGACGGTGATTCTCGGGGCAGCGGACACCTACCGGGCGGCCGCAGGGGAGCAACTTCAGACCTGGGGAGACCGCGTTGAAGTCGAAGTGGTGGGAGGCCAGGTTGGCGGTGACCCTGCCTCTGTTGCCTTCGACACACTCGCTTCAGCTCGAGCGAAAGGGATCGATGTCGTGATCATCGATACCGGAGGCCGGCTCCACGGGAAGAAAAACCTGATGGCGGAGTTGGGCAAGATCCACCGTGTCGCAGCTGGGGACGGAGGCGTCGATGAGGTGCTCTTGGTCTTGGATGCAACTGCGGGCCAGAACGGTCTGGTTCAGGTACGTGAGTTCGCCGAGACGGTACCCGTTACTGGCATCATCCTGACAAAACTGGATGGCACAGCTCGAGGCGGCATCATCATCGCCGTGGAGAAGGGTCTGGGCGTTCCGGTGAAGCTCATAGGGGTGGGAGAAGGATTGGACGACCTGGTGGTATTCGACCCGGATGTCTTTGTTGATGCTTTGCTCGAGGAATCGTGAACACCGATGAACTTGCCGTGGCCGCCCGAGAGGCTGCTGAGGGCTCATACTCCCCGTACTCGCACTTCCGGGTTGGAGCCGTTGTGGTCAGCGAGGATGGAGAGGTCTTCACGGGCGCCAACATCGAGAATGCCGCCTACCCGGTCTCCTCGTGCGCGGAGTCCACAGCGATCAACACGGCCGTCTCCTCGGGGGTCCGAAAGATCGCCACCCTGGCGGTCGCCTGTATCGACGCAGACGACATCGAAGGGGCCTACCCGTGCGGACGCTGCCGTCAGGAAATGGCGGAATTCGACGTCGGGAAGGTGATCGTGACCGCTGGGGAGGGATCAATCGTCAGGGAGCACACTCTCGACGAGCTGTTGCCTCACCGATTCAATCTCTGACCTTCAACCAACGTCCCAGTGGGCAGCTTCTGTGGCAGGCGTGGTATTTGCGGAAAGAGCGACGCTGTCATCACCCGTCTGAACGAAGCCGCTCCAGATTCCGGCCTCAACTGCCACCGAGCTGCGGCCGTGTCCAGAACTGCCCCACTCCACGTAGCTGAGAATGTCGGTCGACGAGCCGAAGTTCCCCGAATTGTACAAGGCGACTTCCCCATCACTGGGGCTGAGTGTGCCGATGGTGGCGATCTGGTCGATGGTGATCGCGTCGGGCGGGGGTTGGAACACGGTTCCTCCGGTGCTGATGGCTACAGACTGGCCCGGGGCCACCTCCACATCAGGGATCCCGAAGTAGGCAGGCCGTTGGCAGAGGAAGTGCCCGGCGAGGTTGCCGGTGGCATCACCGACGTTGGTGATGACGATCATTCCTCCATCTCCGAGAGAGATGCTGGTGAGGACAAAATGGGCACCGGAAAGGGAAGGCGCCGAAGTGGTCGGTTCCGCAGCGGGGGTCGTCGTGGTCGCAGGAGTGCTACTCGTTGTCCCAAGAGTGCTAGTCGTTGGATCGGGTCTGATCGTGGTTGTGGGTGCTGACTCGGCGGTAGTGGTTGTCTCACTGGCTGTGCCGCAGGCAGCAACCACGAGAATCAGCGCGGCGAGGGTGGCTTGAACTCGCATTGGGAGAGTTTACGCCGGTTTCCGACTATTGGGAGAGGCCGCTTTCCACTCTGCCCGGTTCTCTTTTCTGACCACGAAGCGGAGACCGCTCCAAGTCTCGTCGATGGCGCAGACCTTGTTGTCGATCATGCCCGTGGGCAGGAAGAGTTCACGCATCGTGTCCTCCGTCAGGTCAGTTTCGACTCCCGAGGCCTTTTTGGGCCAGGCAACCCAGATCGCTCCATCGGCAGGGATGGAGGCCATGGCCGAGTGGAACCCGCTCTCCATTTCGCTAGAGAGGCGCGAAAAGACAATGAACATGTTCGAGGGCATGAGGCCATCATGAAACTCGACGCCATTCGGCAGTACCCCGAGCAACACTTCGAAACCATCGGGTGCGCCCAAGATCCCCACTGTCATATCTTCTTCGATACCCAGCTTCTTGTGAAGCGGAGTCCCGCTGTATCCAGTCATCGGTCAGCGGTGTCAGCGGTTTTCCAGCGCCTCGATCAACTGAGGAAGCACCTTGTGGACATCACCGACAATCCCAAGGTCGGCAACCGAGAAAATGGGAGCATCGGGGTCCGTGTTGATGGCGATGATGGTTCCGGCGTCCTTCATGCCGACAAGGTGCTGCATGGCGCCCGAGATACCGACAGCGATGTAGACATTGGGCTTGACCGTCTTGCCCGTCTGCCCCACCTGCTTCGCATAAGGGACCCAGCCGGCGTCGACGATGGCCCGTGTGGCCCCGGTTGCGGCTCCCAACGGCTTGGCGAGTCTCTCGACCAGATCGTACGCCTCGGCCGAACCAAGACCGCGTCCCCCGGATACAACGACGGTGGCGTCACCTAGTTGCGGCCCCTCGCGCTCTTCGACGTGTGACTCGAGAATCCTCGCCTCCGAGCCATCGACTTCGGGAAGCTCGAGAGTGACAACCGAAGGGGCACCACCGCCTATCGGCTCCGCGGGGAACGACTTGGGACGAATGAGCACGAGGAACGGCCCATTCGATGACGATGCGGTAGCAACCTGGCTTCCACCAAAGATCTCGTGGTCCGTTTCCACACCTTCGTCCGTCAGACGGACGTCAGAAGCATTGGATAGAACTCCGACGTCGAGTCGAGCGGCAAGACGTCCGGCGACGTCCCGGTCGGTGTAGGCCTGGCCAAACAAGACCATCTCGGGTGACTCGGCGGTCATCCGGTCGGCAAGAGCCGCGGCCAGTGGTCCCGACGGGAGCCGGTCGCCGGGGTCTGCGTGTAGCACCGAGCTTGCCCCATGCTCGCCTAGGACGGCGAATGCCTCGTCGCTCCCTGTCCCGAGGTAGACAGCGGTGACATCGCCGACCGTTCTGGCCTTGGCCAGAAGCTCCAGTCCCAGGACCGACGGCGCCTCGTCGACTTCTTCGATGAATACCCACACTGACGCCATCTCAGATCACCTTCCTCTCTTCGAGGAGGCCGACGATGGCCTGGTAGGCCTCACCGTCGTCTTCAACCTTCTGACCAGCCGCTCGCTCAGGCGCATCGGAAATCGAGACCACCTTTTGGTCGGCCGATGTCTCAACGCCGAGGTCGGTGAGGGTTAGATGCTCCACCGGCTTCTTCTTGGCGTCCATGATCCCTTTGAACGTGGGATAGCGAGGCTCCACTGCGCCGGCCGTCACCGATACCACAGCAGGAAGATCGGCTGTGACAACGTCGTAGCCGTCGTTGGTCTGGCGGTTGATGGTTACCGTCCCGTCGCCGATGTCGACGTGTTTCGCATAGGTGAGTGCGGGAGTGCCGAGGTGCTCAGCGAGCATTTGAGGAATGACGCCCGAATATCCGTCTGTGGACTCGGTCCCGGCGATGACCAGGTCAAAGCCCTCCCTTTCGATGGCAGCAGCAAGAACCCTCGAAGTTGTCAGGGCGTCGGCGCCACGGAGATCGCCATCCTCGATGATGATCGCCTTGTCGGCACCCATGGCCAGGGCCTGGCGTATCCCCTGGGCGTTGCCGGCCGGTCCCATGCTCACCAATGTGACCGTGCCCTCGCTGGCCTGGGCCAGCTGAAGACCCATTTCCACTCCGTAGCGGTCGGTGTCATCGAGGATCTGGTCGTCAGGGCGTGTCAACCAGTGGGTGCCCTCTTCGAGTGTGTAAGCGGTGGCGGGATCGGGGATCTGCTTGACACAGACGACGACTTTCATTCTTCATTGCTCCTTGTTTCGATTTCGGCGGCGATGGTAACTGCCGTCCGCGCTTTTCAACCGCGCTCAAATCGTGGTGACGTCGACTTTTTCGATGATCAGATCTGGCGGCACCATCGGTTGGTCGGAAATTGTCCAAGCCGAAGAGAGGTTGTCGCGTTGGGCATCCCATTTCGATTGGTCGCCATAGCGGACGATGGCGAGCGGATCTCCCTTGGCGACGTGGTCCCCGAGCTTTGCTTTGAGGGTGATCCCGACACCGGGGTCGACGATGTCATCCTTGCGCTCACGCCCGGCTCCGAGCCGAGTCGCGCTGACGCCGATGGTCAAGGCGTCGCAGCGTGTCACATAGCCGTCATGAGGAGCATCTATGACAGCCTCGTGTGGTGCCCTGACGAGCAGAGTTGGGTCTTCGACGACCGAGGGGTCCCCACCATGAGCCACGGTTACGTCGATGAGCTTCTGAAGAGCCGCCCCGGACTCGATTGCTTCCTCGAGTTGTTCGCGGCCTCCGTCGATGCCGGCCAACCCCAGCATGGTCTCGCCGAAGACCATGGTGAGTTCGGTCACATCGTCTGGACCCTCGCCTCTGAGAACGTCGATCGACTCTTTGATCTCGTTGGCGTTGCCCACCTCGTCTCCGAGTGGCTGTTCCATCGAAGTCAGGAAGGCGACGGTGTTGACCCCGTGGGATGCACCGATCCCAACCATCGTTTGCGCCAGCGCCCGAGAGCGATCGAGGTCTTTTATGGTCGCACCCGAGCCCGTCTTGACGTCGAGGAGGAGGCCGTCGAGACCTTCGGCCAGCTTCTTCGACATGATCGAGCTGGAAATCAACGGAATCGAGGGGACGGTGCCGGTGGCGTTTCGCAAGGCATAGAGCTTGCGGTCCGCTGGGATCATCGTTTCGGACGCTCCAGCAAGGACCAGACCGTGTTCGACGAGGACCCTCCGGAAGCTGTCCGGGTCCAGACCAGTGGTGAAGCCCGGGATCGATTCCAGTTTGTCGAGGGTCCCCCCGGTATGGCCCAAACCCCGCCCCGAAATCATTGGCACATAGATCCCACATGCGGCCACCAGCGGTACCAGGGGTATCGAGATCTTGTCACCTACACCCCCGGTGGAGTGCTTGTCGATCTTGGCAGCGGCGATATCGGAGAAATCCATCACCTCGCCGGAATGGAGCATTGCCTCGGTCCAGGCGGCAAGTTCCTCGTTGTTCATCCCGTTCAGCAGGATCGCCATCGCCATTGCGGACATCTGGTAGTCCGGCACGCTGCCATCGGTATATGCGCCGATGAGCCATTCGATGGCGTTAGACGAGAGAACACCCCCATCGCGTTTTGTCTCGATCAGATCGATTACCGAATGCGTCATGGGCACAAACTATTCGCGTTCAGAGGATCGCGGCGAACTCCGGTTGGCCGAAGGCGAGGTTGAGATTCTGTACCGCCTGAACTGCGGCTCCTTTGAGGAGGTTGTCTTCGGCGCCCACAACCACCAAGTTTCGGCCATCCTCGCTCACGTGCACGCCACCAAGTAGGACGCCCAGACGTCCGGCGCCGTCGCGCAACTCGGGAATCCCTTCCTGGATGTCGATCAGAGGCTCATCGGCATAGGCATCAACCAGACGTTGCACCGCTTCGCCACTGGTGATCGGAGTGGCTACCGGGATATGTGAAGTTATGAGAAGACCTCTGAACGCTTGGTGGACGTGGGGCATGAAGCGAACCGGGTGACCCAGGTGTCGGATGGCCTCTCGCTCATGGGTGTGGCCCACGAGCTTGTAAGGCAACAGGTTGTCGGCGAGACGATCCGGGTCATTCTTTCTCGATGGTGTGGTGCCGGCTCCGGAGTGCCCGGAGACACCGAACACAACAGGCACTCCATCGAGATCATCGACGAAAGGTGCCAGCGCCAACTGCATCACGGTGGCGTAACAGCCCGGATTGGCGACTCGCCTGGCTCCGGCGATCTTCTCTCGGTTGAGCTCGGGGAGACCGTAGATCCACGTGTCATCGAAGCGGTGGTCTGAGGAAATGTCGACGATCACGGTATCGGTGGGCAGAGCGGAGAAGAAGGGTTTGCCGACACCGTCGGGAAGAGCGAGAAACACTGCATCCAGCTCTAAATCGACCACCCCGTCCGCGTCCAGGTCTCCGAAGGTGAGTTCCTCGATCTCGGGAACCGGACGACCGGCAAGCTCTCTTGACCCCGCGTATTTCACGGTGAGGCCGGGGTGCCTGTCGAGGAGACGGAGCAGTTCACTCCCGGTGTGCCCGCGGGCGCCGACAACACCGACGGATTTGGCCTCAGACACCCGAGGAGTCCTTGCGGAAGGCTGCTGGAAGCCCGGTCAGTCGTTTGACGGCACGACTAATCGTGTCGAAATCGGTCTCACCTATCCAGTAGATGCTCCAGTGGTCTCGTTTCACCGACCCATCGGCCTCCTTGGCATAGAAGGCGTTGAAACGATTGTCGCTTCTCGACCTCCAGAAGAGCACCGGGAAGTCCCTGGTCACATGGGTCCAGACAGTTCTGGCCAGTCCTTCCCCTTGAGCGCTCTCATGAATCGCGAACTTGTCGAGATAGGTGAAGTCGTCGATATGGGTCACCACCGCGCCGGCCCGGTAACTCTCCGAGACATAGGCGGCCGACAGGTCCAGGTCGTCCCACCAGCGGGGCTCCAGCTTTCGACCGAACGCTCCCTGCACGAGATCCTCGATGCGGTCACGGTCGAGATCGGCCTTGTCTTCGTATTTGAGGATCTCCTCGCCTTTGCGGACAAGGGTGCCTGCGCCCCCATGGGTGAACAATTCCTTGACCAGTGTGGCGGGGTTTGTGATCGACACCGAGGTCGAAGCAGGCGAGTCGTCCAGAAGACGGCGGATTTCAGCGAGCTTGAGTCTCATCCCGGAGTGGACCCAATCCTGACTCATCAGGTCGTCGAAGTCCGAAGCGAGATTGATCGACTCGATGATCCGGCCGTCGCTGCCACGGAGACCACCGGAGTCGACCAGGAAAATGATCTTCATCGGCTGGATGACGTGGACGAGGAGTCGGGTGGCCGAGTCAGCGTTCATGTTCACCAGCTGTCCTCCGCGAGCCACACCGAGGCAGGTGAGGATTGGGATCGCCCCGGATTTTACGATCGATCGCAACAGATCGAGATGGAGCTCTGCGGGTTCGCCGACGAAGCCGTACTTGTCCTGATCGATGATGTCAGCGTCGAACGCGCCCTGAGTGAGTCCGTGGGCGGACACACCCTGGCCCCTCAGCGCCTCGACGAGAGATATGTTCTGCGCTGTGAAGATGTCGCGAGCTGCGTCGAGTACCTCGCTGGTCGTGACCCTCAGGCCGTCGACTCTGTCTGTGACGATGCCGTCGCTCTTCAGCCGTTCGTCGAGTTGAGGTCCGCCGCCGTGGAGGACTATCGGAGTCAATCCGACCGTGTGGAGAAGAGCGAGAGCGGCTGCCGTTTCTTCGAGTCTGTTCTGAAGGATGGCCCCGCCAATTTTGATAACGGCGAATCGAGACTGATCGAGCTGGGAGAACCGGCTGAGATAGGTGCGAATCTCCTTCCCGTCGCTCATGCTCGACAAGAGCTGCACGATTGTGTGGCGGACGTCTTGGTTGGGAGTCATCGTCAGCCGCCACCTATCAGGGCGCTCATGATCGCTTTTTGGGTGTGGAGACGGTTTTCGGCCTCTTCGTAGGCAAAGCAATTGCTGGCATCAAACACGGCGTCGGTCATGATGACGTTTCGCCTCATTGGAAGACAATGACTCACTAGGGCATCGTTGGTGAGAGCCATCTTCTCCTCGTCCACGATGAAGTGTCGGTACTGATCCCTGATGGGTTTCTCCTCTTCCCAGTTGCCGAAGTAGGGAAGGGCACCCCAACTCTTGGCGTAGATGACGTCTGCCCCTCGATAGGCGGCGTCGATGTCATGGGTGACGGTGATGCCCCGTCCGTTGGAGTTGGCGTCTGAGCGCGCAATGTCCAGATAGCGATGGTCAAGCACAAACTCTTCGTTCGGGCAAAGGAGAGTGACGTCCATTCCAAACTTGGCGGCGATGACCAGGGCGGAGTTGGCGACGGCTGTGTTGAGAGGTTTCGGGTGGTAGGCCCAGGTGAGAACGAACTTCTTTCCGTCGAGCTGGCCGATCTGCTCTTGGAGAGCCATGGTCATGGCCATCTCCTGGCAGGGGTGTGTGATCGTCTCCATGTTGATGACCGGGACCTCGGCGTGGTTGACGAAGGAGTTGAGGATTCGGTCCTTGCGATCCTCCTCCCAGTCCTCGAACTTGGGGAACGCACGGATCCCTATGAGGTCGCAGTAGCGGGAGAGGACTTTGGCCGCCTCCTTGACGTGCTCCTCGGCGTCCCCGTCCATGACAACATCGTCTTCGAACTCGAGGGGCCATATGCCACCAGACGGAGACAGCACCACCGCGTGGCCGCCCAGCTGATTGGCCCCGACGTCGAACGAGGTGCGGGTTCGCAGGGAGTTGTTGAGGAAGAGAAGTGCGATCGTCTTCCCTGAGAGAGTGTCACCGTACGGGGACGCCTTGAAGACTCGGGCCTCGTCGATCAGGGTCTGTAACTCGGGTCGTGACCAGTCGTATGTGTTGGCGAAGTGCCTGATCGCTCCAATTTAGCGTGTGCACGGCACACGCATCAGCCCTCGAGTGCGAACTGAACCTGGATAGTGATCGTCACCGCAGATGTCCCCGGTTCGATGCGTGTTCCGACACCGGCCACCTCATCGAAGGCGAGACTCTCGAACGGAATCGGTGTCGGTGCCCTGCTGAACGTTTCGTTGATGGTGATGGCCGGGCCCAGTGTCTGACCGGAAAGATCTGCTAGTTGCTGGGCTTTGGCCAGTGCGTCATTCCAGGCCACCTGGCGGGCGGCCTCGATCATTTCGGTGTCATCTTCAATCGAGAAACTGAGACCGTTGACGCGAACCGCGTCTCCGCCGGCTTCGACGGCCGAGTCGAGGACGTTTCCGGCTTCACCGACGTCGCGGATCTTGGCCCGGACAGTGTTGTCCACCCGGTAGCCAATGAGCTTCTCCCGATTGTTTCGGTAGTCGTACTCAGGCCAGATTGAGTAGTTGGTTGTGGTGATGTCGTCCGGGTCAACACCATTGGATGTGAGGGAATTGATCAGCGCATCGGCTTTCTCAGCTGCGAGTGCACTGGCCTCGGCGATAGTCTCGCCCCGAACAGACACGCCGATGTTCACCGTCACGGTGTCGGGTGTCCCGGTGACTTCGCCGGTTCCGGAAACAGAGATCCCCGACTGGGTTTCCCCCGTGTTGACAGTGATATTGGGCGGCTGGGTAGTTTCCTGACCGGCCGTGCAAGCTGCCAGTCCGATGGCCGCAGCCGCCAGAATTGCAATAGTTGAACGCTGCATCTCATCCTTCAATCGAGATTCCTCTTCCATTGGACGACGGGGGTACCGTCAGCGGTTCCTGCCTGAAGGCTCGAGACGATCAACCAGACGACGAACGCGCTAGAGCCTGACCCGATTGTCGACAACGAGCACGCCGTCATCCGCCAATAGTCGAGCCTGCCGGCCCGGATTCGGGGTACGGAGGTGGCCCCCCGATCCGACCACGCGCCACCAGGGAAGATCGGCGTCCGCCGTGCGGAGAAGGGTGCCGACTGCCCTCGCCGCCCCGGGGAACCCGGCTTCTGCCGCAACCTCGCCATAGGTGACGACGTCGCCTGGCTCCAGGTGAGTGATCACCGTCGTGACCGCGTCCTCGAATCGGCTCACACGGTGCCGAAGAGACGGTCTCCCATGTCGCCCAGACCGGGAGCGATGTAGTAGTTGGGATTGAGCTCGCGGTCGAGGGACGCCGCGACGATCCGAACATCAGGGTGGTCATCTTTCATGCGGTCGACTCCCTCTGGAGCGATCACAACGCACACCGCGGTGATGTCATTCGCCCCGTTCTCCTTGACCTTGTCAATGGCCCAGGAGAGGGAGCCTCCAGTGGCGAGCATCGGCTCCAGAATCAACACACGGGCGTCGACGAGGGTGGGGAACTTCGTGTAGTACTCCATCGGTTCGGCGGTCTCCTCGTTGCGTTGCACTCCCGCGAAGCCGATCGCGGCGTCGGGGACCAGACTCAGGACAGATTGAAGAAGCCCAAGACCCGCCCGGAGAACCGCGACTGCAACGACGGGTCTGTGGAGTTGCTGACCCGTCATGGGTTCGAGAGGGGTCATGATCTCTACAGGGTCTGTGGGCATGTCCGACAGAGCTTCGGCGACGAGCAGGTAACCAAGTCTTTCGGCCGTCTGACGAAAGTCGGGTGGGTTGGTCTCCCGGCTCCGCAGAATGGTGAGCAAGTCGGACGCAAGCGGATGATCGAGGATGGTGATGGCCATGGACTGCCAGCCTACGACCGGAACCCCGGACCTGGGTTGACGATGGCCCATTACGGTGAGACGAGGCCTCCTATTCGAGCGAGGAAACAGCTCAGCCGGTGTTGCGCATGCCGGCTGCGATTCCGTTGACCGTCAACAGGAGTGCCCGGTTGAGGTCAGGTGATTCCTCCTCTTTACGGGATCTCTCCAGAAGTGATACTTGCAGATAGTTGATCGGATCGAGGTAGACATCGCGCACGTCGAGCGTGCGACGGAGGAGGCCGGCATCGTCGAGCAGCTGGTCCACGTCTCGAATTTCGAGCACCTGAGCGATCGTCAGATCACGCTCGGTCCGGATCGAATGGAGAAGGTGTTGGTGCTCAGGGGCGACGAGGGTGTCGACGTAACGCTCGGCAATGTCGAGGTCCGTTTTGAACAGGGTCATCTCGACGTTGGACAAGAACGTCTGCATGAAGCCCCATTCCATCGCCATCTCTCGCAGCACATCTTCATACCCGGCGTCGCGAGCTGCTTCGAAACCAGAGCCGACTCCAAACCACCCGGGAACGATTTGCCTGGTCTGGGTCCAACCGAACACCCAGGGGATTGCCCGGAGGTCGTCAACTCCGTCGACGGCACCCGGTCGTCGCGATGGTCGGCTGCCGATATTCATCTTCGCCAACTCCTCGACCGGTGTGGACGAGAGGAAATAGGAGACAAGGCTGCTGTTCTCCACGAGGCGTCGATAGGCGGCGTAGGCCTCGGAAGCTAGACAGTCCATCGCTTCTGTCCAACGGTCGAGTTTCTCCGGGGGCCGACGCGATTCTCGATGAAGCAGTGAGCTCTCGAGGACCGAAGCAACCATCAGTTCGAGGTTTCGGGCAGCGATTCCGGGGTTGCCGTACTTCTCCGAGATGACTTCGCCCTGTTCGGTGATCTTTATCGTGCCGTCGATGGTTCCGAAGGGCTGCGCCAGAACCGCCGCGTGGGTCGGACCACCGCCACGCCCGATGGTGCCACCCCGACCGTGGAACAGACGAAGCGTCACATTGTGCTTCTCGGCAACGGAGCGCATGACCTTCTGCGCCTTGTATATCTCCCACTGGGAGGCCGCGATTCCGCCTACTTTGTTGGAATCGGAATAGCCGAGCATCACTTCCTGGATGTCGCCTCGCAGCGACACGAGACGCCGGTACTGAGGGTCGTGGAGAAGGTTGTCGAGTAACAAACCCGAGCCCTTGAGGTCGTCGATCGTCTCCACGAGGGGTACAAGCCCAATATCGGCGATACCTCGGCCAAGATCGATGAGACCTGCTTCGCGGGCCAGAACCGCGGCCTCGAGAACGTCGACCGGCGTCTCGGTCATCGAGATGATATAACTCTCGATCACCTGCTGCCCGTACCGGGATTTGGCCTCGCGGATAGCCCGGAATACACCGAGGGTCTTCTCCACCTCCGCCGAAAGCTCCGTTGTGGGGCTCGACAGAGGCCGGGCTCCGGCAAGTTCGCTGGAGAGAACCTGAAGACGTTGGGCGCCACCCATGGCTTTGAGGTCGACCCCGACATTGTCAAACAGTTCCTCGACGGCAGTCCTGTGTTGCTGGGAGTGTTCTCGGACATCGAGTGTCGCCATTTGAAAGCCGAGAGTGCCGACCGCTCGCCGAACCCGGGCCACCGACCCGGCTGCGATCAGTTGTCCCTTGGCCTGTTTCAGCGACTCCGCCATCAGGTCTAGATCGGCAGTCAGTTCGTCCGGGTGCAAATAGCCAGAGCCCTGGTGACGCGGGTTTCCCGAAAGGATTCGCTCCCTGGTATTGGAGAGGCGGGCGTGAATATAGGAGCACTTGAGGCGATAGGGCTCGCCTGCGGTCCGTCTCATCTCCCTCTGCCAGATGTTCGGCAGATGCTCCTTGTCTGCCTCGAGTGACTGTTCGAGGTCGGCGCTTATCGGGAAGAGACGGTTGGAGATGGACAGCTCATCTGATAACCCTTCGATGAGGAAAATGAGATGGGTGAGGCCGCGATCGTGTTGAAGGGCGAGAGTCTCCAGTGTTGTTTCTGGGGAAACGCCCGGGTTTCCATCCCTGTCGCCACCCACCCACGAGCCGAACCTGAGCGGCACCGAGTCCGCATCTGCTCCGAGACGGTCGAACTGTGTCGCGATCGTCTCCAAGACAACTGGAAGAACTTCTGTGGCCAGTGCGACCAGGTAGTAGAGAGCGGATCTCGCCTCGTCGACCACGCTGGGTTGCTGCAGTCGAAGTTCATCCGTTTGCCAGATCTGGTCGATGAGTTCGGCCGATCGTCTGTCTATCGACGCCATTCGGTCCGGGTTGTCGGTCTCGAGCCGAGTTTCGATCAACTCAGCGAGTGCGGCGGTCTTGGAGAGGATGCTGCGTCTCGCAGTCTCGGTCGGATGCGCAGTGAACACCGGTCTGACCTCGAAGCGTCCGAGAACCTCGTCCACGAGATCCCGGTCGAGGTCGGCTTCGAGGATCCGGTCGACGGTCGATCGCAGATATCTCTCGTCGGGTGCCAACTCATCAGCGCGATGAACTTGTTCGGTGACATTGGCGAGGTAGAAGTAAGTTGTGAACGCTCTGACCAGGGGGATCACCTGATCGGTGGGCAGGTCCGAGAGGAGCTCATGCAGTTTTGCGGTGGCCTTGGTGCTTCCCCCACGCCGTGCCGACTTTCCAAGCGAGCGCACCTTCTCCACCAAGGCGAGTAGCTCGGGTCCATGTTGACGAACCAGCGCCTCGCCGAGCTGGTTGCCGAGGCGACGGATGTCGGTGCGGAGTGCGTCGTCGTTGGTGACCACGACGCGAGGTTGGGTCACTAAGCGTCGTCTGGGCGCTGTTTGTGGATGCGTCCGTCCTGGCCGTGGAGAGACAGTCCGGAGCCCGCTCCATATCGAATCATCGTCATCTCGGCCAGAATCGATACAGCAACTTCATGAGGGGTCTCAGCCCCGATGTCCAGACCGATCGGACCCTTGATACGAGCTGTGTCGTCCCCGGAGAACCCCTTTTCCTGGAGTCGTTCCACCCGCAGATTGTGAGTCCGTCGACTCCCCATCGCTCCTATATAGCGGGCGTCGCTTTTCAGCGCCGCTTCGAGGACTGGTGTCTCGTGACGTTGGTCATGAGAAAGCACGACGACCCAGGTGCGGCGATCGAAGTTGAGCTGGTCCATCAGGTCGGCCGGCCAACCGACCAGTACCTCCCTCGCTTCGGGAAAGCGGTCCTTTGTCGCAAAAGCGGCTCGTGAGTCGACAACCGTGACCCGGTATCCCATCGTGGCTGAAAACGACGTGAGCGGTTGCGCGACGTGAACGGCACCAAATATCAGGAGATCGGGTGGGGGAGCAAGAGTCTCGAAGAACACCGTGTGATCGCCATATGACATTGTGCGATGCTGCTCGTGATTCATCAGCACCAGGGCGTCCTCGGTCACATGATGGGCAATGTCGGCGGGAAGGTCTCCGGCGAGCGACTTCCCGGCAGCGTTGAGCACCACCTTGGTGCCGATTTCTCCACCCTCGACAAAAGTTATCACCGAACCGAACTGCTCGGCGTCGAGGATCTCCTGGACGGCGGTCAGGGCGTCGCTCACCAGGTCTCGATGAAGACGTCGATGGTGCCGCCACATGACATACCGACTTCGAAGGCGTCCTCGTCGGCGATCCCATAGGTGACGATCTTGGGTTTTCCTGTCTCGATCACTTCCTGAGCGTGAAGAAAGACGTCGTTCTCAACACACCCACCGCTGACCGAGCCTTCCATGTCACCGGTCGAGGAAACGAGGAACTTGGAACCTTCTGGCCTCGGCGCGCTGCCGTACACCCTGATCACAGTGGCCACGGCGACTTCCTTACCTTCTGCAATCCATCGATTTCTGAGTTCGAGTTGGCTTCTCATCCTTGATCCAAGTGGTCGACAGGCGACTCACGCTAGCCGACCCCTTTTGATGTTCTGAAGTGAGCTCGCCGGCGTTCGACTCAGACGGAGACGAAATCAACCGGGGTCTTCGCAAAGGTGGCTTTACACCCTGGAGCGCAGAAGTAATAGGTCTCGCCCCCGTGCTCCGCTATCCACCGAGCCGTGGCTACTTCCACATCCATGTGACATACCGGGTCGACGGCAACGTGGGTATCGGAAGCATTCACCGGTTTTCCCTCGAGCTCACCGGCTGCTCGACGGCGGACAAGATCGGCGAGGATCGCCACGGCTATCTCTCTGTGAGTGACATGTCCGAGGTCAAGCCCCGCTGGTGCCACCACCCTCTTCAACTGATCACTGGCAACGCCCCGGTCGGCGAGGTAGCCGAGGACGGTTTCGGCCCGCTTAGCCGAGGCGACCAGTCCTATGTAACCGGCGTTTGTCTGCAGCGCAGCTTCGAGTGCTGGTTCGTCGTAGTGGCCCTGGGTGGCGACGACGATCATGGTCGAGGGTCCGACGTCGTCGGGCATCGAGATCGCGGTCACCACCTGATCGGCGTCGGGGTGGTCTGAGGTTGAACCACCGTCGTCGATGACCGTTACCCGCCAATCAAGCGCAGAGGCGAGTGTTGTCAGCGTGTGGACGGCTGGCGATGAACCAACTGCGAGAAGATATGGCTGCGGCAGAATTGGCTCCAAGTAGACCTCCAATGCCCCTTCGGAAGTACACGATATCGGAACCGTGGTCACATCTGGGCGTGCTGCCGCCGCGATATCCTCGTCTGTTCCGAGGAACAGCAAGCGCGGCTTGCCATCACCGAGGGCGTCGAGCGCCTCGCGGAGCACAACGGGTTCGGCGCACGCCCCGCCGATCCAACCGACCTTGGATCCATCGGGCATGATCAGTGCCGTTGAGCCAATCTTCCCTGAAGAGGGTCCCCGCGCCCAGACAACGGTGGCGGTGAGGAACGGCTGGTGCTGTCGGCTCAGTTCGCCGGCAAGCTCCAGCAGCTCCCGATTCATCCCCCTGAGTTTTCTTGCATCGCATCCCAGACGCGGTCTGCTGTCATGGGCATTTCGATATTTTGGACACCCATGTGCTGCAGAGCGTCAACCACCGCGTTGACATACGCCGCCGGAGACCCGACTGTCGCTGATTCACCGACACCCTTGGCGCCTATCGGATGGTGTGGCGAGGGTGTGACAGTCTCACCCAGTTCGAACCGCGGTGTCTCCCATGCAGTGGGAACCAAATAGTCCATGAAGGTCGAGCTGGTGCAGTTGCCTGCTTCGTCGAACGACATTTGCTGCATGGACGATATGGCGAAACCCTCGGTGAGGCCACCTTGAATCTGGCCCTCGACGATCATCGGATTGATCTTCACACCACAGTCGTCGACAGCGACCATACGTCTTACCTTCCATTGGCCACTTTCCGGATCGACGTCTACGACAACGATGTAGGTGCCGAACGGATAGGTCATTTCGGGCGGGTCGTAGTAGTGGACTCCTTCAAGCCCAGGCTCGAGGTCCGGTGGTGGGTTGGTGTAGGCCGCGAACGCGATGTCCTGTATCGAGACAGAGCTCTCTGGATCCCCGGCTACGAAGAACTTGCCCGTTTCCCACTCCAGATCCTCCTCGGATGCCTCCAGCAGGTGGGCCGCGATCTTCTTGGCCTTTTCTCGCAGAGTGCGGGCAATGATCGCCGTGGCTGCCCCGGCTACGGGGGTGCTCCGCGAGGCGTAGGTCCCCAACCCGTACGGGGTGTTGTCTGTGTCGCCTTCCACCACTTTCACATCGCCGGCAGGGATGCCGAGTTCCTCCGCCACGATCTGAGCAAACGTGGTTTCATGGCCTTGGCCTTGGGATTTCACCCCGAGCTTGAGGATCGCCTTGCCCGTTGGGTGTACGCGAAGCTCCGCTGAGTCGAACATCTTCAGCCCGATTATGTCGTAGTCCTCGCCATGCCCGGCACCGACGACCTCGGTGAAACTTGCCATTCCAATCCCGACGAGGCGGCCTTCCTTGCGGGCCTCCTCCTTCTCGGCCTGGATGTCGGCGTATCCGACCATATCCATTGCCTTGCGCATCGCGGTCTCGTAGTCACCGGAGTCGTATACGAATCCGGTCGGCGAGTGATATGGGAATTGGTCGGCTTGGATGAAATTGTTCGAGCGGAACTCCGCCGGATCCATTCCCAATTCATAGGCCGCATTCTGGACGAGTCTCTCGATCAGGTATGAGGCCTCGGTGACTCGGAACGAGCATCGGTAGGCCACTCCGCCAGGAGCCTTGTTGGTGTAAGCGCCTCGGGTGGTGACATATGCGGCCGGATAATCGTAGGAGCCGGTGACGATATGGAAGAGGCCTGCCCTCAACTTCGACGGTTGGGCGTCGGCAAAGAATGCGCCTTCATCGGCCAGCATGTCGACTCTCAGACCCAGGATCTTTCCGTCGTTGGTGACCGCAAGCTCGCCCTTCATGTGGTAGTCCCGAGCAAAGCCAGTCGAGATCAGGTTCTCGCTCCGTGATTCGACCCACTTGACCGGCTTCCCTATCACCAGGGACGCCGCCGTTGCCACGACGTAGCCGGGATAGATCGGAACCTTGTTTCCAAACCCTCCGCCGAGGTCCGGCGAGATGATGCGGATGTTCTGCTCCGGCAGCCCGGCAACCAGAGCGAAGAGAGTGCGATGCGCGTGCGGAGCTTGCGACGTCATATAGAGGGTGGTCTGGCCGGTGGCCGAGTCGACGTCGGCTATCAAACCGCATGTCTCCAATGGGGCGGGATGCGACCTCGGATAGTGGGTTTCGAGAGAAACAACCTTGTCTGCCTTGGCGAAGGCTGCATCGGTGGCGGCCTTGTCGCCCGACTCCCACTCGAAGCAGAGGTTCGACGTCTGATCCTCCTTGTCGTCTCGAATCACGGGCGCGTCCTCTTCGAGGGCTCGCTGCGGGTTGACGATTGGCTCCAGATCCTCGTATTCGACTTCTACAAGACGGGCCGCATCCTGTGCGACATACTTATCTGTGGCGATGACCGCCGCGATCTCCTGTCCTTGGAATCGGACTTTGTCCGTAGCCAATACCGCCTGGGTGTCACCGGACAGGGTTGGCATCCAGTCGAGGTCGTAGTCGGCCAGTAGTTCGCCGGTCACGACGGCAACGACTCCGTCTACCGCCTCGGCCGCCGAGGTGTCGATCGAGATGATTCGTGCATGCGCAAGGGGGCTGCGGTGAATCGCCATGTGCAACATCCCGGGAAGAGTGATGTCATCGACGTAGTTCCCCCGGCCTTCGATGAAACGGGCATCCTCAACTCGCTTTCGGCTGTGTCCAAGCCCACCAATCTCTGGTGAGGTGTGAGGTTTGTGTTCGGTGGTCGTCATGAGCTCGCTCCCTCGCGTGTCGTCTCAGCGGCTGCCTCGATCGACTTGACAATGTTCACATATCCGGTGCATCGGCAGAGGTTTCCCGAGATTGCCCAGCGAATGTCGTCCTCCGTTGGATCCGGGTTCTCCTCGATAAGGGCGGTGCCTACCAGCATCATGGCCGGAGTGCAGAACCCGCACTGCAATCCGTGGTGTTCACGAAAGGCATCCTGAATGGCCGACAGCTCACCATTTTGCTTGAGGCCCTCGACAGTGACCATCGACCTCCCGTTCGCCTGGACGGCGAACATCGTGCACGTTTTCATCGGTGTCCCGTCGACCAGGACGGTGCAGACACCACAGCTGGTTGTGTCGCAGCCGATGTGGGTTCCGGTCAGCCCCAGGTTGGTTCGTATGAAGTCGACGAGCAGAAGCCTCGGTTCGACATCAGCTGTGTGCTCCGCTCCGTTGACGGTCACCGTGATGTTCACGACTGACCTCCTTGGGCAATACCCAGCGACTTGGCGAGTCCCCGTCTGGTGAAGACGTCCACGATGTGACGTTTGTATGTGGCCGACCCACGTATGTCGGAAGCCGGGTCGCATGCCTCTGACGCGATTCGTCCTGCTTCGGCGAACAAATCGTCACTCGGGGCATGTCCGACGAGAGCTTGTTCGGCCTCGACCACCTTTAGATTGCGGGGATAGACCGAAGTCAGAGCGATGCCTGCCGACGTTATGTCGCCGTTGTCGTCCAACTCGAGACTGGTCGCAACACCAACTGTTGCGTAGTCGCCGACCTTTCTCTCCAACTTCTGATAGTTGCCTCCACCACTCGCCGTATGAGCGGTCACCCGCACTTCTGTCACCATCTCGTTTGGCTGGCAAGACGTGGTGAACATGTCGACAAGGAAGTCTTCGATGTCGACTACCCGTTCTCCTGTGCTGCTGCTCAGAACAAGTTCCGCTCCGCAGGCCAGCATCACTGAAGCCCAGTCGCCTTCCGGATCGTGGTGGGCGAGCGAACCGACAACTGTGCCCAGGTTGCGCACGATTGGGTCGGCGATCCAGGGCGCAGCACTGGCGACAGTGTGGTTCGCTTGGGCTGTGTCTGACTTGACGACGTCGTTGTGGCGGACAAGTGATCCGAGGCTGAGAGTTCCATTGCTTCTATTCAGGCCGTCGAGGCCCGGGATTCTGTTGATGTCCAGGAGAGTGGATGGTTCGGCGAAGCGCAGTTTCATCATCGGAATGAGGCTTTGGCCTCCAGCGAGGATTTTCACCTCGTCGCCGCGTTCTGCCAGGACTGCCAGAGCTTCTTCGAGAGACTCCGGCGCCAGATAGTTGAACTTGCTGGGATACAAGGTTGCTCCTCTGCGGTGGTTGATTCGGACCCTACAGGACCGATGTCGGCAACGTCGTGAAGTCCAGATCGGCTTGATCAAAGGGGTGGCATTTCGGCAGCTGACCTACTTGACGCCGACGCTCGATTCGAGAAGACGAACTACACCCCGGAGGTCGTTGACGCTGGCAGCCGGCAAGAGGTGATCAACATATGGGAGTACGGCTTGCATCCCCCGGGTGGCCGGTCGATAGTCGGATCGGGCGGCAAGCGGGTTGAGCCACAGGACACGGTGCACTGATCTGGAAAGTCCGGCCATCTCGGCTGACAGAAGCGCGGGGTCGCCGCAGTCCCACCCATCTGAGAGCACCATCACGACAGGACCACCACGGGCCATGCGGCGACTCCACACCTTGTTCCAGTCCCCGATGGCTTCGCCAATTTTGGTTCCACCCGACCAGTCATTCACGGTATGAGACATCCGCGCCAACGCATCGACGGCATCACGCCGCTTTAGATCCTCCGTTATGCGTGTGAGGTGTGTTGAGAATGTGAAGGCCTCGACGTGCCTCAGCCTTTGACGAGCGGCATGGGCGAAGACGAGGAACATCTCGGCATATCTGTCCATAGAGCCCGAAATGTCGGCGATGATGATGAGTGGGCGCTGTCGAAGGGTTCGTCGGCGCATCTGGATTCTCATCAGGTCGCCCTCAGGCCCGACGGCATTGTGCAATGTTCGACGCATATCCGGGCGATGCCCTCGTTTCTCACTTGCCCATCTTCTGGTGCGGACGTCGGACGGCTGCCAGAGCATCGACAGGACGAGTTTTCTGGCCTCCGCCAGCTCCTCCTCGTCCAGGTCGGCAAAGTCCTTCGAGGCGATGCTCTCCACGGCCGATGCTCCCGCCTCTGAGTCGATCTCATCGAACGTGGCTTCGCTCGATGATTGGAACAAAGGCTGAGACGGAGTCGTCGCTGTGAGGTTGGAGTGCTGTTCGGCGGTCGCCGCGAAAGGATGGAACCGCCCAAAGAAGCGATGAAACTCCTCGTCGTACGCAACACGATGGGCGGGATCGGTTATCGCCATGCACCGAAGGGCCGCATAGACCTGGTCGCGACTAGCGAGATCGACGAGAGCCAGAGAGCGTGCCATATCTGACACCTGGTCCGGCGTGATCGTCATACCGCGGTGACGGAGGGCGGTGGCGAATGTCGTCAGGTCGCGGACCGGACCCGCGGTCATCCGACCAGGGCTTCGACCCCGCCGGCCCGCACGGTATCGATGTCGTCTTTGTACTTGAGGACAACTCCGAGAGTTTGGTCGACGAGTTTGGGTGTGAGTTCGCCTTCGTGGAGAAGCTCGAGTGACTCGGCCCAATCGAGAGTCTCCGCGACCCCGGGGGGCTTGAAGAGGTCCATTTGGCGAAGACGCTCCATTGCCAGGGAGAGGTTGCGGGCGAGATCCGCCTCGACACTCGGAACCTTCCTCATCACGATCGACGCCTCCAGGTCCGGGGAGGGATAGTCGATCCAGTGGTAGATGCAGCGGCGCTTGAGGGCATCGTGAATCTCCCTGGTCCGGTTGGAGGTGAGAACGACGATTGGTGGGACTTCTGCCTTGATCGTGCCGATTTCCGGAATCGTCACCTGAAAGTCGGAAAGCAATTCGAGAAGGAAGGCCTCGAACTCCTCGTCGGCCCGGTCGAGCTCGTCGATCAGAAGCACCGGCCGATGGCCGTCGCGGGAGGTCTCCACGGCCTTGAGCAGTGGCCGTGCGATCAGGAACTCCCTGCTCATGATGTCCCGTGCTTGGGCAGATGATCCTTCGCCTCGGGCTTCAAGCAGGCGAATCTCCATCATCTGGCGGGCGTAGTCCCACTCGTAGAGGGCCTGGCCGACGTCGAGTCCCTCGTAACACTGCAACCGGATCAAGTCTTCGCCGGCCATGGCGGCCAGTACTTTGGCGACCTCGGTCTTGCCAACGCCGGCTTCGCCCTCGAGAAAGAGAGGGCGTCCCAGTTGCAGGGCGAGGTGAATGGCGACTGTGAGGTCGTCGGCGGCGAAGTAGTTCTGCTCGTCGAGGCCGGCAGCCAGACCTTCGATGGTGGAGGGGATCACGAAGGAGAGCCTAAGTGGTTCGCGATGTTGCCGAAGTGTGGAACCTGTCAGTCGCCTGCTTCCGCCTTTGCCTCGGCGGCGACACGAGCCTCCCAGATTTGACCGCGGTGCTCAGCCTCGTGCTGCGATAGATGCTCGACTACCCACTCTGGAGTGACGATTTCATCATCGCTGGGACGCAGCGTCCGAAAGTCGGTCAACGACATTCCGCCCATCACCTCGAGAAACGCCTCTCGAATCACTGAGAGACGCTCGAGATGCGTCGCCAGTAACTCGCCCTCCACCGGCGTGTAACTCCGATCCTCCATGATCAGCGGATAGGGGAGATAGGCAGCGATCTCCGGTGGACAGTTCGGGATGCGATGGTCCATGTCGTAGTCGCCGCCGAGGATGTCGACGTACAGCCAGTCGACCTCGAAGACTGCGATGTGATAGAGCAACGTGGCAACGCTGTGTCGTTGCCCCGGAGGGTTGTGGTCTAGAGCTTGCTGACTGATCCCGTCAACGTAGGCAAGCGTCCGTCGGCGGGTCTCCTGCAGTGTCCACAGAGAGAGTCCGATCTCGGGGTTGAAGTCGGGTTAGGGGCTCGACGGTTTGAGACTTCTCGGTCATGGGCGTTCGGTGTCTACTTGGAGTGCCATCGTCATAACCTAAGGCGCTCATGTTCGACACGCTGACACAGCGATTCGAGTCCGTCTTTGCCGGATTGCGCGGCAAGGGAAAATTGTCGGAGAAGGACATCGACAAGGCACTCCGGGAGGTCCGGCTCGCCCTGCTCGAGGCGGACGTCAATGTTCAGGTGGTCAAGGCCTTTCTCTCCAGGGTCAAGGTGAGGGCTCTGGGCGAGGACGTCGCCAGGTCGATCTCACCGGGTCAACAGGTCATCAAGATCGTTCACGAGGAGCTTGTCACCACCTTGGGCTCCGAGACAACCGAGCTGGTCAAGACGTCACCTCCGCTGGTCATCCTGATGGTCGGGCTCCAGGGTTCGGGCAAGACCACGACAGCAGCCAAGCTCGCCAAGCTGCTCCTGGGCCAGGGCAAGAAGCCAATGCTGGTGGCCGCCGATCTCCAACGTCCCGCCGCCATCGACCAACTGGAGACTCTGGGTGGTCGTATCGACGTCCCTGTGTTCGCCGACCGCGGTGGGAAGGCCCCGAAGCTGGTCAAAGCCGCCATGAAGGAGGCGACTCGCTCCGGGCATGACGTGGTGATCGTTGACACGGCCGGTCGACTTCAGATCGATGACGACCTGATGAGGGAGCTTGCCGCTGTGAAGAAAGCGGCCGCGCCCGATGAGGTCCTGCTCGTTGTCGACGCCATGACGGGACAAGACGCAGTCAATGTCGCCCGAGGGTTCCAGGATCAAATCGGTCTCACCGGGTTGGTCCTGTCCAAACTGGACGGTGATGCCAGGGGTGGGGCTGCCATCTCGGTTGGCGAGGTGACGGGTGCACCGGTCAAGTTCGCCGGCATTGGAGAAGGTTTGGGTGATATCGAGCCGTTTCACCCTGAGCGAATGGCTTCCAGGATTCTGGGTATGGGCGACGTGCTCACTCTGATAGAGAAGGCCGAGTCGGTCTTCGACGAGGCCGACGCCGAAAAGACCGCGAGGAAACTCGAGGCTGGCAAGTTCACTCTCGAGGACTTCCTCATTCAGTTTCAGACCATGAAGTCGATGGGGCCTCTGAAGGACATCCTTGCTATGCTTCCGGGTTCCGGATCGCTCCTTCGTGAGGTCGATATCGATGATCGCGACCTCAAGAGGGTCGAGGCCATCATCCAGTCGATGACAGTCGATGAGCGTCGGAATTCCAAGATCATCGGCGGCAGCCGAAAACGCCGGATCGCGTCCGGGTCGGGCACCAGTCCCCAGGACGTGAACCGGGTTTTGAAGCAGTTTGCCGAGGCACAGAAAATGATGAAGACGCTGGCCGGAGGTCGGGGCATGCCATCCCTGGAGGGCCTGATGAGTGGTCAGCGGACAAAGAGGTGAGTTGATGGTTGTCAGGATGAGACTGATGCGGATGGGCAAGAAGAAACAGCCCATGTACCGTGTGGTGGTTGTGGACGGTCGCGCCCCGCGCGACGGCCGCTACATCGAGCAGATCGGCAGATACGAGCCGCTCCACGATCCGTCGATAGTCGAGATCGACAACGAAAGGGCTGCCGATTGGCTCTCCAAGGGAGCCAGTCCGAGCGAGACTGTCGAGAAGCTCCTCAATATCTCGGGTGCAATGAACACGATGAAGGTCCAGACAGGTGCCATTCACGTGGTGGGCATCGAGAAGGACGAGGAAGACACCATCTCCGAGGAGGAGTGAGCTTGGCCAAGGGCGACATAGTTGAGCGAGTAGTCAGCTACATCATCAAGAGCATCGTGGACGAACCGGATGAAGTTTCGGTCACCGTAGTCGAGCAAGGGCCCGATGAGGTAGTTGCCGAGGTGCGGACAGCGAAAGGCGACATGGGCCGAGTCATCGGTCGGCGTGGGCGCGTGGCCAAGGCCGTTCGTGCCGCTGCCAGTGCTGCCGGTGAAGAAGAGGGGATCACAGCTGGGGTCGAGTTCCTCGACTGAGAGTCCCGACGTCAGAGCCGGACGGCTCGGGCGACCCCACGGACTGGATGGGTTCCTCGGGCTGTATGTAGATCCAGCCGACCTCGAGTACTTCGACCACGGCTCCACTGTGTTTATTCAAGATCGTCCGTTCGTCGTGCGGGCGATTCGTCCTGCCGACAAGGGGTATCAGATCGCGTTTGAGGAAGTCTTCGATCGCAAAGGAGCCGACCAGATTCGGAACCTGGATGTCTTCGTTCCCCAAAGGCGCACTCTCGGTGAGCATGAGTTCTGGACGGACCAGTTGATCGGGTTGGAGGTCCGGCCAGGTGGTGGGACCGTCGTCGCCGTGGTTCATGGCGCAGCGCAGGATCGTCTCGTTGTCGAACGGGATGGGGCGAGGTTCGAGGTGCCGTTTGTGGATGAGTTCGTACCGACCATCGATGTCGAAGGTGGGCATGTCGAGGTCGTGGAGATCGAGGGTCTCAGCGAACCGTCAGGCTGATCGTCACACCCTCGAGGCCTCCGTCTTCCGCGTTCTCATCCCCGACGAAGAGCGACACCTCCCCGGGCGGCAAGACAACCCTGGCCCTGAATTCCCCCCAAGTTTCCAACCCCCCGGCGGCCGTCGTGTTTATCTCGGCGACGAGCTGGTCGCCGGCTGTTGCAATAATCATGACATTGGACTCGAAGGTACGGGCATAGCCGGTCACCTCGATTGTGGGTGTGACTACGCCGGTGTCGAGGGGAGTCACCAGGACAACAATATCCGAAGCGGTTGCAGCTATCGGGTACTCGACGATCCCCGGTTGAAGATCCAGGGTAACCCTTGCCGGTGACCCGTCGACGTGAATGCGCGCCTGTGCAGGTGCCGCGAGGTGAAGATCGATGAACGAGCCTCCTTCGAGGGATCGCACCACATAGAGACGGTCGATCAAGCCCGTCTCGACGAGCTGGTCAGTGATGATTGTCTGGTCGGCGTCGACAGTGACGCGGATGACAGGCACCCCCTCGACGTAGGCGGCAGTGACTGTCGGTGGTGTCGTTGCTGGTGCCCCCTCCGAAGTGACGAACGAAAAGGTGAATGTTTCACAGGCTTCGTCTGCCCTCCAGGAGATTTGGCCGATGACGCTGCTGTCGGACTGGTCCTGATCAAAGGAGGCGATCGTCCCGTCCTCCACGAACTCCCCTTCGTCGGGGCATCCCGCCACAAGGGGCAGCGTCGTCGTGGGTGCAGTCGTGGTGACAGGTTCGGGCCGTGTCGTGATGGGCTCTGAATCCGTGTCGACGGGCGAACAGGCCGCGACGGCGACGATCGTCACTATGCCGAGAGCGATCCGTGCCCGCATGTCGAAAAGGGTAAGACGGACCTCTGAGTAGGGTCGGCAATACCTGTGGAAAGGAAGTGGACATGGCTGAAGCCGTAATCGTTGCTGCCGCCCGCTCACCCATCGGACGTGCCTACAAGGGGTCGCTCATCGATGTGCGTGCTGACGATCTTGCCGGGTTCGCCATCAATGCCGTCATGGAGAAAGTGCCCGAGGTCGATCGAGCTTCGGTCGATGATGCCATGATCGGCTGCGCTCTCACCCATCACGAACAGGGCTACAACGTTGCACGGCCGGCGTCCCTTCTCGGGGGTCTGCCGGACTCGGTTCCGGCGACCACGGTCAATCGGTTCTGCGCTTCCTCGCTGCAGACGATTCGGATGGCGTTCCATGCGATCAAGCAGGGCGAGGGTGACACTTATGTTGCCGGGGGTGTCGAGTCGGTGAGCCGTACCTACGGCAAGGCCTTCGACAGCGACGATCTCAATCCACGCTTCACTGATTCCGATCGTGATGATTTCATCAACAACGTGTACATCCCGATGGGCAATACCGCCGAGAACGTTGCGGAGAAGTACGGGATCACCCGGGAGCGAATGGACGAATTCGCCAAGAGCTCACAGGATCGAGCGGTCGAGTCTCAGAAGAACGGATTCTTCGACCGAGAGATCACCCCGATCGAAGTACCGGACGGCCGGACCATTCGTGACGACGACGGTCCGCGTCCCAACACAACCCTCGAGAAGTTGGCATCGCTCCCACCTGCGTTTCAGCCTGAGGGTTCGGTGACAGCAGGGAACTCTTGCCCGCTGAACGATGGCGCTGCCGCCGTTCTCGTCATGTCCGACCAGCGTGCGGACGAACTCGAGTTGAAACCTCTGGCGCGGATCGTCGCCTCGTCGGTTGCAGGCCTGGAGCCCGAATACATGGGAATGGGACCGGTGTTCGCAGTGCGTAAGGTCCTGGAGCAATCCGGCATGAGTCTGGAGGACATGGACGTTATCGAGATCAACGAGGCCTTTGCCGCCCAGGTATTGGCCTCTGCGGATGAGCTTGGCATCGACATGGACAAGCTCAACCCTCACGGTGGTGCCATTGCTCTCGGTCATCCCTTCGGGATGACAGGGGCACGGATCATGGGAACGCTGCTGAACGACCTGAGCACCCTCGACCGGACCCTCGGTCTCGAGACGATGTGTGTCGGTGGTGGTCAGGGGATGGCGATGATCGTGGAGCGCCTCAACTAGTGACACACCGCTAGCAACCGAGAAGGGGCAGCCTACGCTCCGCTCGTGAAGATCAATGTGATCACCATGTTTCCCGAGTACTTCGAAGGCCCGCTCGACGTCTCCATCGTGGCCCGCGGCATTGAAGACGGTGCCCTTGTCGTGGTTTTGCACGATCTCAGAGAGCATGGTCTCGGCAGGCACCGCCAGCTTGATGACTCACCATTCGGCGGCGGGCCGGGGATGGTGATGATGATCGAACCTATGGCAGCGGCGTTGGAGCCGTTGAGGGACACTCACCGTGTTCTATTCACACCGTCGGGGGCGCCGATGTCGCAGGAGACTCTTGATCGATGGGCCCAGATCGATGACGTGACTTTCGTGTGTGGCCGTTATGAAGGTGTTGATCAACGGGTGATCGACAACTTCATCGACGAGGAGGCCAGTCTCGGTGACTACGTGCTCGCCGGTGGAGAAGTGGCGGCAGCCGCCGCGATCGAGGGAGTGGCTCGGCTGTTGCCAGGTGTGGTCGGCAACCCGGAGTCCACCGAGAAGGAGTCATTCCGCGATTGCCTCCTGGAGGAGCCGGTCTATACCAGACCTGCTGATTTCCAAGGGTGGGCGGTCCCGGAGGTGCTGCTCAGCGGAGACCATGGGAGAATCGAAGAGTGGAGGTCGCAACGGAGACTCGAGCGGACACGCCAACGTCGACCAGACCTACTCCGGAATGGCAAGGATTCCGATACCTGATAGAATTGGTGTCTCGAATCCCGTCTAACACCCCCCGGACGCGTCTAGGAGTCTTTCCATGAACGATCTTCAAGCTGTCGAGAGCGCGCACGTCCGCGACGACATTCCTGAGTTTCGCGCCGGCGACAATGTCAAGGTGAATGTCCGGGTCATGGAGGGTGGTCGCGAGCGCATCCAGGCTTTTGAGGGCATGGTCATTGCTCGCAACGGCACAGGCACCCGTGCCTCTTTTACCGTTCGCAAGCTGAGCTTTGGAGTTGGGGTTGAGCGTGTGTTCCCGGTCCATGCTCCCATCATCAAAAGCATCGAAGTGCTGCGCCGAGGCGACGTTCGTCGCTCCAAGCTCTACTTCCTGCGTGATCGGGTTGGTAGGTCAGCCCGGATCAAGGAGCTCCGAGACTGAGTTCGGACACCCCAGACATGGGCGTGCAGAAGGAATCTGACGACTCGTCGCCGCGCTCACGCCGGCGTTCTTTTTGGGCGGAACTTCCTGGTCTGCTGTTGACAGCGCTCGTCATCGCCGTCCTCATCAAGACTTTCCTCGTCCAACCCTTTTGGATTCCATCCGAGTCGATGCTTCCCGCGATCGAAGTGAACGACCGCGTGATGGTCAACAAGCTCGCTTTCAACTGGGCCGAGCCGAAGAGGGGTGATGTTGTCGTCTTCCGCGATCCAGCCCAGCCCGAACTCGTGGAGTCCATTCCTGAGGCGGTGATCCGGTCGGTGCTGGAAGCGGTCGGCATCCGCACCCGAGGCCGGGACGATCTGATCAAGCGGGTCATCGGATTGCCCGGCGAGACATTGGTGATCGAGGGGAATCAGGTGATGATCGATGGAAGTCCCATTGCAGAGCCCTATTTGAGTTTCGATGTGACCATGGCTGACGAGGGTCCTTTCGTGGTCGGCTCCAACGAGGTGTTTGTCATGGGAGACAACCGCCAATTCAGCTTCGACAGCCGACGTTTTGGGCCTATCTCGTACGACGATCTCATCGGGCGCGCCTTCATTACGATCTGGCCGATTTCCAACTTCGGACCCCTCTAGTGGCGTACTGGAAACTGTCGCTCTAGAAACTGCCGCTCACTCCGCGTAGGTGTTAGACCGGGGTCTGTCATATGATCGCCAGGTCCCTTGGTGCGATGAAGAGAGATGGAAGAAGACCTGGAGCGCTACGAGTCCGAGGTAGAGCTGAAGCTCTACAAGGAGTACCACGACGTCCTTCCGATGTTCACCTACGTCGTTGAGACGGAGCGTCGCTTCTATCTGGCCAACGTTGTGAACATCGATGTTCGGGAAGTAAACGGGTCGGTCTACTTCGAAGTGGAGATGAAAGACGCATGGGTATGGGACATGTTCCGTCCGGCCCGATTCCTCGAGCACGTCCGAGTGCTCACCTTTCGGGACGTCAACGTGGAAGAGCTAGAAAAGGCGGAGCTCTCGATCTAGACGACCCTCGTCGGGAACTTGGGGAGTTTGGTGAGAAGCTGGCTGTCTGGTTCCTGACGGACCACGGGCTCGATGTCGTCGGCGCCAACATTCAGATCGCCGACGGAGAGATTGATCTCATCGCGATCGACGACAACACCCAGGTTGTCGTCGAAGTGAGAACGACCCGTCACCTCGCAGATCCGATCGATGCCATCGGGGAGGCGAAACGTCGTCGCGTCAAAGGTCTCGTCGGCGGCAGCGGTGCTCACCGTGTCGACTTCATCGGCATTCGAATAGACCGGACCGGGTTCGACGTCCATTGGCTTCCTGGGCCAAATTGACGGTGGAGTTTGGCTCTTTCTAATGTTCTAGAACATGAGTCCGTCCTCAGTCGCCATCAGAGTCAGCGGTCTCAGTAAGAAGTACAAGCGAGCCGAAGCATTACGAGGGCTCGATTTCGAGATTCCCACCGGCCAGGTCACTGGTTTTCTTGGCCCGAACGGCTCCGGAAAGACCACCACCTTTCGATCTCTGCTCGGGTTGACCCGACCAAATGAAGGCGACATCGAAATTCTCGGCATGGAGGTGCCGCGTCATCTGTCACAAATCACCAAGAAGGTGGGGGCGATCATTGAAGAGCCAGGACTCATCAAGGCGCATACCGGACGGGTGAATCTTCGGATTGCAGCCGACACACTGGGGTTTGGTCATGACCGCATCAGCGAGATGCTCGAATTTGTCGGTCTCTCTGGTGACGCCGATCGCAGGGCGGACGAGTACTCGAAAGGCATGAGACAAAGACTGGCTTTGGCGGCTGCCCTTCTCGGTGAACCCGAGTTGCTCCTTCTCGATGAGCCGCTCGACGGTCTCGACCCGGCCGGTCAGCATGCCTTCCGAGCGAGACTTCGAGCCCTGGCCGACGAGGGTCGAACCGTCGTGGTCTCCAGCCACGACCTAGCGGATATCGAGGCTCTTGCGGACTACGTGGTTGTGATCGATCACGGTCGCCTCATAATCCAGGGCTCGCTCGAGGACTTGCTTGACGGCGGAATGACTCGAGTGGTTGTCATCAACAGCGATGCGGCGATGAGGGTGCTGTCGGCTGCGGGATTCGATGTCAGGAGTGACGATGTTGGCTTGGTGGTGGAGGCCACCGATGGAGCGGTCATAGTCAGAGCGCTTGCCGAAGCCGACATCTACCCGAGCGAGGTCAGACCAGAGCGAACCTCACTCGAATCGGTTTTTCTTGGAATCACCGGCGAGGAGCAGGCATGAGCCTCATCCACGCCGAGTACCTGAAGATGAGCAGACGAAAGCTGTTCCCGGTGATGCTCCTCATCCTCGGTGCCCTGATGTTGCTCACCGCCGTTCTCTTCTTCGTCGTGATACCGGCCATCCCCGAGTTTGCGGGTGATTCTCCGGTGCCGGAGCGGCCGGATGCCTTCGTGTTCGGCGCACAACAGGTCGCCGGTCAGGCATGGTGGTTTGCGGTAATCCTGGCGACTGCGGTGTTGGGCGGTGAGCTGAGCGGGACGGCCTGGGCGACCGCATTGACCAGAGACTCTCGGAAGCTGAACCATGTCGCCTCCCGATTGCTGATCTTCTCGGCAGCCTCCTGGCTCGCTTTCTTGTTCGGCACTGCGATTTGGGCAGCCGTGACATGGCTTGCGGCAGACGGATCCGGGGCCCCGGAGATAGCGCAGTGGCTGGGTTTGGTCTGGCGTTTTGCATTGATCGCTGTCGCCTGGACATCCATCGGGCTTGGGGCGGTCGCCATGACGAGGTCGATTGGACCCGCCATGGGTATTGCACTTGGGTTCTCCTTTCTGGACAGCATCCTGGCTCCTTTTCTCGGTCCCTACGAGAAGGTGTCCCTCACGGCGGCCTCCAACGCCATGTTCGACGTTGGTGGGGATGGCCCTTTCAGCGTTTTCATACCCGGCGCCGACCTCTCCTTAACCCAAGCAATCGCCATCACCCTGGGTTGGTCTCTTGTGGGTTTTGGGCTGACCTGGTGGGGGCTTCAGCGTCGCGACGCCTGAGCGCCGAAACGTCGGCGCAGTTCCTTGTGCCAGCAGCCGTGATGCCAGTGACGACGCATGTCGGCCTCCTCGATCGGAATGACTACAAGATGGAACGTGCCCGTCGGGATCCTCAGCTGGCACCCCGGGCAGAGGTATTCTTTCTTAGCCTGGTAGGGCTGGATCGGATTGACGGTTATGTCGAGAAGATCGCCCACGCGATAACCGCCAATGTCGAGAGCACGGCAATCACCACAATCGCGATATCCAGGACCGACGTCTCCTGCTCTCGGAAAGGGTTGAATCCCACGTCGAAACGGTAACCGTCCTCAGGGATTGTCTACCGTCACGACCGTGAGCTGGCTCCTGACTCGAGATGACGGTGAGATACGCCGACTGACACTCAACCGGCCAGAGCGGAAGAACGCAGTGCCTCCCGAGGGTTGGCCCGTTCTGCGGGATGCGTTTGCCGACTTTGAGAAGTCCACGGCGAGGGTGCTGATCATCACAGGTGCGGAGGGTGAATTCTGTGCCGGTGCCGACCTGGGCGGAAGTGGGTCTGCGATGGGAGAGTCGGTTGCCCTTCGGCACCGGAGGATGAAGACCGTCGGTGAGGCGGCCTCCGCTCTTCACCGCACCACCAAGCCGACGATCGCCGCCGTTGACGGTGTTGCCGTCGGCGCGGGGATGAACTTGGCTCTCGGCTGTGACATCGTCATCGCCAGCACGAGGGCCCGATTCTCGGAGATATTCGTGAGGCGAGGGCTGACGGTCGACTTTGGTGGAACGTGGCTTCTCCCCCGAATCGTGGGTCTTCAGCGCGCCAAGGAACTCGCCCTATCCGGCCGCATCGTCGACGCCGAGGAGGCTCTTGCAATTGGCATAGCGGTCGAAGTGGTTCCACCAGATGAGCTTGCCGATCGCGCTGGGAGCGTTGCCGAGAGCTTTCTACAGGGGGCGCCGATAGCCCAGATGTTCACCAAACAGGGTCTCAATGCGTCGTTTGAGTCGAGCTTTGCGGAGAGTCTCAGCTGGGAAGGACAGTCTCAGGCGATCGCCATGGGCACAGTCGATGTGCAAGAGGGGATAGCGGCGTTCATGGAGAAACGAGAGCCCAAATGGCGGGGTGAGTAGCCCTACTCTGAGACGATGCCACGAATTGCCGTAGCCGGACCTTCTCCGCTCGTCACGGATGCCGCCGGTCTGATAGCGGCCGCCGGTGGGTCTGTTGTGGACACAGCCGTCGTCGCCGCGCTCACCGCCATGTGCACCGAGCCGGGAATCTGCGCACCGGGGGGAGGCGGATTCCTGACCATCAACGTGCCTGGTGGCGATGCCGTCGTGATCGACGGCTACATGTCTTACCCGGGGCTCGGGTTTTCCGGCGAGTCCAACCTGCGAGAGATAACCATGGATTATGGAGGGGGCGTGACCACCCTCGTCGACGCCGGGTCCGTCGCCGTGCCCGGTGTCTTCGCCGGCTTCGAGTTGGCATGGAGAATGTTTGGAACCGCTCCATGGCAAGAACTCATGGAAGCGGTGGCCGTGACAGTGGAAGGCGGTTTTCCGCTGGGCCAGGCGGCGCACCACTACTTGCTCGACGCCTTTGATCCCATCTTTTCCGCCGATTCCACTGCGCGTAGCGCCCTCTTCAACGAGGGGCGGCTACGCGATGTTGGTGAGACTGTCATGTTCGAGGGTCTCGCTTCGACCCTTCGATATATCGGAAAGGAGGGTGCCCGTGTGTTCTACGAAGGAGACCTTGCCCAGTCGATTGTGGCTGACCTCGAGTCGATGGGCGGGCAACTGACCCGACAGGACATGGCTTCTTATGTTGCCGTGCCACGGGACCCCCTTTTCGTGGAGATCGGGAGGTGGACGTTGCAACTCAACCCGCCACCGGCCGTGGGAGGGGTGACTGTGGCCCTTGCGCTGTCTTCGATCGCGAAGAGTGTTGGCGCGGGCCCCGCCACCTGGGCGGATGCCCTTGTGGGCGCATTCACTTTGAGGGCGGAAGAACTCGAGCCACATGCCGAACTCGAGGTTGCGGCGAACAAAGTGCTGGTCAGGGCGGGTCTTCGCTCCCCGTCGACCATCAGCATCGCCGCCGTTGACGAAGACGGCGGTGCGGTGGCGGTGTCCTGCTCAGCGGGGTACGGGTCCGGTGTGACACCAGCAGGCACCGGCCTGATGATGAACAACGCTGTAGGCGAGATCGAGCTGACTCCGGGTGGACCGGATGCGCACCGGCCAGGCAAGGTCATGATGTCCAACATGGCTCCAACCGTGGCCAGAGCCGGCGACGACGTCGTCGCCATCGGTACACCGGGTGCCGACCGGATCACCAGCGCGCTCGTTGTCACCCTTGAGTGGCTGGTGGGTGGCATGGATCTCGGGGACGCGATCGAGCAACCACGGATTCACCCGGAGTTCGGTGATTGGGGTGTTCGCGTGGCCACCGAGTCTGGTCTCGATCTTGATGGCATCGAGTACCCCTTGAGGCAGTTCGACGGCCTCCACATGTACTTCGGCGGAGTGAACGGTGCGGCGATGGAGGGCGGCCTGCTTCACGGTCACGCCGACAGTCGTCGTCACGGATCGGTGGCCGTGGTCGGCTGAATCCAACCCCCTAGAACCTGTCCCACCCAAGCCGTACGTTGGCTGGCATGTACGCGGTGACCACGTCGGTGGCCCTCGTCGGGGGAGACGTCAGACCGGTAGAGGTGCAGGTTCACGTCGGCCGTCAGCAGGACACTTTCAAACTGAGTGGCCTTCCGGACACCGCTGTGCGCGAGGCCAAGGACAGGGTCAGGGCAGCAGTGGCCTCTTCCGGAATGCGGTTTCCGAATCGGACCGTCACTGTCAATCTCGCGCCTGCGGATCTGCCCAAAGGTGGCACCGACTACGACCTGGCGATTGCCCTAGGTGTCCTTGCGGCGAGTGGCGAGATACCTAAACCCAATGGAGTCGTTGTCGTGGGTGAGCTGGCACTCGACGGGACAGTGCGATCCGGGTCGAGCACCCTCGGCGCGGGTGTGCTTTCGGCGCGGACCAAGCGTCCGTGTCTGGTGGCGACCGATGCTGCGGCAGACACTGCGGCGGTTCCAGGATCGATTGTCCACGGTGTCGGATCGTTGGCCGAGGCGGTGGAGTTGTTGAGACTCGATCTTGGTCAGCGGCGTGGTGTGAGCCCTCGTCCAACACCTCAGGCCCAAGATGGTGCCGACCTATCGGATATCAAGGGCCAGGCTCTGCCACGGCGGGCTATCGAGATCGCGGCCGCCGGTGGGCATCACCTGTTGCTACATGGTCCACCAGGTGGAGGCAAGACCATGCTGGCGCGGCGTCTGCCAGGGATTCTTCCCCAACTTTCGGATCATGAGGCCGTAGAGGTCGCGCTCATCTATGCCGCCGCCGGGCTACGGCGAGGTCTCGACTTCTCTCGCCCGTTTCGGTCTCCACATCACACGGCGTCACGCGCTGCCCTGGTCGGCGGTGGATCGGGCGTCCCCGTTCCAGGGGAGGCATCCTTGGCACATCGGGGGGTTCTCTTTCTGGACGAGCTGGCGGAATTTCCCCGGGGGAATCTCGACACACTTCGCCAGCCTATGGAGGATGGTTTCGTGACGGTGGCGCGTCGGGGGAACACTGCACAGTTCCCCTCCTCGTTTCATCTTGTTGGTGCTTCCAATCCATGTCCATGTGGCTTCTATGGCGATCGACGAAAGCCCTGCGAGTGTCGGCCTGCTGTCTTGGGTCGATACAGGCAGAGAGTCTCGGGACCCCTTCTCGACCGTATCGACCTGGTGGTGAGGGTTGGCCGAGTCGAGGCGTCGGAGGCGGCCGCGCCGGGCGGAGAAAGCTCGAGTGTGATTCGGCAAAGAGTCGAACAGGCAGCTGAGTTCAGACGAGACCGTCCAGCCGAGACCCATCCACGGGCCCGGCAGATGATCCTCGACGCGCTGGATTCAGCCGTGGTGACCGCTCGCGGGGCTGATCGTGTGACCAGCGTGGCTCGAACAATCGCCGACCTCGCTCTGAAGACGAGGGTCGAGGAGGAGCATGTTGCCGAGGCCATGGCTCTCCGCGGCGAGTGGTGACTTTGGGACATCGACTGATCAAGAAAACGTCGGCGGAATACCCGGTCGGTCTTGGGGATCTAGAGGACCCACCATCGCTTTTCGTCGAGGGGAAGGTCGGTGAGATGCCGGGAGTCGCGGTGGTTGGCACCCGCCGGTGCACCCGATATGGCATCGACCTCGCCGAGGCATTCGGTGTTGCCATTGCTCGATCTGGATGGACCACCGTAAGTGGCCTGGCAAGGGGCATCGATGCGGCCGCTCATCGGGGCTGTCTCCGTGATGGTGGGCACGCGGTGGCGGTTCTCGGGTCGGGAATCGATGTTTGCTACCCCGAGGAGAACCGGCCGATCCTGGATGAGATTCTGGCGGAGGGTGGCGCTGTCGTGTCGGAGTATCCGCCCGGCACGCCGCCAGATCGTTGGCGATTTCCCGCTCGGAACCGGATCATCGCGGCAATGTCGAGCGCCGTCGTGATCGTAGAAGCCGCCAAGACTGGCGGGGCGCTGATTACGGCTCGACTCGCTGCCGAGATCGGCCGCCCTGTTTTCGTAGTCCCCGGGGACGTGGACCGGCCCGCGTCCGAAGGGTGCAATCTCCTCATCCGCGACGGCGCCAATCCGGTGCTCGGAGCCGCGGACCTGATTGAGGAGCTCTCGTTGATTTTGGGACCACCGGCGCGTGAGATGGTCAGGGAGAGCGAGGCAGACCTGCCACCAGGCGGCGTTGCGCTTGATGATCTGTCAGCGCATTGGTCGGTCACGATGAGTGAGGCTCTGGTCCGTGTGGGAAAACTCCAACTCGAAGGACGGGTGCGTCGTCAAGGCGAGATGATCGTTCCCACTTGAGTGCTACCGTCGCCACGGGTTGCAACGCAATACCCTTTCGGTGTGCGTGTTCCTGAATTGCCGGCATGGGCCGAACCTTCCGTTGGGCCCTATCTGAGGCGACTCGTCGACCAGCGGGGCCTCTCACCTCACACGGTCGATGCCTACCGACGCGACTTGCATCAGTTCTTCGACTATTGCGACCGTGGAAATCTCGACCGAATCTCTGATGTCGAACGACGTCACTGCCGCCGATATCTGGCGTTTCTCGATACCAGGGGTTACTCCCGCCGATCGATCGCGAGGAAGGCCTCGGCGGTTCGGGCCTTCTATGCCGATGCTTCCAAACGTGGCCTCGTTGAGGTCAATCCCTTCGACGGCGTAGCCCGTCCCAAGTTGAACAGACCCCTCCCCCATGCGCTGCCGGCACGGACTGTGGGCCATGCTCTGGACGGCATTGACACCTCCGACCCGAAGGGTTTGCGCGACAAAGCTTTGATGGAGACTCTGTACGCCACCGGACTTAGGGTTTCGGAATTGGCATCCATGTCGACGGCTGATGTCGGCTCGGACACAGTCACCGTGGTAGGGAAGGGCGGCAAAACACGTCGTGTTCCGGTGGGCCGGCCCGCCCAGGAATCCATGGATCTCTATTTGAGAGAGAGTCGGCCACGTCTTGCCGCAGTCGGTGCCGGAGACGCGCTGTGGGTGGGTGTGCGCGGGGGCGCTCTAGACATTCGGGGGATCCGACGAGTCGTTTCCAATCGGCTCGCCACCTTCCCTCACGCCCTCCGCCACAGCTTTGCCACGCATCTGCTCGAAGGTGGGGCAGACTTGCGCACAGTCCAGGATCTATTAGGACATAGCGATCTGGCGACCACCCAGATCTACACTGCCATTACCCGTCAGCATTTGCGAGGTACCTATGACCGAAGCCACCCGAGAGCCTGATGAGAAGACTCAGGTCGAAGGTCTGTGGGAAGTCTTCAAGGCTTCCGGTGGTGCTGATGCCCGTGAACGACTGATTCTCCATTACTCGCCGCTGGTGAAATATGTGGCCGGAAGAGTTGGTGCGGGTCTTCCGCGTTCGGTCGATCAGAATGACCTGGCCAGTTATGGACTCTTCGGCCTCATCGATGCGATCGACAAATTCGAACCTGAACGTGGCTTCAAATTCGAGACCTATGCGATCAACCGCATCAAGGGAGCGATTCTCGACGAGTTGAGAGCTCTCGACTGGGTGCCCAGGTCGGTTCGCTCCCGGGCTCGCCGGATCGAAGCGGCAGTTGTCGAACTCGAGCACAAGTTGAAGCGGACTCCGACCGAGGAAGAACTTGCTCTCAACATCGAGATGGATGTTGAGGAACTCCGTAGTGCTTTGGCCGAGATTGGTCGGTCCGGCATCGCGGCTCTGGACGAGTTCGTTTCCGGTGATTCACAGACCTCAATGGGGGAGATGCTCGCCGATCCTACCGGTATCTCGCCGGAGGTCGCATTCCAGTCAGAGGAGACGCGGAGAGGTTTGGCCGAAGCTGTCAACAGGCTTCCGGAACGGGAGCGACTCGTTGTCACTCTCTATTACTACGAGGGGATGACCCTCGCTGAGATCGGCGGTGTGCTCGGAGTAACCGAGTCCCGCGTCTGCCAGATACACGCCAAGACGATGATGTCTCTCCGTAACCGTCTCGGCGACCCTGCCTGGGGCTGATCCAACCCTTTGTGCGTCGATATATTGAATTTGCTCGCCAAATCTGATGACACGGGTCGAGTCTGGCAGCGCGGTGACGCCGATTACCCAAACGGATCGGGGCTCCCTTACAATCTCGACCATTACGCACGCTCGTGAACCCCTGACTGGTCGAGCCTTCTCAGATTGAGACCGTTCGAAGAAGGGGCACCCCTTTCGAGGGTGGGGCCAGGCCCAACGGGCGGAGGAACATAACCAGAAAGGAGCCCCCAATTGTGGCTGAAGTCACGATGAAGCAACTCTTGGAGGCCGGCGTCCATTTCGGTCATCAGACCCGACGTTGGAACCCCAAGATGAGCCCCTATATCTACGGGGAGCGCAACGGAATCCACATCATCGACCTTCGTCAGACCGTTCTTCAGGTAGCCGAGGCGGTCGACTTTGCCCGTGACGTCGCGGTGGAAGGCGGCTCGGTCCTTTTCGTCGGCACTAAGAAGCAGGCTCAGGTAGCCGTCGCCGAGCACGCGACCCGGTCTGGCCAGCCCTATGTGAACTTTCGCTGGCTTGGCGGAATGCTCACCAACTTCAGGACGATCCAGAAGCGCATCTTCTACATGAAAGAGCTGAGTCGCATGGAGGAGTCCGGCGACATGGACTCACTTCCCAAGAAGGAGCGTCTCAAGTTGCGTCGTGAGTTTGCCAAACTCGAAGTCAACCTCGGTGGTGTGGTCGATATGGCGAGGTTGCCGGAAGCCGTTCTCATCATCGACGTCAATACCGAGGCAACCGCTGTCAAGGAGGCAGATCGCCTCGGCATCCCCATCATCGCTCTGGTCGACTCAAACTCGGATCCCGATGCCGTCGACTACCTGATTCCGGGCAATGACGATGCCATCCGTGCCGCCGACCTGATCGCCGGGGCCATTGCCGATGCGGTGATTGAAGGTAAGGAGATTGCCTCCAAGAAGAAGCCGGCAAAGGCCGAGGACGAGGCCGAGGAGTCTTGATCAGGTAGGAGATCCGCATGGCCGATTTCACAGCGAAAGACATACAAAAACTTCGCCACGACGCCGGTGTCGGCATGATGGACGCCAAGAAGGCCCTTGCTGATTCAGGTGGTGACCTGGATCAGGCCTTCGATCTGCTGCGAGAACGTGGCCAGGCCAAGATGGCAAAGCGCGCCGACCGCGAGGCCGGAGAAGGTGTCATCGGCAGCTATGTACATATCCAAAATGATCGTCCGGTTCTGGGGGTGTTGGTCGAACTCGCCTGTGAGACAGACTTCGTGGCTAAGAGTGCCGAATTCAAACAGGTGGCGGATGACATCGCCATGCATGTCGGTTGGTCCGACCCACAGTGGGTTTCCCGAGATGATGTGGACGAGGACGCCATCTCCAAGGAGCGCAAATTGATCGCTCGTCAGGCCGAGACTGAGGGCAAACCCGCGGAGATCATCGAGAGGATCGTCGCCGGCAAGATCGAGTCGTGGTACGCCGAGAACGTTCTCTCCGACCAGGAGTTTGTTAACACTGAGAGGTTTGACGGCACTGTTGGCGACATGGTTGGTGCATTGGGGTCGAGAATGGGCGAGAACATCTTGGTGCGTAAGGTTGCTCGTGTTGCCGTCGGAGGCTAGGAGAACAGTTGTCTGAAACCCCGAATAGACGAGTATTGCTCAAGCTTTCCGGTGAGGCTTTTGCCGATCCATCTATTGGCTACGGCATCGATCCACTCACCGTTCATCGGGTGGCCGACGAGATCTCCGAGGCGGTGGCGACCGGAGTCGAAGTCGCAATTGTCGTTGGCGGGGGGAACATCTTCCGCGGCGTTTCCCAAGCCGCCAAAGGGATGGATGCAGCCACCGCCGATTACATGGGGATGCTTGCCACCGTGATCAACGCTCTCGCTCTGAGGGATGCGTTGGAGAATCAGGGTGTCATCACCCGAGTCCAGAGTGCCATCACGATGCAGGAATTGGCAGAGCCGTACATCAGGCTGAGGGCCATCCGACACCTCGAGAAAGGCCGGGTCGTGATCTTCGCCGCCGGCACCGGGAACCCTTTCTTCACTACCGACACAACCGCCGCTCTCCGTGCCATCGAGATCGGTGCCGACGCGCTGCTCAAGGCTTCGAAGGTCGATGGCATCTATGACTCGGATCCCGCAACCAACAAGGATGCCAGCAGAATCAGTGAGCTCTCCTATATGGAGTTCATTGCTCGCGAACTTCGGGTGATGGACACCACCGCCGTTACGATGTGCAAAGAGCACAACGTGCCGATTCACGTCTTCGATATGACCACCCCAGGCAACATCGTCAGGGCCGTTCACGGCGATCAGATCGGCACAGTGGTCCACTGAAGAGGAGAACGAGTTGATCAGCGATCTTTTGATCGAAGCCAAGCAAAAGATGGAGATGGCGGCTGATCACGTGGGCAACGAGTTTGCCACCATAAGAACAGGTCGGGCCAATCCTCAGCTGCTACATCGGATAACAGTGGATTACTACGACACTCCGACACCGCTTCAGCAGCTCGCATCGATCTCCGTGCCGGAACCACGGTTGCTGGTGGTCCAACCGTTCGACAGGTCGACCGTCGGGGACATCGAGAGGTCACTTCAGCAAGCGGACCTCGGTCTCAACCCTACCAACGACGGAACCGTCATCCGGATCGCCTTTCCACCGCTCACCGAAGAGCGTCGTCAGGAGTTGATCAAAGTCGTCAGACATATGGCGGAGGAGGGTCGCGTGGCTATCCGAAATGTACGCCGCCACTCGAAGTCCGACATAGAGGCCCTTCATGGGGAAATTTCCGACGACGACATTCGACGTGGCGAGGAGGAGCTTCAGGATCTGACCGACAAGTACGTCGAGATGATCGAGTCCCTTCTTGGCAATAAAGAAGACGAGCTTCTCGAGGTTTGACTTGGCCGATCAAGACCCCACAGACCAGAACGGACAGGAATCCAAACGTCCCCGTGAGGACGATGACAAGGAAGCTGCCGAAGTGGCTCCCCCGCCCGGAATAGATGCCTCCGAGTCCGATAACGACGCCGAGTCGGACGTCTCCGAATTGGCTGACGAGTCGGCTGTGGAGCCGGATCAGTCTGGCGAGAAGACATCGGATGAGTCTGGCGAGAAGACATCGGATGAGACAAAAGATTCTGATTCGGACGACGTCGATTGGGAGGCGATGGCGGAGAGCAAGACAAGGGTCGACAACTTCACGTCTGGCCAATACCTCTCCGCCACCACGGAGGAATACAAGGGTCTCGCGGAGACTGTGAGTCGCGCCGCCGAAGAGGAATGGGAGATGCAGGCGGTGGCAGCAACCCTCCCCGGGGTGGAAAGCGGTCTCGTCGGGTTCGAGGACGTTTCCGGAAAAGTGACCGACTCCGAAGAGTCCTATGAGGCTGTCGAACAGGCTGCCTCATCTGACCTGACGATGCGTATCGCGTCTGGATTGACCATATTCGGCTTATTCTTGGGGAGTCTGGTTCTTGGTGGGTGGTGGTTCACTGCCTTCGTGATCCTCGTCATGGTCGTGGCCGTCGGAGAGTTGTACGCCAATCTCCGCACAAAGGACTACCGCCCGATTGCTTTGTTTGGCATCGTTGGTGTGATCCTGATGGGTGTGGGCGCCCATAGCGGTGGCGCTGCGGCGATTGGAGGGTGGGCCGCCCTTGTTGCAGTAGCCACGGTTCTTTTATTCTCGCTGACCCCGAGAAAGAGCCCCGCCGAGAACCTCTCGGTGACGGTCCTCGGTTTCGCCTGGGTGGGAATGCTCTCTTTTGCGATCCTCGTGGCAAACGGACCACATCCGGTCGCCTACATCCTGTTTGTGGTGCTTCTGATAGCTTTCAATGACATCGGCTCATATTTCGTCGGCCGCGCATTCGGCCGGCGAAAGATGGCTCCCAAGGTTTCGCCCAACAAGACAATCGAAGGCTTTATAGGAGGTCTGATCGTTGTTGGGGTGGTGGCCTCGATCTTGGTCACCTTCCCGCCCTGGGATCCGATTGGACTGGCCAAGGGCTTGGCGGCCGCCGCGGTGGTCGGGTTGTTCGCGCCTCTCGGTGATCTCGTTGAGTCCATGGTGAAGAGAAGTATCGAGGTAAAAGACATGGGATCGGTGCTACCCGGTCACGGCGGGATGCTCGACCGGATAGACGGCTTCCTTTTCGCCGTTCCTGCCATCTATTTCCTGTTCAGAGCCTTCGAACTACTGTGAGTCGCCCGGTTGTCGTCCTAGGGGCGACCGGTTCGATTGGATCCCAGACCCTTGAAGTGGCAGATGCTCTCGGCATGGAGGTGTCTGTGGTAGCTGCTCTAAGACCCTCCCGGCGGTTTGCCGAGGTAGCCGCTTCCCACCCGGACGCGAGGCTCATAGTCGTCGGCGGCTCATCCGAGGAGAGGGCCGACTTCGAGTCCGTCGTCGGCAGAGAGGTGGAGTATGACTCTCCGGCAGTTCTAGATGCATCCGCAACACCGGGAGCCGTTGTTGTCAACGGGATCGTCGGGGCTGCTGGGCTCCGGGCGACGTTGGCCACTCTCGAGGCGGGAAACCGCCTTGCCCTGGCGAACAAGGAGAGCTTGGTCGCTGGTGGGCCAGTCGTGAAGCAGGCTCTTCGGCACGGTGGTGAAATGATCCCCGTGGACAGTGAGCACTCTGCTCTGTTTCAGTGTCTTCAAGGTGAGCCGCCGGAAGCTGTTGCCAAGTTGGTGCTTACCGCCTCCGGAGGGCCGTTTCGCGGCCGCAGCCGCGACTCGCTCAAGGAGGTGACCCCCGAGGAGGCCCTGAAACATCCGACTTGGGACATGGGTCAACGTGTAACGATCGACTCGGCCACGCTCTTCAACAAGGGTCTCGAAGTCATCGAGACGCACTATCTGTTCGATGTCCCTTACGACCGGATAGACGTTGTGGTCCACCCACAATCGGTTCTCCACTCGGCGGTCGAGTTCATTGATGGCTCCTGGAAGGGGCACTTCGGGCAGCCCGACATGCGTATCCCCATTCAATACGCCCTCACTGCTCCGGCGCGATCAAACTCACCCGCCGCTCCCTTCTCGCTCACAGGGCGGGAACTGACCTTTGAGGACGTTGACAGAACGACCTTCCCTGCGCTCGACCTGGCGTTCGCGGCCGGTCGGAGAGGAGGTTCGGCCCCGGCCGTCCTCAATGCGGCGGACGAGGTGGCCGTCGAGGCGTTCCTTCAACATCGACTTGGTTTTCTTGGGATCACCGATGTCGTTGGCCTTACCCTCGACAAGGTCGAATGGCGAGAACTGGGCAGTGTTGACGATGTACTCGAAGTCGATCGCGAGGCAAGGGCGATTGCCGCGACTCTGGTCGCCGGTGCGTGCTGAGTAGAGGAAGCATGGGGGTATCGTGACGTCATCCTTGGGGGCATATCTGCAGCGATTGCCATGGTTTTCTTTGTCATTGCCCATGAGGCGGGTCACTTTTGACGGCTAAGGCGGTGGGGGAAGTAGGGTTCACACGAGGGTCGAGAACGTTTGGCCCATGGTTTGGGGTGGTGATCTAGATGCTTGGGGGCATAGCTGCGGTGATAGCCATCGTCTTCTTTTTCACTGCCCAGAAACGTTTGGCCCGTGGTCTGGGGGTGGTGATCTAGATGCTTGGGGGCATAGCTGCGGTGATAGCCATCGTCTTCTTTGTCACTGCCCATGAGGCGGGTCACTTCTTGGCCGCCAAGGCGGTGGGGATGAAGGCGACCCAGTTCTTCTTTGGCTTCGGACCAAAGATCTGGTCGATGCAAAGAGGCGAGACCGAGTACGGCTTCAAGTGGATTCCTCTTGGTGGCTACGTGCGGATTGTCGGGATGAACCCCATGGAGGAGGTGGCTCCAGGTGATATAGGGCGCACCTACCGGGAGAAGAAGTTCTGGGAGAAGAGCGTGGTCGTTCTCGCCGGGGTGGGGATGAATTTCCTCATCGCCTTCGTCATGTTCTACGGGATTTTCCTGGTGGTCGGTGTCCCCGGTGGCCCCACACTCGAGGTGGGTCTAGTAGTCGAAGAGTCCCCTGCCGAACAAGCGGGTTTGCAGGAGGGTGATGTGATCGTTGCGATCGGCTCTCACGTGGTCACGGAGTGGGACGAGTTCACCACGGCCATCCAGTCCGAGGGACCGGGCCCGACGTCGGTCACAGTTGATCGGGATGGCGAATTGATCACTCTCGAGGTTGATCTTACGGAGAGCGAGTTGATCGCCGGAGCGGGTTTTCTGGGGGTGGCTCCGACGCAAGTGCAGACTGATGTCGGTCCGATCGAGTCCATTGGCCTGGCAGGGCAACTGGTCTGGGGGGGCATAGCGGACACGTTCGGTGCCCTGTTCAAGATGGTGCGCCCCTCTTCGCTGGCCCAGTATCTTGGGGTGTTCCTGGGCGATACCGACGTGCCAAACGAAATTCGTCCCGTGAGCCCAATTGGGATTGTGGCGATCGGCAGCCAAGTGGAGAACCCAGCGGTCTTTCTGGCGATCCTCGCCTATGTCAACGTGTTCCTTGCCACTATCAATCTCCTCCCCTTATTCCCGCTCGACGGGGGCCATTTCGCGGTGGCTCTCTACGAGAAGCTGACAGGTAGAGAGCCGGACATCCGCCGGCTCGCGCCGGTTGCGGTGGCGGTCATCGGTCTCTTCTTGTTTTTGGGGTTCGTGGCCATCATCCTCGACGTGACTGACCCGATCAGCCTGTAGACACGGCCTCCTGGGCCAGCCGGCCTATGACCATCCGCCCGGAGCGTTTGACCTCTGCAAAGAGCGACAAGGTTGCAGCCAAGACGGCGTGCAACGCCCCGAAATGGACGTCATCTTTCCACATGCGGGATCAGCGGGTCTACCGTTAGAGGGTGACCTTCGAAAGACGTCTGACCCGACAGCTTCACGTCGGTGCCGTCCCTGTGGGTGGGGGAGCACCGATAACCGTCCAGTCGATGACCACGACGAAAACGGCTGACGTCGACGGGACCCTTGCCCAGGTTTATGCCCTCGCAGGAGCCGGGGCGGACATCGTTCGGATCACTTGCAACGACGTGGAAGCCGCGCAAGGTCTCGCCGAGATCGTGCCGCGTAGCCCGGTCCCGATCATTGCCGACATCCACTATCAATACCGGTTGGCCCTTGCCTCGATCGAAGCCGGCGTCCAGGGGCTTCGGCTCAATCCCGGGAACATCCGCAAAGAGGACCAGATCAAGATCGTCGCCCGCGAGGCCAAGGACCGAGGGCTTCCTATTCGAGTAGGTGTGAACGCAGGTTCTCTCGACAGGAATTTGCTGGAGAAGCATGGTTCTGCTTCGCCGCAGGCTCTCGTTGAATCTGCCCAGACGGAGATTCGGTACCTAGAAGAGGTGGACTTCACAGACATCAAGATTTCGGTCAAGCACTCCAATGTTTCGACAATGGTTGAGTCGTATCGATTGCTCGCCGACACAATCGATTACCCGCTGCATCTCGGCGTTACGGAGGCCGGCCCACCACCAGCCGGTCTCATCAAATCGGTCGCGGGGATCGGAACTCTCCTCAACGAAGGCATCGGAGACACGATTCGGTTCTCGCTCACGGCCGATCCAGTGGAAGAGGCCAAAGCCGGGCGACAACTCCTCGAATTTCTCGGGCTGCGGGAACGGAAGGGGTTGGACCTGATCGCATGTCCGTCTTGCGGACGAGCCGAAGTCGATGTGATCGAGGTGGCCACGGCCGCGCAAAAGGCGCTCGAGGAAGCAAATCTTGCGATTCAGGTTGCTGTTATGGGCTGCGTAGTCAACGGACCCGGGGAGGCCCGGGAAGCCGATATTGGTATCGCAGCTGGACGGGGGCGGGGCCACCTATTCATCAAGGGACGTGTGGTCCGTGTGGTGCCTGAGGAAGAGATGGTTGATGCATTACTCGACGAGGCCCAAAAACTCGTGGACGAAGGCGTGGAAGCCCGACTTGCTCACGCCGAGGAAAATGCCGAGGAAATCGCCGCAGCGGACCGTCGACAACTCGTAGAGATCCAGGGCGATGCCAACCGGGCCACCGAGCGTCGGGCTCGGGTCGCCGAAGTAGCCAATAAGGACTGATCGTTTGTGCGGTCGGTAACGGCCGCCGTGCGTAGAAACAGTCGAGGGATGGTTGCGGCTGATTCTCGATTCGCCGATGCCTGCCATTACTGGTGCGGGTCACACTGGAGCCACGGTGGTCCCACCGACCTGGACAACCTGATTCTCCTCTGCGGATTTCATCACCGGTTTGTCCACGAACACGGATGGCACATCACCACCAACGAGAACAACCAGTTCCAGTTTCGTAAATCCGACTGGATCCTTTACCCCAAACCCAAACCAGACTTACATCCACGACTCGCCGCCCTGGTAGGCACCCGATCTACATAGGGGCAGCCGCCCCCGCCTCCGGACCAACGACCGAAACGACCTGAGCTAAACGAAGATTGGTGACTACCGTCCCCGTCTCCCATGCGCTGGTCAGAAGCACACATACCAACACTCCGAGACGCTCCCGCCGATGCCGAGGCCGTGAGCCATAAACTGCTGGTCCGAGGCGGTTTTATCCGCCAACTTGCCGCAGGCTCCTACACGATGCTGCCCCTGGGTCAGAAGGTCCGTCTCAAAGTGACAGGGATCATCCGCGAGGAGATGGATGCCATCGGCGGCCAGGAGATGGTGCTGCCAACCCTTCACCCCGCCGAAGTTTGGAAGAAATCTGAGCGGTACGACCTGATGGGTGAGAACCTCTTCAAGCTCAAAGACCGCAAAGGCACCGATCTGGTCCTGGGAATGACCGAGGAAGAGATCTTCGCCATGCTGGCCACCGAGCTCTTCTCCTACAGGGACCTCCCGCAGATCTGGTACCAGATGCACACCAAATTCCGTGACGAGCCTCGTCCGAAGTCAGGTCTGCTCCGGGTGCGGGAGTTCACCATGAAGGACTCCTACACCCTTGACATCGATGGGCCGGGCCTAGATGCCGGCTTCGACAAGCACCATGAGGCCTACAAGAGAATCTTTGCCCGAATTGGCCTGACCGCCATTGGCGTTCAGGCCTCGTCAGGCGCGATGGGGGGCTCGGAGTCCATCGAGTTCATGCAAAGAAGTGATGCCGGCGAGGACTGGGTCGTCACTTGCGAAAACTGTGACTACCGGGCGAACATACAGAAAGCGGTTTCGACATTGCCCGAGGTCGACGACGACGAGTCGAGTGAGCTGACGCGGTTCGCCACTCCCGGATTGAGGACAATAAATGCCCTTGCCGATGCCCATCCGGACATCGCCACCGCTGAGCGTCAGATCAAATCCCTCGTTTATGTCGTCGATGGGGAGCCGGTCATCGTCCTCCTCCGAGGTGACCATGACCTTCAGGAGCAGAAGCTGATGGACGCCATCGGAGCCGCCGATCTGCGGGCGAGTCTCCCCGAGGAGATCAGGGATCTACTCGGCGCCGACCCCGGCAGCCTCGGGGCGGTCGGTGTCGAAGGTGTCCGGATTCTCGCCGACCCCGCCCTCAAGGGTCGCCTTGGAATGACTACCGGAGCCAACGAGGACGATTGGCATTACAAGGGCGTCGACGTCTCACGCGACATCGATGTCACCCAATGGGCGGAGTTGAGAGCTATCACTACCGGGGAGACGTGTGTCGAGTGTGGGCATTCTCTGGAGTTGTGGAAGGGGATAGAGGTTGGCCACATCTTCAAGCTCGGGACCAAGTACTCAGAGGCCTTTGGCGCCTATGTCCAGGACGAGGATGGTGAGAGCCGCCCCATCATCATGGGCTCCTATGGGATCGGAGTCGAGCGTGGAATGGCGGCTGTCGTTGAGGCCAACCACGATGAGAACGGAATCATCTGGCCTGTCTCGGTGGCTCCCTTCGAAGTTGTGATCACCGTTGTTCGGGTCGATGACGAGCAGACGAGAGCCGTCGCCGAAGACCTGTACAACAAACTCGAAGGGGCAGGTACCGATGTGCTCCTAGACGATCGGGTGGAGCGTCCGGGGGTCAAGTTCGCCGACTCCGAATTGATAGGGATTCCCTACCGAATCACAGTTGGTCCTCGGGGGGTGGCCGAGGGCGTGGTCGAACTCACCGAGCGCAGGGGGCTCGAGAAGGAGAATGTGGCGTTGGGGGAGGTGGCGACGACGGTCATCGACAGCGTCGGGAGGCACCGTTTTGGCATTTAGGGCTGAGGTTCGTTTGGCCTTATAATCCGGGCGGACAACAGGACGCTTTTCATCAGGTGGGCGCCCAGGGCGCTCATCTGTTTTGTCGTGGAGTGACATAAGTGACGCAGGTAGCCGACATATGGGATGTGGTGGAGCCCTACCTCGCCGCGGAGCGACTCGAGCTGGATGATCTCGAGCTTGCCGGGCGGGGCCAGGGTCTGATTCTTCGCGTCACAGTAGATGGGGAGGGCGTCACGGTTGATCGTCTCGCATCCCTTGCCAGGGGGTTGTCGAGGTTGCTCGACAACGAAACTGAATTAGAGGGCCAGTACCAACTCGAGGTGAGCTCTCCTGGTTTGGAGCGAAAGCTGAGACGACCCTCGCATTATCAGAAGTCGGTGGGCCGAGAGTTGGTGGCCAAAGTGTCTCTTGGTGAAACGAAGACAACTATTCGAGGGATCCTCGCAGATGCCAACGAAGACTCATTCACGATCGAGGCCGATGATGGTCTGAACGTGGTCAGTTATGAAGATGTAATCACCGCCAAGACGGTGTTCCGGTGGGAGAAGGCCCATAAGCCGGGCCACTGAAGGAGGAACATGAAGCTTGACACGATGATGGAGGCCATCGAGGTTCTCGCTCGCGAGCGGGGTGTGGGGGTCGATGCGATTCTCGATGCCTTCGCCAACGCCCTGGTCGCTGCTTACAAGCGGAGTCCTGGTGCGGCCGAAGAGGCGAGGGTCACGATCGACCCCGAATCCGGAGAGGTAACGGTCTACGCCCAGGAGCTCGATGAGGACGGCAACGTTATCGACGAGTGGGAGGACACGCCCGAGGGGGAGGCTTTCGGGCGGATTGCCGCTCAGTCGTTCAAGCAGGTCATGCAATTCAAGCTGCGTGAGGCCAAACGTGAGATCGTCTACGAGATGTATGAGGGCCGGGAGGGGGACCTCGTCACCGGAATCGTGCAGCAAGTGGACTACCGGTCAGTCATCCTCGATCTTGGTGACGCCGAAGCCATCCTCCCGGGTAGTGAGCGAATTCCATTCGAGCGTCTGGAGCGTGGGAATCGTGTCAAGGCGTTGATCCTCGAGGTTCGCAATGAGCCCAAGGGCGCGCAAATAGTTGTCTCTCGAAGTCACCCGGACCTTGTTCGGCGTCTCCTCGAACTCGAAGTGCCTGAGCTCACCGACGGAACCGTGGAGATCGTCAACATCGCCAGAGAACCTGGCCACCGCAGCAAGATTGCCGTGATATCACATGATCCCAATGTGGATCCCAAGGGCGCCTGCGTCGGTGCCCGTGGATCTCGCGTCCGCCAGGTTGTAAACGAACTTCGTGGCGAAAAGGTGGACGTTGTCCAGTGGCGCGACGATGTCGCTCAGTTCATTGCGGAGGCGCTGGGTCCGGCCAAGGTGAAAGAAGTTCGCATCGATGAAGAGGAGAAAACGGCGGAAGTCATCGTCTCAGAGCATCAATTGTCGCTGGCCATCGGGAAAGAGGGCCAAAACGCCCGTCTTGCCGCCCGTCTCTCCGGCTACAAAGTCGACATTCGCTCCGATGTGGAACCCGTTGTTGAGGAGGTCGAGACCGCGGCCAAAGGTGAGACCCCGGTCGAAGATGAGGCTGCTGCGACCGAGGAGACTCCAGATGGGGGCGACGCCCCGGTCGAAGATGAGGCTGCTGCGATCGAGGAGACTCCAGATGGGGGCGACGCTCCAGTCGAAGATGAGGCTGCTGCGACCGAGGAGACCCCCGCAGAAGAAACCGACGATGAGGACGCGGTTGAAGGGCCGGCTACGGACGAGAGTGAGTGATCGCTGAATGAGGGTTTATGAACTGGCGCGCGATTTGGGCGTCGATTCCAAGGAGGTCCTCGCACATGCCGGGGAACTCGAAATTGACGTCAAAACGGCGTCATCGGGCCTGAGCGACGAGGCCGCGGAACTGCTGCGTCTCGCGTTTGCCCCGGCAGACGAGTCTCCGACAGAAGAGCCGGTCGAGGAGACAGCCGGGGAAGAGACCGTCGTGGAGGCCGATGAAGAGGAAGAGTCCGTCGTGGCGGTGTCCGAGCCCGAACAGGAAATTCAGCTCGCCTCTATAACCGAAGGTGCCACGGTGGCTGAATTCGCCGATGCCGTCGGACAGCCGGCCAGCGCGGTCGTGAAGGCCCTCCTCGACCAGGGAATTCCGGCTGGCGCCGGACAGCAGATGCCTGCCGAGCTAGTCGACTCGATCGCCGAGAGTTTCGGATACATCATCGACGTCAAGGGCGTACCCGAATCACCGGCGGTGGCCGAGCGCCCCCAGTTCGATGATGATGAGTCAGATCTGACGCCGCGTCCAGCAGTCGTAACGGTTATGGGCCACGTTGACCACGGCAAGACGACCCTCCTCGACACGATCCGCAAGGCCAATGTCGTCGAAGGAGAACAGGGAGGCATCACCCAACACATCGGTGCCTACCAGGTTGACGTCAGTGGTCATCATGTCACTTTTATCGACACGCCGGGACACGAGGCGTTTACCGCGCTTCGTGCCCGTGGAGCCAATATCACCGACATTGTCGTGCTGGTTGTTGCGGCGGACGATGGGGTCATGCCGCAGACAGTCGAATCCATCTCCCATGCGAAGGCCGCCGGGGTGAAGATGATCGTTGCTGTCAACAAGATGGATGTTCCTGGCGCAGACCCGCTCCGAGTGCGCACTGAGCTCACCAATTACGACGTCGTCACTGAGGACCTGGGGGGCGACGTTCCCAGTGTTGAGATTTCCGCTCTTTCCGGCGATGGCGTTGACGAGCTTCTGGAAGTCATCGATCTGATCGCCCAGCTTGAAGAATTCAAGGGCAACCCGAAGCCGAGTGCCTCAGGCGTCGTGGTTGAAGCCCAGTTCGAGCTGGGCCGTGGTCCGGTCGCATCGGTGATCGTTCAGAGGGGGACCCTCAAGCAGGGCGACCCATTCGTTGCCGGCCCGGTGGCAGGTCGTGTCAGAGCTCTTCTGAGCGATGAAGGCCACCAGATCGAGTCCGCCGGCCCGTCGGCTCCGGTCCAGATCATGGGTTGGAAAGAGGTCCCTGCTGCCGGTGACTACTTCGAGGTCATGAAGAACGACCGAGAGGCGCGCAAATTGGCCGCCGAACGGAGTGAAGCCATTCGGTCCCAGTCTCATGTTGCTCCAAGCGCCCGAGATCGACTTCAGGGGCTTCTCGAATCGCTGCGAAGTGAGGATGCGACCCTCAACGTCATCGTCAAGGCCGACGCTCAAGGATCGCTGGAGGCCCTTCGCGATTCCATCGGCAAGATCGAACGCGAGGGTGGAAAGATCCAGATAATCCACACTGCGGTCGGGGGGATCAACGAAAACGACGTAACCCTCGCCGAGGTGACTGAATCGGTGATCGTCGGCTTCAATGTCCGTCCGGAGCCCAAGGCGCGCAAACTAGCCGAGAGGGCAGGCATCGAGATTCGGACCTATGGGATCATCTATGAGCTCCTCGAGGAGATCGAGCAGCTTCTCGTTGGCCAGCTTGCCCCCGACAAGGAGGAGCAGGTTCTCGGAACGGCAGAGGTGCGCGCCATTTTCAAGGTGCCGAAACTCGGGACTGTCGCCGGTTGTTTGGTTATCGAGGGTGTCGTGCAGCGAGGTGCCAAGGCGCGTCTGCTTCGCGACGGTGTGATCATCCACGACGGTGTCATCTCGTCGTTGAGACGGTTCAAGGACGATGTGCGTGAGGTTGCCTCCGGATTCGAGTGTGGCATAGGCTTCGACGACTACCAGGACCTCAAGGAGGGCGACAGCATCGAGGTTTATGTGATCCATGAGGTCGCTCGCACCTGATGCGGGTTGCGGCCCTGCGGGTCGAGATTCATCTTCCTGCGCCACAGTCTTTGAAGGAGAAAAGGGCGGTTCTCCGTCCGGTAATCGAAGGTATGCGCCTTCTTGGCTCGTTCAGTGTTGCGGAGGTCGATCATCACGACGATTGGCAGAGGGCGACCATCGGCGTGGCTGTTGTCGCCCCGGATGGGCGAGGCCTGGACATGCAGATCTCGAAACTCCGTCGCTACCTTGACTCCCGTCTCGAGATCGAGGTGTTCGACGTGTTCATGAGCGAGTTGGAGAAGCCCGAGTGAGTGACAGGATGCTGAAGGTCAACTCAACACTGCGTGAGGTGATTGCAGAGGAGATTGAACGGATGAGCGACTCTCGTCTCGAGATGGTATCCATTACAGCTGTCGACACGGCCCCCAATTTGCGACATGCCGTTGTGTACATCGATGTTCTGGAGCGCGAGGGTCATGAGCCGGCCCTGGATGCCCTGACCGGTGCGGCGAAGAGGCTGCAATCTGCCATCGCGAGCCAGGTGCGGATGAAATACACGCCGCAGTTGGAATTCGCCATAGATCCGGGTGTGGTCGGCGGTCAGCGAATAGATGCCATTCTTCGCTCGATTCGAGAGGGAGAACTGGAAAACAATGAGTAACACCGAGGGATTGGAAGCGGCGGCCGACGCAATCGGGAAGGCCGGGGATTTGGCACTGGCCTGTCATGTCGGGCCGGACGGTGACGCTCTCGGCTCGATGCTCGGCCTTGGCATTGCCGCGCAGAACGCCGGCAAGACAGTTCGCGCCAGCTTTGGATCGCCGTTTGTCATGCCTCCCAATCTCGGTTTCTTGCCTTCTGATCTGCTGGTTCCCCCCGGAGACTTCCCAGCCGCACCGGACCTGATGGTCGTGCTCGACGCGGGTTCGCCCGATCGTCTTGGTGAGTTGGCCGCGAATGCCTCGAAAGCCGCAACTGTGGTGGTCCTCGACCACCACATCACAAACGAAGGTTTTGGAACCATTTCTGTCGTCGATGCCACGGCTGCCGCCACGGGAGAGTTGGTGTTTGATCTTCTGGGTTTGCTCGACTGGCCGATCACGCCCGACGTGGCGAACTGTCTCCACACGGCGCTAGTGACCGATACGGGCCGGTTCCTCTATTCGAATACGACCCAGCGAACGCTGCAGATCGCCGCTGTACTGGTTGGTGCAGGTGCAAGCCCGACCCAGATCGGGAGTCACGTCTACGAGAGAAGTCCTTTCGGATACCTCAAGGTGGCAGCCGCAGCTCTGAGCCGGGCCGAACTCGATGTTGATGCCCGGTTTGTCTCAACCATCGTCACTCAAGCGGATCTGACGGCAGCCGGTATCGATTGGGGGGATATCGACAACCTCATCGATACCCTTCGCCTTGCCGAGGAGGCAGACGTTGCCACGTTGGCGAAAGTGCAGGCAGACGGGCGGGTGAGAGTGAGCATGCGCTCCCGTGGAGACACTGATGTTGGCTCACTGGCCGCAGCCATGGGCGGCGGCGGCCATCGTCTGGCTTCCGGCTTCACGGCGGAAGGTGATGCCGCAGTTGTCATCCGGCAGATCCGGGAGGCCATCGAGGAGTATCGGTGACAGCTGGGTTTCTCATCATTGACAAGCCTGGGGGGATCACCTCCAATCGGGTCGTTGGTGAGGTGAAGAAAGCGACGGGCATCAAGAAGGTGGGTCACGCCGGAACCCTCGACCCCATGGCGACCGGAGCGCTGGTTCTCGCTTTGGGAAACGTGACGAGGCTGATCCGGTTTGTTCAGGATCAGCCCAAGGAGTATCTGGCAACAGCCCAGTTCGGTGTCGCAACAGACACGCTCGATGCCGATGGAGCTGTGCTTTCACGCGAGCCGATGGACTTCGAGCCAGATGAGCTCATGGCTGTCGTGCCCAGATTCACGGGTGTCATCCATCAGATCCCACCGATGATGTCAGCCCTCAAGAGGGACGGCCGCCGTCTGTACGAATTGGCGAGGGAGGGACAAGTAATAGAGCGAGAGGCGCGCTCGGTAGTCATACACGAACTCGAGATTCTTCAGGTCGGTGCAGGTCCATATCCTGAAGTCGAGTTCAGGGTTGTCTGCGGGAAGGGGACCTACATCCGGTCCCTGGCTGACGACATGGCCACCGTCCTTGGCGGTTCGGGGCATCTAACAGCACTAAGACGAACACGCATCGGTTCGTTGAAGGCAGCCGACGGAGTATCGATGGAATCGATCGGTGACTGGCAGTCCTATCTCCTTTCCCCGTCGGATGCGTTGACCGATCTACCAGCTGTCACGGTCAGTTCGGAGACCTTGCGCGGCGTTCGACATGGAATGAGGTTTGTCGGTGGCGAACTTGTTGATGGCCCCGAGGGTGAGCCATACCGGGTTCTTGATGACCTTGGGTCTCTGGCGGCCGTCTACCGACTTGATGGAGGTCAGGCTCGACCTGAGGTCGTGCTGTCGACATGAGGGTGTTGCGAGGCTCGTGGCGCGGCTGGGATCTAGGTCCGGAGAAATCTTCGGTAACAATCGGTGTGCTCGATGGCGTGCATCGGGGCCACCAGGCGCTGATCGCCGGGCTGGATTCAGACCTTGTGCGCACTGTTCTCACCTTTGATCCTCATCCCATCGAGGTGTTGCATCCGGGTACGAATCCGCGCCTCATCACCACCATCGAGGAACGGGTTGGCCTACTGGAACCCTGGGGTATCGATCAAGTGGGCATACTGGACCTGACCGAAATCAAGGATCTTGGACCAGAGGAGTTCGTAGACGAGGTGCTTGTCAGGACTCTGCGCGTTGGAGATCTTGTCGCTGGTCCCGATTTCCGATTCGGGAAGGAACGCGCGGGCGACGTCAAACTTCTTCAAACCCTTGGAAAGTCTCGCGAGTTCGCCATTCGTGTGCTCGATCTCGTCCATGACCATGAAGGTGTGGTGTCGTCCAGTCGGATACGTGAGATGATCGAGTCGGGTTCCATGCGTGAGGCCGAGGAGGCTCTGGGATACGGGTACCAGCTGTCGAGCACGGTTGTACGTGGCGACAACAGAGGGAGGGAGATCGGGTTCCCGACGGCGAACCTCTTGCCACCTGGGCGCAAGGTGATTCCCGCCATCGGTGTATATGCCGCCTTTGCCCGCGTGGGCGGCGAGGTACACGAAGCGGCAGTGAACGTCGGCGTGAGACCTACATTCGGAGGGGGCGACCTACTCATCGAGGCCCATATCCTCGAATTCTCAGATGAGATTTATGACGAAGTGCTGACGGTCGAGTTCGTCGATTTCCTGAGGCCAGAGTTGACATTCAACGGTGTTGACGATCTGATCACCGCGATGCGATCAGACGTGGAGAACACCAGGCGTCGGCTCGCCTCGGCCGCAACGAATATGAGTTGATGCCAATTTGCTGTTAGAGTTTCGACCGAATCCCCCTCACTCGCCCAGGTTTATCGCGCAATGAAAACAACTACCGAGATTGTTGCCGAGTACGGCACTCATGAGAGCGACACCGGCTCTCCTGAGGTACAGGTGGCCCTCCTCTCCGAGCGGATCAACCATCTGACGGGGCATCTCCGTGACCACAGGCATGATCATCACGGTCGCCGCGGTCTGCTCTTGATGGTCGGTAGGCGTCGAAGGCTTCTCGACTATCTGCGTCGTCAAGATGCGGATAGGTATCGAAGCCTCATCGCCAAGTTGGGCTTGCGGCGCTAGCAAGATTTCGTGATGGGCGGACACCCTGCTCGTCATGTCTATGAGGGGTATTTCCCTCACAAGAGGTGAGCCAGGTCGGTTGACAGTGGTGATGCCTTCTCCTTTCGAGGCATGACTACTGCCAACAGGCGCGGCTCCAAAGCAATCAACGACAAGGAGCACAACGTGCCCGAGAAAACTGTTCGCGGCACCATTGGCGGTAAAGACTTCGTCCTGAGCACTGGCAAGCTTGCCAGCCAGGCCGATGGCGCTGTGGTAGCCACCCTGGGCGGTACCAGTATGTTGGTAACCGCTACAGCCAACCGAAGAATGCGGGAAGGCATCGACTTTTTCCCGCTTACCGTCGACTTTGAAGAGCGGATGTACTCCGTCGGAAAGATCCCAGGATCCTTCTTCCGTCGTGAAGGACGTCCCTCTGAGCAGGCGATTCTGACCTGCCGTCTCATCGACCGTCCCCTCCGTCCTTCCTTCAAGGATGGTTATAGCAACGAGACTCACATCGTTGTCACGTCTCTGTCCGTCGACCAGGAGAACCCGTTCGACGTTCTGGCGCTCAACGGTGCGTCGGCTGCCCTCACGGTCAGCTCGATCCCATTCCTAGGTCCTATAGGGGCAGTTCGTCTTGCCCTGAAGAAGGGTGAGTGGGTTGCCTTCCCGACCGAGGAGGACTTGACGGAGTCCGTGTTTGAACTTGTCGTAGCCGGTCGTCGCAACGACGGCGGTGACATCGACATCACCATGGTTGAGGCGGGAGCGACCGCCGAAGGTCTACGTCTCGTCGCAGCCGGCGATCGTCCTTCCGATGAAGAAGCCGTCGCCCAGGGCCTCGAAGCCACCAAGACCCATATTGCCGGGATGATCGATCTCCAGCTCGAGCTGGCGTCACAAGTCGACATCGTCGAGACAGAGTGGCCGGTGACCCTCGATTACTCCGACGAGATGTACGCGAAGGTTGAGGCCGCAGCCTCATCCCCAGTCGCGGCAGTCCTGGAGATTGCCGGCAAGCTCGAGCGCCAGACCGCCGAAGGCGAAGCCCGGGATGCTGTCTTTGCCGAGCTCGAAATCGCCGAGGACGACGCCGAGGCTCTCGGAGAGGCGAAGCGTGCCTTCAAGGCCGTCTTCAAGAAGCTGGCCCGTCAACGGACGGTCTCACAGGGCATCCGCCTGGACGGCCGTGGCCCAACCGATATCAGGCCTCTCACCATCGAGACTGGCACAGTGGAACGCACTCACGGATCGGCGCTGTTCCAGCGTGGCGAGACCCAGGTGCTGAACATCACCACCCTTGGCATGCTCAAGATGGAGCAGATGTTGGACACGCTCGCCATTGCCGAGTCCAAGCGATACATGCATCACTACAACTTCCCACCGTTCTCCACAGGAGAAGCGGGCTTCATGCGTGGCCCGAAGCGTCGGGAAATCGGCCACGGAGCCCTCGTCGAGAAGGCGTTGCTCCCGGTGGTCCCCACCTCCGACGACTTTCCATATGCACTGCGTCTCGTTTCCGAGGTTCTGGCTTCGAACGGGTCATCTTCGATGGCTTCTGTTTGTGCCTCCAGCCTCTCGATGATGGATGCTGGTGTGCCGATCAGCGCCCCGGTCGCCGGTATCGCCATGGGTCTGATCCACCAGGACGGCGAGTACACCACTCTCACCGACATTCTTGGTGCAGAAGACGCCCTAGGCGATATGGACTTCAAGGTTGCTGGTACGGCCGACGTCATCACGGCTTTGCAGATGGACACCAAGATTCAAGGTCTTCCTTCTGAAGTCCTCAGAGGCGCCCTGGATCAGGCTCGCGATGCCCGACTGTTCATCCTCGAGGCAATGGCCGACGTGATCTCAGAGCCCCGCTCCGAGTTGAACAAGTGGGCGCCTCGGATTGAGTCAATCGAGATTCCGAAGGACAAGATCGGCGAGATCATTGGGCCCAAGGGCGCCGTCATCCGTGAGCTCGAGGAAGAGACCGGTGCCAACATCGAGATCGATGAAGCCGACGGTGTCGGCATCGTGCGCATCGCCTCCAATGATGGCGAGGCACTCGCGGCTGCCATGGAAAGGGTCAAGCAGATTGCTTTCCCACCCGAGGCTGAGATTGGTGCCGTGTATGACGGCAAGGTCGTCAACATCACCAAGTTTGGGGCCTTCGTCAACATCCTTCCGGGACGCGACGGTCTTCTTCATATCTCTCGTCTCGACGGCTCAAAGCGCGTCGAGCGAGTCGAGGACTATCTCTCTGACGGTGACAATTTGCAGGTCCGGGTTCGTGAAATCGACCGTGGCAAGGTGAGCCTTGAATTGGTCGACGCCCTCGAGGGAGCGACGCTCCCCGATGCTGAAGCTCCCAAGGGCGGCGGTGGCGGCAACCGCGGGCGTGACCGGGATCGTGGCAGGGGCGGCCGGGGCCGTGACAGCCGAGACGATCGACGCGACAGTAACGATGGCGACAAGAGTGCAGACAAAGCCGGTGCCGGCGAGTCCGCCGGAAACAGACGTACAGCGCCGAGCTTCGAAGAGACCTTTGAGAAGATAAGCGACAACTAGGGCAACGCCCACAATTGCGAACGGGACGGTCCGAAAGGTCCGTCCCGTTGTCGTTGGCGGATTTGGGCGATGGTGGGCCGTTGCTGTCCTCTTCAGTGGGGCTCTCAGCCGGCTCAGAGTGACAACCACTCGGTGGACGGCGGTAGCGTTCTCTAGGTGCCAGAACTCCCCGACATTGTCGTTTACATCGAGGCTCTGCGCCAACGCGTGCTTGGGCAACAGGTGCGAGGAGTCCGGGTCGCCTCGCCCTCCGTTCTCCGGACATACGATCCGCCCTTTGATGCTCCGGTTGGCTCGACGGTCAAAGACATCCACCGGGTTGGCAAGCGAATCGTCTTCGAATTCGAGGACGTTCTCTACATGGTGATCCATCTCATGGTCGCGGGTCGTCTTCGCTGGGAGACGCCGAAGAAGGCGATTCCCAAGAAAGTTGGCCTCGCCTCCATCGACTTCGACTCCGGCTCTCTGATCTTGACCGAGCAAGGAACACACAAGAGAGCCGGAATCTGGCTGTTGCGTGGTTGGGAAGGGGTGGCTGCCCTCGATCGTGGCGGAGTGGAGCCACTGGAAGTTACCGCGGGCGAGTTCGGGAAGGCGCTCCGTTCGGAGAACCGTACCCTCAAACGCGCTCTGACCGACCCGCGTATCTTCTCCGGGATAGGCAACGCCTTCTCAGATGAGATTCTTTGGCAGGCGCAGATGTCGCCGGTCAAACGTACCGCGCAGTTGAGTGACGAGGAAGCGGGCCGTCTTCACGAGGCAGTGGTCGAGTCGCTGACGGACTGGACACAACGGCTTCGCGACGACGCGGGAGACGACTGGCCAACCAAGGTGACTGCCTTTCGACCCGACATGGCCGTGCATGGAAAGTATGGCGAACCGTGTCCTCGCTGCGGGTCACCGGTAAGGCGAATCGTCTACGCCTCCAACGAGACCAACTATTGCGCTACCTGTCAGACCGGGGGCAAGTTGCTGGCCGACCGGTCCCTTTCGAGACTGCTCAAGGACGACTGGCCCAAGAGCATTGAGGATCTCGAGGAGGCCTAGAGCGCGAGAGGCCAATCGTCGCTGAATCGTCGGCTACAGGGATGCGCAAGGCGGCAGAAACCACGACGAACTAGGTTTCGATAGATCTCGCACCCATGAAGGCCATGACGTATGCGGCGTATGCCAGCAATGCTCCGATGACGCCGAAGATGCTGTCGTAGACGCCGTAACTGATGTCATCGATCACCTCGACGATTCCGACGGCCACGAGTCCATACCCGATCACTTTCATCAGAATGGGGAGTTGCTGGATTTTCTTCACTTCCTCGCGCTTGATTCGGGGAAGGACGACTGCAAGTAGCGCCAGCACAATCGCCAGTGTGGTGACGCTGTAGTTCTTGGCGATGACCTCAAAGATGATCCAGACAGCCAGGATGATGATTCCTGCGAGAGCCACAAGACCCTCGCCGCTGGTGAAATCCGCCTCTTCTGGCGATTCCTCCTCAGGAATCAGGTCAACGGCTTCGCTCTCTCCGATTGGGTCCGGGGCCTGAAACTCGTCAGTCACCGCTTCTCCTTCGTGGTCGCACATCTCGCCACATGTCAAATTCTATCTGGGGTATGCGTTCTTCTTGCTATCGAACATATGTTCGATATGATGGAGTGCCCTACGACGGAGACGAGCTTGGGCATCGACGGTGTCACTTCAGCAGGATTTGCCGCTGACATCGCGTCCCTCCTGCCCGTTCAATACACCCGGGAAGAAGGGTTTCTGCATCTTCAACCCGGTCGGGTCACCGAGTTGATCGGTGTCCCCGGCACCGGGTTGACCCGACTTGGTCTGAAGTTGCTTGCCGAGCCTTCTCGTGTTGCTCCTGTGGTTGCCCTGGACACCCGGGGATGGATCTCACCCGAAGCCGCCTGGGAGACGGGTGTTCTCGCCGAGCGACTGGTCATCGTCCGTTGTGACGACCCGATCCTTTGGCCCAAGGTCACTGCGGCGCTCCTCGAGGGAGTCCGGGCTGTGTACGCCGAGGTTCCTGCCCGGATCAAAGACTATGACCTCCGTCGTCTCACGGCGCTGGCCCGAGCCCGGAAGGTGGCCGTGGTGATGCGTTCCATGGGTAATGGTCTTCCTACGGGTGTCGCCCATCTCAGGCTCCGTGCCCTCGGGGTCACCTGGGAGGGAGTCGATCGGGGTCACGGCAGGTTGAAGAAGAGACGTCTGGTACTGGAGGCGTCGGGCAAAGGCGCCGCCGGAGTAACCCGCCGATTCGAGGTGGAGGATGAAGGCACGGACGTTATGCGTGTGGTTTCCAATGTGGTCGTTGACCAGGCCAGACGCCCCGTCGGATGAGCCGGTTCTCGTAGTCGATGACCGTGTAACGGGAGCAACGGAAGAAGTCCTGACAGCCGGGGTCACCCTTGGCATGCCGCGTCGGGAGGCCGAGGCTCTGGCTCCGTTCGCCACCATTTTGGTCCGTGACTTGGCCGACGAAGCGCGTTGCTTCGAACCCGTTGTCGAGATGGTCGAGAATCTGGTTCCGCGGGTGGAGGTGGTGTCACCGGGTCTGTTGTTCGTACCAGTGGCAGGCGCTGTTCGCTTCTACGGAGGAGAGGGGCCACTTGCCGCCAAGGTGGCAAAAGAGCTCGACGAACTCACGGGTAATCAGAGGGGCGGAGATGCCCTTGTTGGGATAGCCGACGGTCCATTCGCAGCCCGTTGGGCGGCTGCCACCGCCACGAGCGACGAACCGCATGTAGTTACTGACACGATCGGGTTCCTCTCCCGACTCGACCTCTCCACCCTTCGGGAGGCGATGGGTGGTGAAGAGATGATCGACACCTTCCGGTGGTTGGGTATCTCCACTCTCGGAGATCTGGCCGGGTTACCCAGGGAGACACTGGCCTCCCGGTTCGGGAACCCGGGTGTTTTGGCTCATCGTCTTGCCACCGGAGAGGACCGTCTCGTCGACCCCCGGGACATTCATCCTGAACTCGGGGTGCAGATGTCTTTTGAGGAACCCCTGGAGAGTCTCGACGCCGTCGCTTTTGCAGGTCGAAACCTGGCCGAGCGGCTGCTGAAAGGACTACGTGCCGCCGGGGTGGCGTCACATAAGGTGACTGTCAGTGTTGAAGCCGCACACGGGTCCACTCGTGAGCGGATCTGGCGCTCGGCTGACCCCTTTACCGAGAAGGCTCTGACCGATCGGGTGTGGTGGCAGTTGCGAGCCTGGGTGGAGACCGCTGGTGTTCCCGGCGGGATTGTGGGGTTGAGCATCACTCCGGCCGATCTCTCAGGAGAAGGGAGACAGTTGGGGTTGCTCACCGACGAGTCGTCAAGCATCGAGACGGACCGGGCGTTGGCACGGGCCCAGGCCTTGCTCGGTCCCGATCGGGTTCTTCAGAGTCGGGCTCAGGGCGGTCGGATGCCGGGAGAGAGGGTGGTCTGGTCACGGTGGGGTGAGCCGGAGGTCAAGAGCGAGAGAGATCTCGATGCGCCGTGGCCGGGGGCCACTCCTTCACCTAGCCCGGCGTTGGTGCCACCTCGTCTCCAACCGATCGATGTGGAGTGGGATGGTGGGATGCCGACCCGGATCCGTCTCGGGTCGCGCTGGGAACCGGTCCTTACCTGGAGTGGGCCCTGGCGGCTCAGTGGGCGATGGTGGGCTGGAGAGCGCGATGCCGATCGTTACCAACTCGTTACTTCGGTGGGTGCGTTTCTGTGTGTGGTGTCGAAAGGAAAAGCGTTTCTGGCGGGGGTCTATGACTAATGAAGCGTGTGCACAGGGTGGGACTGGGAGCCTCAGGATATGCACACGCTTGTGGGGCGTCTGTGAAATAACAGTGGCGGTTAGGCTGGGACGATGCCTGTTTTGATTGCTGAGCCTTTGCCGATGTCTGATGAGCAACGTTGGGAGCTGGGGATGATGGCCCGTGCGTCGTCGTTGCCCGCATCGCAAGGTGGTGCAGGCCAAGGCGTTGTTGTTGGCCGCGGATGGGGTCGCGACTAATGAGGTGGCGCGGTGATACGAGACCACTGACACGTCGGTGCGTGCGTGGCGGCGCCGGTTTGTCGAACAGGGTGTTGGGGGTGTCGGGCGGATCGCCCCTGGTCGGGGCCGAAAAATCGCGGCTGGCGGAGAGCACGGTTGAAGCGGTCGTGCATGACACGCTCCATGAGTTGCCCGATGACGGGTCGACACATTGGACGGCGCGGTTGATGGCGAGCGTCACGGGATCGGTAACGACACCGTGGCGCGGATCTGGCATGACCACGAACTGAAACCGTGGAGAGTGGCAACGTTCAAGATCTCGACCGAGCCGCACTTCGAGGAGAAGCTCGTCGATGTTGTCGGGCTGTATTTGGATCCGCCGGAACGGGCGGTGGTGTTCAGTTTCGATGAGAAGACCCAGTGGCAGGCGTTGAACCGGACTCAGCCGTCGTTGCCGATGACCCCGGGCAGAGCGGGGACGACGACCCACGACTACAAACGTAACGGGACGACTGATCTGTTCGCCGCGTTGAACCTTACGACCGGCGAGGTGGCCCACGACACCCGTAAGCGGCACACCGGCCGCGACGTGTTGGAGTTCTTCAAGCTGATCAATCTCCACGTGCTCCGCGACCTCGACCTGCATGTCGTGTTGGATTACAACCTGTCTGCGCATAAGGCGCCCGAGATCAAGAGGTGGCTAGCGCACCCGAAACGGGCCCGCTGGCATCTGCACTTCACGCCCACGTCGTCGTCGTGGCTGAACCTCGAAGCCTGGTTCAAGCTCCTCACCGAACGACGGCTCCGCCGCGGTGTGTTCAATAGTGTCGTCGTCCTCGTCGACGCAATCGACATGTGGGTCGAGCACCGGAACAACGACCCGAAGCCGTTCATCTGGCACAAGACCGCCGAAGAGATCATCACCAAAGTCAAACGAGGACGTACCGCACTCACCGAAGCCAAATCCGTTACGCACCATTAGGGCTGTGATCGACGCCCTCCGGTACCAGCTGTCCCCGCTCGACACCTTCATCTCGGTCGTCGTGCTCTTCGTCTTTGGGGTGTCTCAGCCGCTATTGGACCTGCTTGGCCGCAACGCCGAGTTCTTCTTGGCCCGAGCCTCCCCTCCGCTCGACGTCGTCCTTGTAGGCCTGGTTCTTGCTGTCGTTATCCCCGGTGTGCTGGGGCTTTTCATTGTTACTATCGGCAGGCTCCATGAGCCGACTGGTAGAGTGCTCCATTGGATCGTGCTGACGCTGCTGGGGGGGATGCTCGCGCTCCAAATCATCGAGCGCACCTCGTTGCGCCGCGCCAACGATCTGCTCGAGATTGTTCTCGCGATGATGGTCGGACTCATCATCACGGTCGCCATACGCCGATCACCCGGTTTCCAGTCGATGATGCGGTTCGGTGTCGTAGCTCCTGTCTTGGCTCTGGCAGTGTTCCTCTTCTTATCGCCCGCTAGTCAGCTCATCTTCCGTTCCGGGGCTATCAACGAGCCTGCGGCCATTTCTGTGGGGAACCCGGCGCCGGTGGTGTTCATCATCTTCGATGAGTTCCCGCTTGCTTCCTTGATAGATGGTGAGGGGACCCTCCAGGAAGAGGTGTATCCAAACTTCGCGAGGTTGGCGAAGGACGGGACCTGGTACCGGAACGCGATCACGGTCCAGCAGCAAACCGAAGAGGCGATCCCGGCGATCCTCACCGGAAACGATCCGCCTCCTGACCGCCTGCCCATGGCGTTCGACTACCCGGCGAACCTGTTCACACTACTCAGCGATCATTACGAGATTCGCGCTCGTGAGCAGGTCACGGAGTTGTGCCCGGAGTACGCCTGTGACAACCGGAGCCGCCCCCAGATTCCGTTCGCGCAGCGCTGGCAGACCTTGATCTCGGACATCTGGATCGTTGCGGCACACGTCTTCCTTCCCAATGACCTCCGCAGCGGCTTGCCGCCGATCGACCATTCCTGGTCGAACTTCGAGACCGGGTTGTCCGAAGAAGAGGAAACCGACTTCAACATCATCAGAAGATTCAATGAGGCAGTGAGTGAAGACAGGCGAATCCCTTTCCAGGAGTTCCTAGACGCCATTGAGCCGCCGGATGAGGAGCCAACCCTCGACTTCATCCATGTGATGCTGCCCCACATCCCGTGGCAGTACGTTTCGACCGGTCAGAAGTTCTACGCAGCGGCACCGATACCGGGCAGCGCCACGACCGGGTGGGGCGACGACGAGTGGCTTGTCAACCAGGGCTACCAGCGCCATCTGATGCAGGTCCAGTACGCCGACACCATGATCGGGCAACTTATTGATCGGCTCGAAGCCATCGACACCTACGACGAGGCTCTGATCGTGGTGCTCGCCGACCACGGAGTGATCGTTCGACCCAACATCAAGCACCGGCGGGTTGCCCTCGAGGACACCGTGGGAGAGATCGCCGCCATTCCATTGTTCATAAAGGAGCCGTATCAGGAATCGGGTCGCATCGACGACTACCGCGCTGAGACCATCGACATACTGCCCACCGTCGTCGATGTCCTCGGGATCGAATTGCCGTGGGAAACCGATGGCTCGTCGCTCCTCGCGGCGGATCGGCCGGATCGCACCGAGAGCCAGATCACCGGCTCGCAAGGCGCTGTTGTTTTCGGGACGGACGGGACCGAGAAACTCGAGATCGCAGGCCGGAAGATCGACGACTTCGGGATGGATGGACCATTTGGGCTGACCCCGTTAGGCCAGCGAAACCTGCTGGGCTTGGCGATCGACCCGGCCACAGTCGCCATATCCGCGACGCTCACCGCGTCCATCGAGAACCCGGGTCGCTACAACGTCGTCAGGACTGCCGGTGATTCGCTACCACTTCACTTCAATGGGAGTCTCGTGAGCGCCGAACAGCTCTCGGAGGAGTCAGTGCTTGCGGTCGGTCTGAACGGTGAGATCGTTGCCGTTACCAGGACCTACGACACCAACGGTCGCACCGCCTCTTTCTATGCGATGATCCCGCCGGACAAGCTCATAGACGGGGTCAACGAGGTGTCTTTGTTCCTCGTTGGCGGGGCCAACGGGAGCCAGACTCTGGAGCAGATCCCTACGACTTAGCCGGATCGGATCACGGATAACGGTGTCGCGCTACGACGTGCCCCCGCTCGTCGAGGAGCAGAGCCGTGTCACCGCCGTTGTTCCAGACGGGCCTTCCGCCGGGGTCCCACCCTTGGTCGCCGCTGGCTACCCGCACCGAACCTCCTGGCTCGAGGACGGTCCTACTCACGGGGCGGTGGTGTTCAGCTTCGACGAGAAGACGCAGTGCGAAGCGCTGGATCGCACCCAGCCGAGCCTGCCGATGACGCCGGGACGGGCTGAGACGATGACTTATGCCTGCAAGCGCAACGGCATCACTGACCTGTTCGTAGCAATGAACGTCGCTACCGGTGAGGTCATCTACGACACCAAGCCCCGTCACAGCGCCAAAGAAGTGCTGGCGTTCTTCAAGTCCATCAACGTGCACGTGCCCGAGCATCTTGAGGTGCATGTTGTGTTGGACAACCTGTCGGCGAACAAGGCGCCGCCGGTGGCCAACTGGCTCGCCCACCCCAAGCGGGTACGGTGGCACCTTCACTTCACGACGACGTCGTCGTCGTGGTGGTGGTGGTGGTGGCTGAATCTCGTCGAGTGCTGGTTCAGCCTGCTCACCGCACGGCGTCTCAAAACGCGGTGTGTTCACCAGCGTCGACGCGCTTACCGAAGCGATCGGGCTCTGGGCAGAACACTGGAACGACAATCCCAAGGCGTTCATCTGGAAGAAGACAGCCGACGAGATCATCGCCAAGGTCCAACGCGGCCGCGCTGCTCTAACCACCCAAACCAAATCCGCGACACACCATTAGGAAGGTTTTAGGCGACCTCGCCACCCATGGCAGTGACACGGCCCGCGATTATCTTGTAAACCTGGTCGCGGAGGTCGCCGGTGTCGGAGTGATCCAGACCGGCAGTCTCTATGGGCGGGTCGATGACGATTCTTATAGGACCGCCGTACACCCACAGCTTGCCGGGTGGAAACGCCTCGTAGCTGCCGTGGATTGACATCGGCAACACCGGGAGTTGGCTGGCAATTGCCATGGTGAAGGCACCCTTCTTGAAGCGCTTCATGACACCGTCGCGAGGCCGTGTCCCCTCGGGGTAGATGATCAAGCTTCGCTTCTTGGCAATGAGTTCTTTGGCCTGTCGATTGACAGTCGCGTGTACGGCGCCCCTCGCTTCACGATCCACCTCAACCATTCCGACTACCCGCATGCCCTGGGCAAAGAGAGGGATCTTGAAGAGCTCCGTCTTGGCAAGGAAACGGATCGGCAGTCTTATCGCCAGAAAGGCGGCCATGATGTCGAGCGTCGAGAGGTGATTGGCGACAACCACGTACGAGCTGTTGGAGTCGACGTGCTCCTGACCTTCGATCGTGAGTTTGGCTCCGGCCATCAAGATCCAGGTCCGACACCAGAAGCGGATGATCTTATCGATGAAGGGCGAGGTGTTGTTGATGAACGCCGTGATCAGGACCAACGTGGCGCAGATGATCGTTATGAGGACTCCGACGATCCACGTCGCCGCAGTCCTGAATCCAACGATGACCCAACGCATGACAAGCGAGCGTAGTTGCGCCTCATTTACCCTGGGTTGCATGGACAAGGACCAGATTCGAAACCGGGCCCGCGGCCGGCCACCGGTCGAGCCCGGCGTCGGTTTGTCTGTGGTGTCCGGTCTCTTTGTCTGGCTGTCCGAGCGATTGCCGGGAACGATCTCGGCGTATCTGGCGCTGCCCGATGAGGTAGACGTCACGCCCCTCTTCGAACGGCTTCCCGGCTGGCGCTGGACACTTCCCAGGGTTGAGGACGATGGCTCACTGACGTTCCGGGACCGGGAGGTACCAAGGGAAGTGCACCGGTTCGGGATGGAACAACCTGTAGAACAGGGTCAGGTGACCCCAGTGCGCGAGATCGACGTCTTCCTAGTGCCCGGGGTGGCGTTCGACGCGACCGGAGGGCGTCTTGGAAGGGGAGCGGGCTACTACGACCGACTCCTCGCGGAACGAAGGTCCGACGCCACTGCCGTCGGCGTTGCCACGGATATGAAGATGATCGAGTCGGTCCCGGTATTCGACAACGACCAGCGGGTGGATTGGCTGGCGACAGAATCTGGGGTCAGGGAGTGCTCTCCCATGACGTGACTCTGTCAACCGAAATGACCAGCGCCGGCCCACGGGGAGAATTCTCGGCGTATTGCCCGTATTTGGCGCTGAGGGCCGCTGCCGACTCTTCCCAAATCTGATCCCCGACGTGGATTGAGGCCTCTCCGTCAACTCGAACCCACCACAATGCCGTCCAGTCCTCCGAGTAATGGTCAGACATCAGAGTGGCAACGGGGTTGTTTTCGATGTTGATCAATCGCTGGAGACGGTCGGTGGTCTTGGGTTTGTGATCGATCATCGTGACCACGGAGTTCCCCACCAGTACGTAGGTGACCGGGACGATGTGGGGTCGGCCGTTGGGGCGCACGGTGACGAGATGTCCCACCCTGGCGGCTCCAAGCCGGGAGAGGGCTTCAGTGCGATCCATTCGATTCAGGGATCAGGGGCTCGACAGTTTTCCAAATGGTTTCTGCCCAGCGAGCGTGACCGGCCGCACTCACATGGAAGAGGTCCGGGGACCACAACATGCGGTCTTTGTACCAGCGGCCACTGTCATCGCTGCGCTGGTGGACAACAGCGGTCCCATGTCTCGCCGCGACTCTCCAATGTGCCTGATCGAATCCATGCGCTCTTCGCGAGACTATCTTACTCAGAGGGGGGTACAGACGAGGTATGGATCCGAGATCTCCGACCCCGCTTTGGATCACCACGGCTCCGGTTTCTGCAAGGCCACCGATGAGATAGTCCAGATTGTCCTCAAACTGGCGTCTGCGTACTCCCATGATGGCGTCATTTGCGCCGACAGCCACAAAAATGATGTCGGGTCGGAAGTCAATGGCCTGTTTCATCTGATCGTCGATTAGGTCGCCGGCGCGCGATCCGCCAACAGCGAATGACTGGAGGATCACATGTCGATTCTCGGAGAGGCGATCGCAGATGATGGTGACCCAAATCTCGTCCGGGCCGGCGACACCCGGTGCCGTGACCGACGAGTCACCGAGCACCGCAACGCGGAGGTCGGGGTGGTCGGGGTCGCCAAACTCCCCAGATGGGTCGAATTCGGGTTGGTAGGGGGAGGGTCGAAGCAGGGCATAGGCAGCTTCGAGACCCACGATCATGGTTCCGGCAATAGCGCCGCGCTTTATCAGGCTTCGGACCATGACATCAGTTTGGCAGTGGCTGGCGGCCTGTCAGCCGTTGGCGGTCCGCTCGATCCTTGCTTTGATCCCGAAACGACCCTTCGATTCTGTGAGGTCAATCACGGCCCCCATCTCGTCGGAGAATGCCGATGGGTCATCCGGGTTGAAATCGAAGCGTTCTCCGTCGATGTTGAGTTCGAAACGGAAAATCGAAGTTCTCTCGGCATTGATCTTCTGAATCGCCCACGACCCGATCTGCATACCCCCAGCCGACACGCTGAATCGTCCGTCGCTGATATCGATCAGCACTGCGCTGGGGTACAAATCCGACCCCTGTAGCCGCCCTGTGAATTTAGCCATCCCACACATCAATCTAGCGGACTTTTCCACAAGTGGAACAGGTGAGAATGTCCAATTCACCTGTACAGTTGTACTAGTCACTTGACCAGGAGCCATGACGGAAACACCTGATAACGGCTTGAATCTGACCAACAAGGTCCGATTCGTCACCGCCACCACTCTTTTTGACGGTCACGATGCGTCGATCAACATCTTCCGACGCATTCTTCAGTCGTCGGGTGCCGAGGTGATTCATCTTGGGCACAACCGGAGTGGATTGGACATCGTCCAGGCCGCCATCGATGAGGACGCTCATGCCATATCGGTGACTTCCTATCAGGGCGGTCATATGGAGTTCTACCGCTATTTGAGGGATCTTCTGGTGGAGCGGGGCGCCGGGCACATTCGGATCTTTGGAGGTGGCGGGGGCACCATCCTTCCCGCCGAAGGAGAGGAGCTACGCGAGTACGGTATAACCCGCATCTACTCACCGGACGATGGTCGCAAGCTGGGGCTGGTTGGGATGGTCGAGGACATGCTGGCGAGCTCCGACTTCGCCACCGGCCAGCTGGCAGATGATTTCGAACTCTCTCAGGTGTCGGTGGACAACCGCGCTTCAGTCGCGGGCCTTATCTCGGCGGCAGAGAACTACGCCGACAAGTACGCCGACATCTTTGAGGAGGTAGAGGCAAGAGCCACCGCGTCGAACGCGCCGGTGGTCGGGATCACCGGAACCGGTGGCTCGGGCAAGTCCAGTCTCATTGATGAGCTCATCCGCAGATTCTTGCTCGACTTCCCCGATCTTCGCTTGGCGATTATCTCCGTCGACCCGTCGAAGAGAAAGTCGGGCGGGGCTTTGCTTGGCGACAGGATCCGGATGAACTCCCTGCCACATCCCCGCGTCTACATGCGCTCTTTGGCCACGCGGCAAGCCAATCTCGCGCTGTCACCACATGTTCACCATGCCGTCGGCGTGGTCAAGGCGGCCGGCTATGACCTGGTGATCCTGGAGACGTCGGGTATCGGACAGTCGGACACCGAGATAGTCGACTATTCCGACCTGGCGATGTACGTGATGACGCCGGAATATGGTGCCGCCACCCAACTCGAGAAGATCGACATGCTCGACTTCGCCGATCTGGTGGCAATCAACAAGGCCGACAAGGAGGGTGCGCTCGACGCCCTTCGCGACGTTCGAAAGCAATACAAACGCAACCATCTCGCCTTCACCACCGACGATGAGCAGTTGCCGATCTACCTCACCGTTGCGTCGGATTTCAACGACCCTGGAACCAACCGGTTCTACCAAGCCTTTATCGCGTCTTTGGCGGCACGGGGTGTTCCGCTGGAGTCATCGCTCGACCTACCGACGGCTGACGAGGCCAAACGGCATGTCGTTCCCCCCCACCGGAGCAGGTACCTCGCCGAAATCGTCGATGAGGTGCGTCGCTATAACGATTGGGCGAGTCAGCAGGCTGTCGTAGCGGACCGCCTCTACCGACTTCAGGGAGCGGCCGAATTGACGTCGGTCGACCTTGCCGAAGACATCGCAGCCGCCACGGCCGAGGTGAACCCCGAGAATCTCCGTTCTCTGGAGCGGTGGGACGGAATGGTTGCCGAGTACTCGGGCGAGGAATTCATCTATCACGTGCGGGGCACCGAGATTCGAGTCCCGCTTCATCATGAGACGCTGGCGCATACCCGGGTGCCCAAAGTCGCTTTGCCCCGATACCGGTCGTGGGGTGACCGGCTCGAGTGGTTGCTTCAGGAAAATGTCCCGGGCGAGTTTCCCTATACGGCCGGCGTGTTCCCCTTCAAGAGGGAAGAGGAGGATCCGGCTCGGATGTTCGCCGGTGAAGGACCTCCTGAGCAAACCAACGCCCGATTCCACTACGTCGCCGCCGGGATGTCGGCAAAACGCCTCTCCACGGCATTCGACTCGGTGACCCTCTACGGAGAGGACCCCCATGAGCGACCCGACATCTACGGGAAGGTAGGCAATTCGGGGGTCTCAGTCGCCACTCTCGATGACGCCAAGAAGCTCTACTCGGGTTTCGACCTGTCTGACCCGAGCACCTCGGTGTCGATGACCATCAATGGGCCCGCCCCTATGATCCTGGGCTTTTTCATGAACACCGCCATCGACCAGGCCTGTGAGCATTACATCAGTGAAAACAACCTGTGGGCCGAGGTGGAATCAAGGATCGACGAGATTTATGGAGGACGTTCCCGTCCCGTTTATGACGGTGATCTTCCCAACGGCAACGATGGTTTGGGTTTACGCCTTCTCGGTGTTACCGGCGACCAGGTCTTGCCCGCGGACGTCTATGAGGAGATCAAGACCAAAACGCTGACGCGTGTTCGCGGAACCGTTCAGGCAGACATTCTCAAAGAGGATCAGGCTCAGAACACCTGCATATTCTCCACCGAGTTCGCCCTGCGAATGATGGGGGACATCCAGCAGTACTTCGTGACCAGGGATATTCGCAACTTCTACTCGGTGTCGATCAGCGGATATCACATGGCGGAAGCCGGAGCCAACCCGATCACTCAACTCGCCTTCACCCTGGCAAATGGCTTCACGTTTGTTGAGAACTATTTGGCCATGGGCATGGACATCGACGACTTCGCACCCAATCTCTCCTTTTTCTTCTCGAATGGTGTCGACGCCGAGTACGCAGTGATCGGCAGGGTTGCCCGTCGCATTTGGGCCAAAGCGATCAAGAACAAGTACGGCGGGGACGAACGATCCCAGAAACTCAAGTATCACATTCAGACCTCTGGGCGTTCCCTCCACGCCCAGGAGATCAGCTTCAACGACATCCGCACCACTCTTCAGGCGCTTTATGCGATCTACGACAACTGCAACAGCCTCCACACCAACGCCTACGACGAAGCAGTCACCACACCGACGGAGGAGTCGGTCCGGAGGGCCCTGGCGATCCAGTTGATCATCAACCGCGAACTCGGACTGGCTAAGAACGAGAATCCGCTTCAGGGCAGTTTCATCATCACCGAACTCACCGACCTGGTCGAGGAAGCAATCCTCATGGAGTTCGAGCGGCTCAACAGTCGTGGGGGAGTGCTTGGAGCGATGGAGCGGCAGTACCAGCGAGCCAAGATCCAGGAGGAATCGCTGTCTTACGAGCAGCGAAAGGAGTCGGGTGAGTATCCGATCGTCGGCGTCAACACGTTCCTCTCCAAGGATGGCTCGCCGTTTGAGATGCCGAAGCAACTGATTCGGTCGACTGACGATGACAGGAACCGCCAGATAGCCAACTTGAGGGCGTTCCAGGACCGGAACGACGAAGCCGCGAAAGTGGGCCTGGCCGATCTTCAGAAGACAGCCGTCCATGGCGACAATCTCTTTCATCAGTTGATGGAAACTTCGAAGGTCGCCTCGTTGGGCCAGATGAGTCGTGCTTTATACGAGGTAGGCGGTCAGTACCGGCGGAACATGTAGGCGGGCTAAGGCCTCCTCCCCAATTACGCTTCCGTCCCCGATGACCCGAAACATCCCAGAGAAACCAGGTCTTGAAGGTCTCGAGGCGAAGTGGGACGCCCGATGGGAGGCCGATGGCACCTACCGCTTCGATCGGTCCAAGACGCGCCATGAGATCTTCTCCATCGACACACCGCCGCCGACTGTGTCGGGGTCGCTTCACATGGGATCGGTCTTCGGTTATGTCCAGACCGACACCCACGCCCGCTATCGTCGTATGACCGGCAAAGAGGTCTTCTACCCGATGGGCTGGGACGACAACGGTCTGGCCACCGAGCGTCGTGTCCAGAATTTCTACGGGATCAAGTGCGACCCTTCTCTCCCATATGATCCCGATTTCGAACTACCGGACCAGCCCAACGATCCACCGATGGCCGTCAGCCGTCGCAACTTTGTCGATGCCTGCCATGTCCTCACAGTCGAAGACGAGAAGGTCTTCGAGGGTCTTTGGCGAGCCCTTGGCCTGTCTGTCGATTGGACCCAGACCTATGCGACCATCGATCACAACAGCCGTAGGACTTCGCAGAAGGCCTTCTTGCGCAACCTGGCGCGTGGAGAGGCATACACCAAGGAGGCTCCGGTTCTTTGGGATGTCGACTTCAGGTCGGCAGTTGCCCAAGCTGAGCTAGAGGACCGGGAGAAGCCTGGGGCATATCACGAGGTGGTCTTTCACAGACCCGGCGGGGGCTCGATCCATGTCGAGACCAGCCGTCCGGAGTTGATTTGTTCCTGTGTTGCTCTCGTGGCTCACCCCGATGACGACCGCTATCAGGACCTCTTCGGATCGACCGTTACCTCGCCGCTCTTTGGTGTCGAGGTGCCGGTGATGGCACATGAACTCGCAGACCCCGAGAAGGGAACGGGTGTGGCCATGATCTGCACCTTCGGCGACACCACCGACGTCACATGGTGGCGTGAGCTCGATCTGCCGACGCGTTCGGTCATCCAACACAACGGTCGGCTTCAGAAGGAGACACCTGAATGGTTGAAGGGTGAAGGCGAGGTCGTGTACCGAGAGATCGCAGGTCTGTACCCCAACCAGGCACGACGGAAGATGGCGGAGTTGCTCGCCGAGTCCGGAGATCTGGTTGGAGAGCCAAAACAGATCACCCATCAGGTCAAGTTCTACGAGAAGGGGGATCGGCCGCTGGAGATCGTGACCAGCCGGCAGTGGTACATCCGCAACGGTGGCCGCGACGATGACCTGCGCAAGGCTCTCCTGGCTCGAGGCGAAGAGCTCGAGTGGGTGCCTGACTTCATGGCGGTCCGCTACCAGCACTGGGTTGACGGGCTGAACGGTGATTGGTTGGTCTCACGTCAGCGATTCTTCGGCGTGCCGATCCCGGTCTGGTACCAGATCGATGAATCCGGCGGGATTGATCATGACCAGCCGCTCATCCCTGATGAGGCGGACCTACCCATCGATCCGAGCAGTCACGTCCCCGGAGGCTATGTCGAGTCGCAGCGTGGCCAGCCAGGTGGTTTCGTGGGAGATCCCGATGTGATGGACACCTGGGCTACGTCGTCGCTCACCCCTGAGATCGCCGGTCATTGGGACGACGACCCCGATCTGTTCGAGAGGGTCTACCCCATGGACATCCGGCCACAAGGTGCTGACATCATCCGCACCTGGCTCTTCGCCACGGTGGTGCGCAGTCATTACGAGCATTCGAAGCTGCCCTGGCGCAGTGCCACGATCAACGGGTGGATCCTCGATCCGGACAGAAAGAAGATGTCCAAATCGAAGGGGAACGTGGTGACGCCAGCCCCTTTGCTCGAGGAGTACGGGTCCGAGGCCGTGCGCTACTGGGCCTGCAATGGCCGGCCCGGTGTTGATACGGCTGTCGACTTCGGTGTCATAAAGATTGGACGACGACTTGGCATCAAGATCCTCAATGCCTCACGCTTTGCTCTCGGATTCTCCGAGGACGTCGATTCGGCCAACATCACGGAGCCAATCGATCGGTCGATGCTGGCCGGGCTTTCCCTGGTGGTTGGACAGGCCACCGAGGCTTTCGAGCGATTTGATTATGCAAGGGCTCTCGAGACCACCGAGCGCTCCTTTTGGAGTTGGACCGACGACTACCTGGAGTTGGTCAAGACCCGGGCCTACGGTGAGGGCCCCGAGGCTGCATCAGCACACGCCACTCTCCAAATGGGGCTGGGTCTATATCTCCGGCTTTTTGCGCCGTTTCTTCCCTTCGTCACAGAGGAGGTGTGGAGTTGGTACCAGGTTGGTTCGATTCATAGGGCAAGTTGGCCGTCGGCCGATGAGTTCGACGGTCTCACCGCCGACACCGCCATCCTCGAGATCACCAGTCAGGTGCTGTCCTCGGTGCGTCGCACCAAGTCTGATGCCAAGGTTTCGATGCGAGCCGAGGTCGAGAGTATTTCGGTCTCGGCAGGCCCTGAGTCGATTGAGTTGTTGAAAGAGGCCGAGTCCGACCTCATGGCCGCTTCCCGGGCCGCCACAATCACCTACTCCGAAGGTGAATTCTCGGTCGGGGTGCTGGTTGACGAAGACTCGAGTAGCTCAACCAATCGGTCGTAGTCACCATCGACCGACTTCTGAGCCACTCGGGCCATGATCGGCGCGAGCAGCTTGGCAACACCTTTGTCGGGCCCCCCACCGATCTGGGCCGATACCCGACATGAGTCGGGGCCGGTCGGCTCCACCCGGCGTACTACTTGGATCGGGAAGGTCGACTCCACGGTCTTGATCGCAATCCGTCGACCCGGCTCGAACTCAGTTACGACGAACGAGGGCTTGATGTTCTTGCCCATGAACCGGGCAAGTTGGGAATATGTGGACCCGCCCCTGATCGGTGGTTCTGAGGTCCACTCACAGGATTGCATGCCCTTCTGCCATGACGGGTTGTTGGAGACGTCGGCCAGGTAGTCGAACACCTCATCGGCGGGACGGGCGATTTCCCTCGTGACGCTCATCTCCATCGTCACCACGCTACTGGGGATACGAGCCACGAGGGATGGTCGACTACGCAGAAGATGCCAAGTCCGACCTGGTCTCAATCATTGCGGCGTGGTGCAAATCGAAAGTCAGCTAGCCAGCGCATCGGCACAAGGCGATCGGTAGGGTCACCCGGATGAAATTCGTAGTCACACTCCTGAGCACCGCTGCCTCACTCTGGGTGGCCGTCTGGCTGGTCAGCGGGCTTGAGTTCTCGGGTTTCTGGTGGCAGTTCCTGATCGTTGCCGCCATCATGGGATTGGCCAACGCCTTCGCCAGGCCCGTCATCACTTTTTTCAGCATTCCGTTCATAATTGTGACTCTCGGGCTCTTTCTGCTGATCGTCAACGCCTTGGTGCTGCAGTTGGTTGTCTGGTTGTCAGGTCCCAGCGTTCTAGGCCTTGGTTTGACCTCCACAGGCTTCTTTTGGGCCACCTTGTGGGGTTCGGTCGTGATCTCGGTGGTCGGGTGGATCCTTGGCCTCGTCCTGCCCGACGTGGACTGATCTCACTATCCGGAACAGCTATCGATCAACACGATCTTGGCTTCCGTCCCATGCGGTTCAGGTTGAGAGTTGACGCTCCAAGAGTCGCGCATAAACCCCGCCGGCTGCAACGAGATCATCGTGCGCCCCCTCCTCCACGATTCGCCCATCGGAGATAACTACCAGACGGTCCGCGGCGCGCACAGTGCTGAGACGATGGGCAATGACGAGAGTCGTTCGTCCGATCATCAATCGCTGTAGAGCTTGTTGAACTAGACCTTCCGATTCGGCGTCCAACGAGCTCGTTGCTTCGTCGAGTATGAGAATGCGCGGATCGGCGAGAAGTGCTCGAGCGATGGCGACTCGTTGTCGTTGACCGCCCGAAAGTTGGATTCCACGCTCCCCCACCACAGTCTCGTAGCCGTCGGGAAATTCAGTAATGAACTCGTGGGCGTTGGCAGCGGTGGCCGCGTCGACGAGCTCATCGTCTGTCGCCTCGGGCTTGGATATGCGCAGGTTCTCGCTGATTGTTCCTGAGAAAAGCTGCACTTCCTGGGGAACGGCCGCCATTTGAGCCCGTAAATCGGTCAGCGATTGGTTCTTCACATCCACATCATTCACCAGGACCCGGCCACTGGTGGGGTCGTAGAAGCGGGGTATCAGCTGTGTGATTGTTGACTTGCCGGAACCCGATGGACCCACGAGGGCCACAACCTCACCGGGGGCCAACGCCAGGTCGATCTCCCGCAATACCACGCTGTGGCGTCCCTCATAACTGAAACTCACCGACTCCAGACGAATCGAGCCTTCCTGATGCGACGGGACCTGAGGCCGGGTGGCTTCGTGGATCTCGACGGGCATACCGAGAAACTCGAATATGCGGCGGGAGGCGCCAAGCGCCTCTTGCAGTTGCGAGTAGATACCGGTGAACGTTCCGATCGCCCCAGCCACCGTGAGGGTGTACAGCAGGAAGGAAACCAGTTCACCAGCGGTCATCGAGCCTGCCAGCACCTGACGACCCCCCACCCAGAGGACCAAGGCCAGGGTTGCAAACCCGACGAAGGTGACACCGGGGACGAATAGTGCTCGCAACCGGGCTCGTCTCAGGGCGATCTCGTAGGACCGGCCGATTCCCTGGTCGTACCGGTTGGTCGCGTCCGTCTCGGCGGAAAACCATTTTATGACTCTTATCGAGGCGATGGTCTCGTCGGCAAAGGCATTCGCCGACGCTATCTCGTCCTGGAAAACGGTTGAGATTCGATTGAGACGGCGACCGAAGAAGGCGGCGGCAAGGATCGCGACAGGCAGAAAAGTGAGCACTGTGAGCGAGAGCCTCGGGCTCAGCACCAGCATCAGAGCGACTCCTCCGACGAGTGTGATGCCTTGCGATAACGTTTGGGCCACAGCCGTGGAAACGGTTCCTTGAATCACCGACGCGTCCGAAGTCAGGCGTGACGTGATCTCGCCAGTCCGTCTCTTATCGAAGAACGGCACCGGAAGTCGAATGATGCGTTGGTAAACCGTGCGCCGCAGATCAGCGACCACACCTTCACCGACGATGGCTACTGCATATGAGCGGATGTAGTTGAAAGCGGCCTGAGCCAAGAAAACGCCCAGAAGAACAAGGGCTAGCCGATCGAGACTTTCAGCGGTCGTTTCTTCTCCGATAGCCGTGTCGACAAGCCCGCCCATGATCAGTGGGAAGACGAGACCCAAGGCGGACGCGACTGTGACCCCGAAAACCGCGACTGCCAGCCACCGCCGATAGGGACGGAGAAACCCAAAGAGCTCTGTCAGCTGACCGATCTGCCCCCTGAGTGGAAGATCGGAATCCTCTCCGCTGGCGCCGCCACGGCGGGCTCGTCGACTCATGGGACGCATAGGCAGATTGTACGGGTCACCTGGCTCAACTCAGCTTGGTGTCCAGGCGAGAAGACTGTGGACTTCGAGCGTGAGAATGTGTCGGGGTCGGGGGACCGGAGGCGTATCGGTAGGATGGGCCTCGAAAACAGCCGATAGCTCAGATAGATATGTCAGGTTGTGGTCGCGGCCAATTACCTTTCTATGGTGGTTTCGGGACCAAACGAGCAAAACCGAGTCTGGCGAAGACTTCTCGTGATTTGTGGTCTGGGCGCAGCCGCCTTCGCGGCGCCGCTTCTCGACATCTATGGCCGCAATCCGGATGTGTTTGTGGCCAATCGGACCAGCCCCGGAGAAATCGTCCTCTTCGGGCTGCTGATCATCCTGGCCGTGCCGACAGTGGCTCTGGTCATTCTCTGGGTCACAGATCGGATCGGCGGTCGCGCTGGCGATATCGCCTACAAGGCGATGGTCGGCGTTTTGGCAGTAGCCATCGGACTTGTGATCAGCCGACAGGTCCTTCCTGACAACACCATCCTGGCAATCGCCATAGCCCTTGGTGTCACTGTGGTTGTGGTTCTCATGGTCCGTCGATTCGAAGGTGTGCTCGTGTGGTTTGCGATTGCACTTCCCCTGGTCATGATCATGTTCGTGGCGACCTCGGCGTCGGCGCGACTGATCTGGACAGAACTCGAGACTGCGGACACCACTGTCGAAGTTGCCAATCCGGCTCCGATCGTGATCATCCAATTGGATGAAATGCCGCTGGCCTCGGTAATGGATCAGACGGGAAGCGTCAACGCCGAACTCTTTCCCAATTTTGCTCGTTTGGAACAGGAGGGCACTTGGTATCGAAATGCCCTGTCGAGTTCGATCGCAACCACCCAGAGCGTCCCGGCAATCCTCACGGGAGTTCTTGGAGAGAAGGGGATGAGCCCTTCGTCGGTTGATCATCCTGAAAACCTGTTCACGTTGTTGGGCAATATCTATGAGATGCATGTCATCGAATGGGTCGCCGACATGTGCCCCGAGGACATCTGTCCCGACTACGCAGGACGTGCACCGGCTCGATTCAGCGCGTTGATTCAAGATGTAGGCGTGGTCTTCGGCCATCTTTCCCTCCCGATCGTGCTACGGGAGAATCTGCCGAGCATCGACAATGCCTGGAAGGGGTTCCTCGGGCAGACCAGGGCGCCCACCGGCGCAGGCGTTGAGATAGAAGGTCTGCCGGTTCCTCCTTCCGGAATCAGGGCCAGATGGGTCGACTGGATGCAGCGGATCATCGACGGTATCGACGCAGACGGCTCGCCAACACTCAGCTATGCCCATCTCCAGGCCCCGCACGTGCCGTGGGAGATAAATCCGAGCGGCACCCACTACGACCGACCCGAGGAGTACACCGAGGTCGAGGGTGTCGAGGGCAACGGGCGCTGGGCCCTGGACTCGGAGCCGGCTCTCATGGGGTTCCAACGCCATCTCTATCAGCTCGGTTTTCTCGACACCATGCTCGGTCGACTCTTCGACAAGCTCGACGAAACCGGCACATGGGACGAGACGATGATTGTGGTCGTCGCCGATCACGGTGCATCCTTCGTGCCAGGCGAGCATCGTCGCTGGCCATACGACAACAATCGTGACGATCTCTATCGGGTGCCGCTGTTCATCAAGTATCCCAACCAGACGACCGGAGAAGTCAGAGACGAGCCGGTCTTCGGGATCGACATCATGCCAACGATTGCCGAGGTCCTCGATGTCTCTGCGGCGTGGGCGTTCGATGGTATCTCACTGCTTCAGCTCGAAGGTATTGACCGAGCTCACGAGCCCCTGCGCTGGTGCTGTAACGGCGATGGTGCGGATACCGAGCTCAGCGTTCTGTTCGATCAGGTGAATCGAAACTACACCTGGGTTCCCGATCAATCGAGTTGGGCCGGAGTCGCGGGTGTTGGCCCGTATCAGGCACTCGTGGGTCAGTCGGTGGATGGGCTCACCGTCAACGACAGCGACGAACTGCGTTGGTCTCTAGAGCGTGGCGCCTCCCTGGCAGAGCTCGACATGGATACAGGAATGGTCCAGACACTCCTGACGGGTCGTATCGAGCTTCCCCCCGAAGTCATATCGAACGATCTGCTTCTGATCGTCAACGGAAGTGTTGGGGGCGTCGGGTTTGTCTCCCGGGATAGCTCGGGTGGAGGGACAATCCGGGGAATGATCAACGAGGAACTCCTGGTGGACGGGCACAACGAGATCGACATTCTCGTGCCCGTCGACGGAGGTGGATGGGTATCAGGCTCAGCAGATGTCCTATCTCTCGAACTGGTCTCCAACGATGGGCATCTCCTCGAGATCCAGACCGAGGGCAGTCGCCGGATCCAGGTGGAGAGGGTGGCATCGACTGATAGTGGTTGGACGGTTGAGGGATGGGCCGCTGATATCACCCGGAACCAGACACCCGACATGATCTACGTGTTCGCCGGCGAAACCCTTGTCGCTTATGGCCCACCCGACAAGGAGAACGAGAATGTGGTTCGGTGGTTCGACAGCGAGGATCTGCTCATTTCAGGCTTTTCGTTCGACATCGAGACCCAGCTTGTGCCGGCAGACGTTGATCAGTTGATGGTTGTCGCAGAATTTGGCTCGTACGCAGTTGGAGACCCCGTCCGCCTGACTCGCTAGACGCTTCGCGGCGACTCCTAGCGGGGTATCAACTCAAACAGGATGCGAGTGCCGGATTCGAGTGTCCGTTCCGAGTGCACGTCAAACATCGCTGCGATGATGGCCCGAAATTCCTTCTCGTTACGTCCATGGTGCAGTTCCCGAGCCAGCTTGTTGGCGGTGAGCTTTGCCACCATCTCATCTTCGGGCGCGACGAACTCCACCACCACGACGCAGGCGAAACTCCTCAACCACTCCATGACTGCTCGCGGTGGAATGCTCGTCGTGTAGATGAGATGATGGATGACTCCGTAGGCGATAACGACGTCGGGTTTCACTCTCTCGAAAAGCCCGGGTCGCTCCTTGCCGGCCCACCCCTGAGACGGTGTCGGGTTCGCCAGATCAGAAACGATTATCGATATGTTCTTTCCGCGGCTGCGCTGATAGAGATCATCGAGGACCGGCTCGTCGCTGTCGATGGCAACAGCGTGAGCCCCCGATTCTGCCGCGATGTCGGAGAAGTGACCGTCATTGGCGCCGAGGTCGGCGACCATCTCCGGTCGCGCTCGATCGAGGGCACCCTCGAGGAACTCGCTTTTGGCGTCACGATCTCTTCCCACGTGGGTACAAGACTGATAGTCCGACCACCCCTCCACTTCGTGGTCCCACTCGAGGGATTCGACGAGACTTCTCAGCTTCCGGACATTGGCGAGTATGAGGTCAACGCTGAATCCGGCGTCCTTGAGCTCCTCCCGGACGGCGGCACCAGACATTCGGTCCTCCATGCGAGCCTGAAGGGAGACGTGCATCAGAGCGCCGGGCCGCAGTCTTTGTGCTGTTGAGAGTAGTAGTTTCATCTCTCCGGCAGTTGGGCCTTCCATATCGCCGCGCAGCCACGGTTGGTACGCGAGACCTACCCACGCCCTCAACATCAGCGGGAAGAGAAACTGACGTGTGAACTGCCGGTATCCGATCCAAGGCTCCCCGGACCGATACGCCTCGAAGGACCCGAGGTCGATGAAGATCGGCTTTCCCGAAACGAACTGGATGTTGAACGGGGTTGCGTCCTTGATTGTGATGCCGTCGGCGAGTGCGTCGGCGAGAAGGTCGAGTTGCAGGAGAGCTGCGTCCTTCAACATCGAGAAGGTCCACTCGTAGGGATAAGTGATGAGGGACAGTCGCTGATGTTCGAGTGCGCCGGCTGCGTCTGCCGGGAAGTCGGATGTCTCTTCTGTGTGAATCAGTCGGCCGTCGGCGACGGCTTTCTCAAAGAAGGAGGTGGCTTTGAGAGCTTGCCATGCTTCCAGCCCCCGCTCGTCGAGAAGACGGAGGACGCGATTGCCGTCGTGAACGACCCTGGACGCCGGGTCCCGGAAAGAGCCCGGATCGGCCGAGACCATCGGGGTTACGACTCGGAGGTGAGTGCCGACTCGTCAGCGGGGCTTGCAGTCTCTGACTCTTGGGCCGCCGCCTTGCGTCCGAGCATCCTTGCCCTCCACGCTTTGACCGCGACTACCAGTCCGGCGATTCCACCAAGCACCGCTTGGAGAATGAGGCTTCCCGAACCAGCGTCCAGATAGGCAAACATCATCAAAGAGCTCCTTCATGCGCAAACGGCGCGCACCGCTACCGGTCACATACTCGTCCATGTTCACACACATGCCAACCCATTACATTCGCTCAAGCCCGGTAGATCACCTTTCCATTCCTCTCCTCGTCCCGGATACGACCGGTGAGTCTGAGATGTTCGAGGTGGGAGATCGTTTCCAGGAAGGCGAGACGCGACTGCAGCGGATCGAGGTTTGGCCGGAATGACTTGAGCATCACATTCCACGCTGTTGTGTCCTCAGAACGAACCAGCTCGGCCATGTCGAGGAGTCGCCGGTCGTGATGCAGGAGGATCTGCCTGGCTCTCTCGCCGCCCTGGTCGATGAGGGTTCCATGTGCCGGGTAGGTAACGCCCAGGTCCATGGCGATCAATCTCTGCAACGAGCCGAGGTAATCGCCCAACACGTCCCCGAGATCGAGGTCGTACATGATCACCGGGGAGATCCGCGGGAGGATGTGGTCACCAGAGAAGAGGATGCCAGTGCGGCTGTCGCGAAGACATATGTGGGCCGGTTCGTGGCCGGGGGTGTGCACCACGTGGAGGCTGCGACCATCACCGAGGTCGATCGTGTCACCGTCGCCAACCAAAAAGTCGGGCGGCTCGAGCAACGGCATGTAGTCGGGGCGCTCGACGTGGGTCGCGGCGTTGGTGGCTGAATCGGGTATTCCGTGAACAGAACCGATCTTCACCAGGCGATTCATGTATCCCGGGCTGTCGTTGTAGCGATCGACGAGCTTGGCCGCCCGCTCGTGCATCACGAAACGACATCCCCAGTCGCTGACGAGGCGAGCAGACATTCCGACATGATCGGGATGTAGGTGGGAGACAACCAGGGTGTGAACGGCTGACTCCTCGAGCCCGAGATCAGCGAAACCCTGACGAATGGCCTCTCTTCCGGGCTCCCAGTCGGTTCCACAGTCGATCAGAAGAAGCCCACCGTTGGACTCGACCGCGTAGACATTGACCCACGGTGGCGATTTGTACGGCAGGGGAACGGGAATCAGATGGATTCCATGGTCAAGGGACTGGGGCGCCGGAATGCTCATGACTTGGACGGCTCAATCGAGTTGAGGCTCAGCCGTGCTCGACGGGGTCCTTGATGCCGAAGGTGATATCGAGGGTCACCGTGAACAATTTCGGGGCACCCGAATCGTCCACTTCGCCCCCAACCTCGACGATCTCGAATTTCTGGATATCGGAGACGGTGGTGGCGGCGCGGGCAAGGACGGTCCGTACCGCGTCCTCTATCGAACCGCCTGCCTTACCCGACAGTCGAATTGTCTTGGTGATCGATGCCATGTTGACCTCCTGAGCGGACGGTAGCCGGTCCTCCTTCGGGGGGATTGATCCGTTCATCCTTCTCAGGCAACCCAGAAAAGAAGGATATGGAAAAGAGATAGGGGGGGATTCAGAATCCTGCCCGGCTGAACATATCGAACATATGTTCGATAGAGTGAGGCAATGTCCCGGTACGCCGAACTCCACTGTCACACCAACTTTTCGTTTCTGGATGGGGCATCACATCCCGAAGATCTGGTGGAGCGGGCCATCGAGCTCGGCTACGAGGCGCTCGCCGTAACCGATCATGATGGGTTCTACGGGGTCTCCCGATTCTGGCAAGCAGCCAAGGCCGCCGGGTTGCCCGCCATCTATGGAGTGGAAATCGGGTTGGAGATCAATCCGTCTGGCCATGCCGACCCAGTGGCAAAGGCACAGGAATGGGACAAACAGCGGTATGCCCGGGTCAAGGGAGGCCAGGGCAGGTTGCGTCGGGGTAGGAGTGTTCGGGCACACGGGGTCAAACCCACCGATCTACCAGGGTCCGACCATCTTCTGTTGCTGGCAGGCTCGCCCGATGGCTACCGGACCCTCTCTCATCTGATTACCAAAGCACAGATGAGAGGGGAGAAGGATCATCCCATCTATTCGTGGGACGACCTTGCGATCGCCGCCGACAACAACGATGTCCACGCCCTCACCGGTTGTCACTTGGGGGCCGTCCCCATGGCGGCTGCTTCCGGTGACCTGGACGCCACAATTCGGGAAGCGTCACGTCTCCATGAGATGTTCGGTCCCCGTCTCCATGTCGAGATGTGGCATCACGGGATGCCCGAGGACGATGCCCGCAACGATTTGCTTTGGGAGGTGGCTCAGAAACTGTCGTTGTCCACCGTGGCCACCAACCAGGCCCACTATCACGATCGGGCCGACGCCTATCTGTCCGAGGTGCTGGCCGCTATTGCCGGCCGGCGCACCCTTGCCCAAGCGGATGGTTTTCGTCCTGCCAGCGACGAGCGCTATCTGAAGCACCCCGACGAGATGTCAATCCGGTTCGCCCGATATCCGGGTGCAGTGGCTCGGAGTGCCGAGTTGGGGCGTCGTCTCGCTTTCGACCTCGGTCTGGTCGCCCCTCGGCTGCCGAACTTCCCCATGCCCGGTCACTTCAGGGATGAGATGGACTACCTACGTCATCTCACGTGGGAGGGCGCCCGGGACGTCTATCCGGGATCGGACGACGGCATCGATCCGGTAGCCCGGAGTCGGCTGCAACACGAGTTGGAGATAATCGAGAAACTTGGATTCCCCGGCTATTTCCTTGTGGTCAAAGACCTGGTCGATTTTGCCAGGAGCCAGGACATTTTCTGCCAGATCAGGGGGTCGGGCGCCGACTCCGCGGTGTGTCGTTGCATCGGACTGACCCGTGTCGACCCGATACGTCTCCAACTTCCCTTCGAGCGTTTCCTCTCCGAGGAGCGGAGCAAGCCCCCCGACATCGACATCGACTTCGAAGCTGACCGTCGCGAGGAGGTCATTCAGTACTGCTATCGCCGCTACGGAAGGGAGCGGGCGGCGATGGTGGCCAATGTCATCACCTACCGGGCCCGGTCGGTGCTCCGCGATGTGGCCAAGACGTTTGGGTTCACCCAGGCCCAGGTGGACGGTCTCTCCAAATACGTCGACACCCGTGACCCGGCCCAGCTCAGGAGCATGGACACCCCCTTGCCTGCGGGAATGACCGCCGAGATGATCTACGACATCTGTTGGCGGCTCGACGGCTACCCACGTCACCTTGGCATCCACTCCGGTGGGATGGTGATCGCCGACCGGCCGCTGTGGCAGGTGGTGCCGTTGGAGTGGGGTCGGATGGAGGGGCGGACTGTCATCCAGTGGGACAAGGACGACTCGGCCGCGGTTGGGATCGTCAAGTTCGACCTGCTGGGCCTTGGCATGCTCAACGCGCTGCATCTTGCCACCGACATGATCGAGGACACTCACGGCGTCGAGATTGATCTGGCCCGTATCCCCCAAGAGCCGGCCATTTATGAGTCGATCACCCGGGCCGACACGGTCGGGCTCTTCCAGATCGAGTCGCGGGCGCAGATGGCGACCCTGCCCAAGATGAAGCCGAAGACCTTCTACGACTTGGCTGTGGAGGTGGCTCTGATCCGGCCCGGGCCGATCCAGGGCCAGTCGGTTCACCCCTATCTGCGTCGTCGCAACGGGGAGGAGCCAATTCGCTATCCGCATCCTTCTACCGAAACGATCTTGAAGAAGACCCTGGGTGTTCCCATATTTCAGGAGCAACTGATGGAAATGGCCCGGATCTGTGCCGGGTTCGACGGGTCACAGGCCGACAGACTCCGGCAGGCGATGACACATAAACGCTCCGAGCAGGCGATGGGCCGGCTCAAGGACGAGGTGTACGTCGGGATGGCGGCTAAAGGGATTACCGACGCAGCAGCCGACGAGATCTGGGAGAAGCTTCAGGGCTTCGCCAGTTTCGGTTTTCCCGAGAGTCATTCGGTGAGCTTTGCCTACATCGTCTACATGTCGACCTGGCTCCGGTTTCACTACCCGGCCGAGTACCTGACGGGTTTGCTCAATGCGCAGCCGATGGGCTTCTACAGCCCCAACTCTCTTGTCCAGGACGCTCAACGGCACGGTGTTGTGGTGCTGGCACCCGACGTGAATGTGTCGTGGCATGACTGCACGGTCGAGCCCATCGACGCCGATCCCGAGGACATCGTGACCTATCTCGGCCAACAATGGCGGCGGGGGAGAGGCCACGTCGAAGATGTGATTCGGCCCGCTGTCGGGGTGAGGATGGGGTTGCGCTATGTCAGGAACCTGGGGGAGTCCGAGATCACCCGCGTTGAGGCGGCGCGGATCCTGAGCGGTGAGTTTGCCTCGCCGGAGGACCTGGCCTTTCGCACCGGTCTCGATGTGGACTCGTTGGAGGGCTTGGCGGCGGCGGGAGCCTTGGAGTCGATCGGTCTTGGGCGTCGGGAGGGGATGTGGGCGGCGGGCGCCCTCGCCGAGATCGACCCGGAGAGATTGCCACTTTCACCGGGTGTCGAGGCACCCGAGTTGCCGGAGATGAACGAACAGGAGAAGCACCGTGCCGACCTGTGGGCGACGGCGGTGTCAACCACCCATCCAATGAGCTTTGTCAGGGACCAACTCGTTGGGTGCATGACGGCCGCCGACGCTCTGAAGGTGGAGCACAACAAGGCCAGAATCAGTGTGGCCGGGGTGATCACCCACCGACAGAGACCGGGGACGGCCAAAGGTGTCTATTTCCTCAACCTCGAGGACGAGACCGGGCTGTTGAACATCGTGGTGCTTCCCGAGGTGTGGGCGAAACATCGGAACGTGGTACGAAAGAGCCCCGCCCTGGTGATTCACGGGCGTCTCGAGTTTCACGACGGTGTCACCAACATCGTGGCCAGGGACTTCGAACCTATCGGAGTGCGAACAGTGAAGTCCCGTGACTTTCGGTGACTGATGGGTGTGCAGGCACGTGGACCGGGGCCACGTATCTGCACGCTCTTCTAGCCTTGACAGCCGAAAACGTCCCAGCCACCACCGTGATAGACGGCCCACGCGGCCGCCGCCGACGAGGCCTCCGCGTTGATTTGCTCAAATCCGCTAAAGCCGGCGTTGGCCGCCCGCTCGTCCCAGTACCTAGGAAGATGCTGGAACAGGCCCACACCCCCGGTGCGGAGGTTCACCGAGTTGGGATCGAAGCGTGATTCGCACCAGGCGACCCGGACAGCCCGGTTCACATCTTCGGGCTCGAAATAGAGACTAACCAACGCTCTCACCTCAACCTCAGACAGCCAACCAGAGGTTGGCGATGCGATGGTCCCGGCTGACGGGTGTGTGTCCTCCGTAGGGTCGTCCTCGGTCGGTGACTCCTCGACAACTGCTCCAAGCGTCTGAAGGTTCGGGTCGAGAAATCCCTCGGGAACGTCGAGTTCGGTGTTGGTGGAGGATTGGTCTCCACCAAGCAGGGCGAAGGCAAGTCCGGCGTAGGCACCGCTGGTATGGCCCATGGACGCGGCCGCAGCCTCCACCTGGACCTCTTGCGAGGTCGAGCTGGGGTTTCCAAAAGCCGCAAAACCCACAAAGGCAAGCAGGGCTACTGCAGCCCAACCAGCGATAAACGAGAGGCGTCTCAAACGCATATAGAAAGTGACTCCATGGCGGATCAGCGTCCGCTCCCAGGGCCTGAAACCATACCCCTCTGTGGAGAACAATGTCGAAGCGATCAACAGGTCGACCGGACGATCGGAGGTTAGCGCGGTGTGCCCCGTCCCCATCAGATTGATCGGTTTATTGTCTCGACGATCCGTGGCCAAGGATCACGCTCCGGGTCGAGAAGGTCAAAGTGCCCGCCCGAGGTCGTGATCAAATCAAGTCCTGCCTGAATGGCAAGCTCAGATGAGTGCTCCAGAGGAACATGACGATCGTCCCCACCGTGGACCAGGATCGTTGCTATGTCACCTGGATCGGATACTGGCGGTGCCCCAGACTCGAGCAGCAACCGAGCTTCGGCGGCGCCATACATCCCCGATTGGGCGTGTCGCCCCAGGTCGGTGAGCGGAGCCAACGCCACAACTTGGCTGATCTCAGTTTGGGAGCGTCTCGCCGACCAGAGCGCCAGATGCCCGCCAGCCGAATGTCCGATGACGGCAACCTTCTCGAATTCGAGGCCAAGCTGAGGGGCGAAATCAAGCGCCATCAGCACGTCGTGCGCCGAGCCGGGCCATCCGCCACCGCTGCCGATTCGTCGATACTCGATGTTCCAGGTATTGAATCCGCGTCCGGTCAAGTCGACAGCCAATGACTCAGTGGTGTCTCGCTGCCACTCCTGACGCCAAAAGCCGCCATGAATCAGGACGACGAGTCCGCGCTTGCCGCTTCGTAGATCCCCCACATTGTCGGCGTGGGGACCATACCGAACTGTCTCGAGCGGACCGGCGGCTCGGTTGGCAAGGTGGCGAAGGGCGTCTCGGTAGCCGCTGATTCCGCGTCCGTAAATCGTTGATACGCATGCCTCTGAGATCACCGACTCTGCTCGCCAGACTTCCCGGTCTTTGATATTCGAGATGTGAACTTCGACTACCGGTGCCTCCACCGATCTGAGGGCGTCGGCCAATGCCCTGGATGTGTGGGTCAATGCTCCGGGGTTGATGACTATCCCGTCGTAGTCGTACTGCTGGATGGCGTCGATGAGAGCGCCTTCATGGTTGGACTGCAAGGTCTCGGTCTCGATGCCAAGAGCTGTTCCCCACCCGGAGACCGATTGCTCTAGATCGGCGAGGGTTTCGCTGCCGTAGATCTCAGGTTCGCGGCTGCCGAGGAGGTTGAGGCTGGGGCCGTTGAGGATCAGGACTTTCATCACGCCATCCGTGGAAGATGATCGGGTAGGAGGGACGTCGCCTCATCGATGACCGTGCTGGGCAGCGTTCCGCGTTCGAGGGAGAATCGTGAGGCGAAAGCTTCGATGATGGCGGTGGAGACCTTGTCGTTGTCCAAACCTGGCGATCGATCGGCAAGGGAGCCGGCGGTTCGTGGGTCCCAGTCGAGACCGAGTGACCGATACACGGGTATGAGGACGTCGCGGATCCGGTGTCCATCGTCGACGACGACCACACCGCCGACGTGGGCTGCACCTCTGACAAGACGCTGACCGACGCCCATCACTTTCACACGATCGCCCACGTTGATGGACCATTGGCCGGGGCAATACTCGCCAGGCAGCTCGCCGATTCGGGCGTCAACCCCAAGCGATTGGAACGCTTGCTGCATCAGTGACGAGATGATCTCGAATCTGTGAATAGTCCGCGCAGGTGGTTTGGTATCAGGAACCGCACAGGAAAATGCCAGTGTCGACTCATGGAAAACGGCGGCCCGACCACCGGCGAGTCTCTCCACGGCTGTAAAGCCCTTGGCGCTTGCTGCTCTTACCGCGTCGAGATATCCCGGTGTCATCCGATCGGCTCGACCAAACGCCACTACCGGTCCGGGAACGTGGAGGCGGAACACGCCATCCATCTCGCCACGGGCCACCGCGGACAGAATCGAATGGCTCACCGCGACGTCCATTGCTCCCAGGTCGGGGAAGGCGTCTTCGATCAAAGTGAAGTGATTCACGTTCTGAAGGATAAGTGGGGGAGAATGACCACTCACGGATCCGGCAGGAAAGCCGGGAACGTCCGGGTAATGGTAGATCGTTCACTATGCGGAAAACGTGAAAGGGGAAACTTGGCTTGTCTCGTTTGACGACTCGCATCGCGCTGGTGATGGCGGTGGCAACTTTGCTGGCGGCCTGCTCTGAGGCGCCACTCGGGTCGGTCGGGCAGAGAAGCTCAGAATGGATCAACGAACCGGTGGTGGTGACCACCTCCGCGCCTCCCGTAACGATTCCCCGGTCTTCGAGCGCGACGAACCTCCAGTGGTCCAACGACGGGATTGTCACCGAGAATCTGGCCGACCCGGAGGCGCTGATCGCCGAGGTTTTCGCGAGACGCGAGGGAGACCGCTTCATCCAGGCGAGTAGGGCAGAAATCGCTGCTGCACTTCCGCTGGTGAGATTTCCGGCCGATGTGCCATATGGCGCCAAGTGGGTTTCCTCCCAGCTTGTTATCGAGAGCTCTGGTGAGCTCTCAGATGATCCCAGCGCCGCATTTGGGATTTGGTCAGCCGAGCCGTACAGCCGCTCGCGATCGGTGGCACAGATGGCCGTGCTCCGGATAGCAAACGACAAGGAGACGGCGACCGAATTGACCCTGGGCGGAGGTGACGTTTCGTGCGCCCGATTTGCCGACCAGTCCACCGATCAATGCGACATCATCGACCTCAACGGCCGGCAAGTCTGGAGACTCAGTTCAACTGGCGGAACCACCCTGGTCTGGTTCGAAGGCGTCTACCGGTACGAGCTGTATGGGCGGAGCTTCGTTGCTCAGGACGCGCTTCTGGCGATGGTGGCCGAGTCGGTCTTCCTGGCCGAGCTAGGGACTCCTTTCTCCTAATCTCGACCTTCAAGTAGGAGGAAGAAAAGCATCTTTCATTCAGGTGGCTGGTGGAGTTATCTCAAGTACGACGAGGAGCAAGACCGGCCTGACATAGACCGCGAACTGCTGAAGCGGGTGTGGAGTTACGGACGTCCGTATGCAAGGGGCCTAGTGGGGATTCTCCTCACGATCATCGTCATTTCCGGGTTGTCCGTGCTCCCGGCCATTCTGATCCGTTTGCTGGTCGATGAGGCCATCCCCAATGGAGACATTGCCCAACTGACGCTGCTCGGTTTGGGAATGATCCTGGTGCCCTTCATCAACGCCGTGATCGGTGTCGCCCAGCGATGGGTCTCATCACGGGTAGGAGAGGGGATCATCTTCGATCTTCGCCGGGAATTGTTTGCCCACTTGCAGCGGATGTCCCTTCGCTTCTTCACAGCTACAAAGACGGGTGAGCTGATGAACCGACTCAACTCCGACGTCGTCGGCGCTCAGCAGGCCATTACGGGAACCTTCGTGTCGATCGTCTCCAACGTCATCTCGGTGATCGTGATCCTTTTTGTCATGGTGCAGGCCGACTGGCGGCTCACGCTGCTTGCGGTCGCCGCTCTTCCGCTTTTCGTGCTTCCGGCCCGGAGGGTGGCGAAGGTTCTCCGTCGGGTGACCCAACAGCAGATGGATCACGAGGCCAAGATGTCGGGGATCCTCCAGGAGTCGTTCAATGTAAGCGGTGCTCTGCTGGTTCGTCTCTTTGGCAGGTGGGACGAGGAGAGGGAGCGCTTCTCGGAGCAGGCTTCCCTGGTGCGGGACTATGGGGTCCGTCGGGCGATGGTCGGTCGTGGCTTTTTTGCTGCGCTCGGCCTGGTATCGGCGGTTGGCACGGCGGCCGTCTTTTGGGTGGGCGGTCTTCTCGTTATCGACGGCTCGATATCGCTTGGAACCATCGTGATGTTCTCCACTCTGCTCACACAGCTCTACGGGCCTTTGTCGGCCATCTCGAACTCACGTGTCGAGTTCGCTACATCTCTTGTCTCCTTCGAGAGGGTTTTCGAAGTGCTCGATTTGGAACCCGACATACCCGCTCCCGTTGACCCGGTTGCCCTCTTGCCGGCCACCGGCCGCATCGAGCTCGTTGATGTCTCGTTCCGGTATCAGTCGGAGGGCCCTGAGGGGCTACAGGCAGTGAAGCGGTTCAGTTGGCATGCGACCCCCGGCGACGACGACGTCGCGCCTCAGGCATCGACCCGGAACTGGGCCCTCGAGGACATCAGTTTCATATGCGAGCCTGGAAGCCTGGTGGCACTGGTTGGGCCTTCGGGAGCCGGCAAGACCACGATTTCATATCTGGTGCCGAGGCTTTATGACGTCACAGGGGGGCGGGTCTTGATCGACGGCAAAGATGTCCGCGACGTCGACTTGAAGGAGTTGGCAGCAACGGTCGGAGTGGTTACCCAGGAGACCTATCTTTTCCACGACACGATCGCGGCCAACCTTCGTTATGCCAGACCTGACGCCACACTCGACGAACTGATCGAAGCAGCCTCGGCAGCCAACATCCATGACATGATCGACAAGCTCCCGGAAGGCTACGAGACGCTGGTCGGAGAGCGTGGCTATCGACTCTCGGGCGGTGAGAAGCAACGCATGGCGATTGCTCGTGTTCTACTCAAGGACCCCAAAATTCTGATACTCGATGAAGCGACGTCTCATCTTGATTCGCGTTCCGAGGCACTAATCCAGGATGCGCTGGAGCTCCTTTTGGAGGGACGAACCTCGATCGTGATTGCGCACCGGCTCTCCACTGTGCGCAAGGCCGACCAGATTCTCGTAATAGACGAAGGCAGGATCGTCGAGAGGGGCAATCACGCCACTCTCATGGATGGCGGCGGGCTGTACGCCGAGCTCTACAAGACGCAGTTTGAGCCGGTGCAGGCCTAGGCGCCTCTAGTCAGGTTCTCCATGAGCATCGGCTGAGTTGTCGCCAGGAGTAGGACCTCGCCGTCGTGGGACATCCACAGACGAGGGCCGGCCTGAAGCCAGACCCGTTTCGGGAGTGCCTCGAGGTTCTTGCGTTTCCGGCTGGATGGCGGCACATACGCAAGGACGCGTCGGGTTGGCGCCCCCAGCGCCTCGAGAGGTCCGACCAGGTCATAGCTGCCGAAGAGTGCGGCGATGGCCTCAGCTGAGTCAACCGGCCCCTCACTGGAGAACCAGTCGATACGTTCACACTCCTGACAGGCAGCGACCGCTATTCGGCCTACCCAAACCGGTTTGTGCTCACAGAGCTCGGATTGATCGAAGTCCATACCCGACAAGGTACGAAGCGGGTGTGACAGATTCTTGGCGCCCCCCGCAGGCCAGTTTCGATCGTCTAGAAAGGCTCTAACACCACCACCGGAATCTTGGGGCGGGAGGTCTTCTTCTCGTATTCGGCGAAGAACGAAAAGTCTCGTGTCTGCTGCGCCCAGATGTGGTCGTGCTCCTCGCCTTCGGCCACTCTCGCCCTGACCGTCACCGTCTCTGTACCGATCTCCACGGTGGTCTCGGGATTTGACCTCAGGTTGTGAAACCACGCCGGGTTTTGATCGGCGCCACCCTTCGAGGCGAAAATGGCGAAGCCGTTGTCCAACGCTTGATACATGAGCGGACTGACTCGCTCAGTCCCGGACTTGGCACCGACATGGTGCAGCAGCAGAAGGGGCCTGCCGTCGAACATCCCTCCTACATTCCCGTCATTGTCTCGAAACTCTTCAATGATGTCCTTGTTCCGGTCGCTCATCTACACCTCAATGATTGGCATCTCCATGGTGTCCACGATCTTGGTTCCCGGCACCAAGAGAACGGGGAGATGGGAGTTGGTCATTACGCGGGCCGAGACACTCCGCCAGGCCTCTTCGGTGAAGAGACGCCGGGTGGCTCCCATTATCACCATCTCGGCGTCTACTTTCCCGGCAGTCTGGATGATCGCCTCGGCGGGATCGTCGCCATCGACAAAACGAATGTCGCACTCGATTTCTTCTGCGGCCAGGGCGGCACAGATCGGGTCCACCGCTTTCTGGCCCCTCTCCTCCAAGTAGAGGGCCGCTTTTTCCTCGGCGCTCGACGATTCGTCCTCTGTCTCATCAAGGAAGGAGCGCCGCATGTCATCGTCCAGCGACTCGAGAAAGGACCTGGGGACGCGTATCACGGTCATCACCGTGACGTTCGCGCTTTCTCCCATAAGACGTTTGCAAAAGCCGGCAACCGGAACGGCGGGAAGCACACCTGTAGTGGCGATGAGGATCCGCACGCCGAGAACATTAGGGTTCCCCGCCTCGCTGTGTGAGAAGGATGGCATGGACGATGAGCTGATCAACAAGGTCACCTGGAAGATCCCCAACGTGTTGGCCCTCATTGGGTCGGCGTCTGGCGAAGAGTGGAATGCCATGACCGCGAGTTGGATCACTCAGCTCAGCATGGAGCCGGTCCTGATTGGGGTTGGTATCGACAACAAAGCGGTGACCCATCGTCTCGTCACAGAGGGGGGCTCGTTCGCTGTCAACCTTTGGTCCCCAGAAGATACCCGGGTCTTTGTGAAGTTCTCCAAGCCGGCCACGAGGGATGGCAACACCCTCAACGATCGTCCGGTGCGGACAGCAACGACCGGTGCCCCGATCTTCGAAGACGCCCTGGCATGGATGGATTGCGAGGTGCGCCAGGCCATCGACTTCGGGACTCACACACTCTTTGTCGGCGAAATCGTCGATGCCGGGATCAACGATGACGAACAGCGAGCCTCGGCTATGTCGGACACCAGGATGAAGTATGGCGGAGTGAAGCGGGGCGGTCAGTGATCCGTCGACCCGGCAGGTAAGTTCGGGGTCAAATCCGTAGGAGGAGTATGGAAGTCTCGATCGAAGGCAAGGTCGCCGTCGTCACTGGCGGGAGCCGCGGCATTGGGATGGCAACGGCTCTCGAGTTCGCCCGCAGCGGGGCGGCCGGTCTGACCATCACGTCACGCAAGGCGGAGAACGTTGAGACGGCCAAAACTCAGCTTGTCGAGGCTGGCGTGGATACGGACAAGATCCTTGCGCTCCCGGCGCGAGCCGACTCTGAAGAAGCCGCCAACGAGGCGATCGAGGCCACGGTAGAGCGGTTTGGCTCCTGCGACATTCTTGTCAACAACGCAGGAACCAACCCCGCGGCCGGGATGCTCATGGATGTCGATCTCGGAGCATTGGACAAGACATGGGCGGTAAACCTCAGGGCCCCTTTGCTCTGGGTACGTGCCGCTTTTCACGCGTGGATGGAGAAGAACGGTGGCACAATCGTCAACGTTGCTTCCGTAGCCGGTCTCAGACCGAGCCCGTTGATGGGGGCCTACAACGTCTCCAAGGCCGGGCTCGTCCACATGACCCGACAGATGGCCATGGAGCTGGCTCCCGATATTCGAGTGAACGCTGTCGCCCCGGCTGTGGTCAAGACCAGACTCGCCAGCGCTCTTCTCCATGACGAAGCCGCCACGGCGCGTCTGCATCCCCTCGGTCGAGTCGGCGAGCCCGAGGACGTGGCACGATTGATCGTGTTTCTCTCATCCGATGCAGCTTCTTGGATGACGGGAGCCGTCGTACCGGTTGATGGAGGTGTGATAGGCGCCGGCTCCTCGGGGATCTCCTGAATAGTGACTATGACCACCATCTCACCATGACTCATCCCTCTCCGGACCCAGATCTCGCGTTGCGCTATCTCAGCGGCGAGACAGACGAAGCATTGCTGTTCGAGCATTCCTCCACGTTGAGAGATGAGGGGCGAGGGAAGGTCGTTACGTACAGTCGCAAGGTCTTCATCCCGCTGACGACGCTTTGCAACGACCGTTGCACCTATTGCACCTTTGCCAAGCCACCGGGCGCCGGCGGTGTCTATCTGGAGCCGGATGAGGTGCTGGCCGTCGCCAAGGCAGGTGACGCCGCCGACTGCACCGAAGCGCTGTTCACGTTGGGCGACCGCCCCGAGAACCGGTGGCCCCAGGCTCGAGACTTCCTGGAGGGAAAAGGTCTCGATTCCACCATCGAGTACTTGGCGGAGATGTCATCCCTGGTCAGGTCGGAGACTTCGCTCTTTCCCCATGCCAACCCCGGACTTCTGGACGACACGGCGATGACCCTTCTGAGGCCGACCAATCCATCGATGGGGATGATGTTGGAGAACATTTCGACCCGGCTCACCGAGCCGGGAATGCCCCATCACAACTGCCCAACCAAGGAGCCCGTCCGGCGGGTGGCAACCATCGAGGCAGCCGGACGGCAGAAGGTGCCGTTCACAACCGGAATTCTGGTGGGCATCGGAGAAAACCACGAGGAGATAGTTGATTCGCTTTTTGCCCTGAGTGACCTGGCCGGGGCGACTGGAGCGATACAGGAGGTGATCATCCAGAACTTCCGGGCGAAGGCCGACACACCGATGAGACGCTCCGCCGAACCAGTGCCACGTTGGTTTGCCCGGGTGGTTGCCCTTGCTCGCTGGATCATGGGCGCCGAGGCGAGCATCCAGGTGCCGCCGAACCTAACCGAGAGTTATGAGATTTATCTCCAAGCTGGGATCAATGACTGGGGCGGGGTCTCACCATTGACGATCGACTGGGTCAATCCCGAGGCGCCCTGGCCTCACCTGGAGGACCTACAGCGTCGAACGCAGGCTGCGGGTTTCGAACTCCGACCACGTCTTCCCGTCTATCCCGAGTACATCAACGAGGACTGGATCGATGGGGGATTGCTCGCTGACGTGCAAGCAGCAGCCGATGACGACGGTTTAGCCGCGATATGGACCAAGATTGGAGTCGCATGAGAGTCACCTACCTCCGCGTCCGCCCTGCCGACACACTCGCCGAGCCGACGGCTGTCAGCCGACGACGTGAGGGAACGACGACCATCGAGATCGACACCCCGACCTCGGCAGATCTCGCTTCGGGTTTCAAGGGGGGTGTCTTGGTGGTGGCGCGAGAGATTGGCGACCATGATCCTGCAGCATGGGTAGTCGAGCCGGGCGATGCGCTCTTGCTGGAGGCGAAGGGGGTGGCGCCGTGGCGGCTGACGGTCGTCGATAGCGGCCCAAGGGAGACGGTGCTCGACGCGATCGCCCGAAGTCGATCGGCCTATCTGAGAACCAGGCGCTCCGGGGTTGCCGGAGCGGCACAGATCACGGGTCTGCCTGGGATCGAGACCTCGGTCTCGGTCTTCGTCGACGATGTTTTTCAGGCGGCGAGGGCGGTTTCGGACGGCGCCACCGACCTGTTGCTCCGCGACTGGAGTGCGGAGAGACTGGGTGAACTGCGCGACTCGATGCCCGAGGCTCAGTTTGTCGAGCGCACGGCGCTTCCGCTCGGCGTCGAGATCGACGAGGCGAGAGACATGCTGCCCAAGGACATATTCACCACATGGCTCAACCAGGTCGACGGGTCCGGGGCGGCACGGCCGCGCCATAAGTGGGCCCCGGGCAAGGACATGGATCCCCCGGTGCCGGTTGGGCGATTGTCGGCAGAGTGGATGGACTCGGTGTGGATCGACGGATCGGGAGTCGGGGGCCTCGGTGGTGCTGGTGATCTGGCGCCAGTACTCGAGCGCTCCCTGGATGGACATGCCCCCACGGTGACCGAACTGGAAGAGCTCTTCATGGCGAGGGGCGATCAGATCGACGCCGTCGCCCACACAGCCGATGAGCTTCGGAGGAGAGCGGTGGGAGACACGGTGACCTATGTGGTCAACCGCAACATCAACTACACCAACCTCTGCTATTTCAAGTGTGGCTTCTGCGCCTTCTCCAAAGGCCCCAAGTCTCTGAACCTGCGTGGCGAGCCATATCTGATGGGGCTCGACGAGATCGTGGATCGCTCACGTGAGGCATGGGGACGGGGGGCAACCGAGGTAACCCTTCAGGGTGGGATTCACCCCGATTTCACCGGCAACTTCTATGTCGACGTGGTCAAGGCGATCAAGGAAGAGCTTCCCGACATGCATATCCACGGTTTCACGCCATTGGAGGTTTGGCAGGGTGCCGAGACACTGGGCATTCCGGTCAAGAGTTTCTTGAGTGAGCTCAAGGACGCCGGGTTGGGCACACTGCCCGGGACCGCAGCCGAGATTCTGGACGATGACGTTCGGACGCATCTCTGTCCGGACAAGATCCGTACCTCGCAATGGGCCGAGGTGATGATCACCGCTCATGAGCTGGGTCTCAGGGCCACCTCCACCATCATGTTCGGTCACATCGACCACCCGCGGTCATGGGCCAGGCATCTCGAGGTCATCCGCGAAATCCAACGCCGAACCGGTGGATTCACCGAGATGGTCCCGCTGCCGTTCGTCCACATGGGTTCTCCGATCTATCTCCGCGGACGAGCTCGTCCGGGACCAACATGGGACGAGGTGGTACTGATGCATGCGGTGTCTCGTATCGCGTTCGATGGGCTCATCGACAACATTCAGGCTTCGTGGGTGAAATTGGGCCTTGACGGTGGCCGACGTCTTCTCGACGTAGGGTGTAACGATCTGGGCGGGACGCTCATGGGTGAGATCATCACGCGCGCTGCCGGAGCTGAACACGGCCAAGAGGTGACGACTGATGAGTTTCGCTCCGTTATCGAAGCCGCCGGGCGAACGTCTGCGCTCCGCAACACGACCTACGAAGTGCTCGACCGGGTCTAGCCTCGGTAAGTCAGGCCCCGCGGTGCGGTGGCAAACCCCCACTCCGACAGGGGAGAAGCAAGCGGCGAGGTCGACGCAGGTTCGCCGTTGATCGTGACCAGCGTTAGACGTCTGTACCTGGCGGCCACGTCCGCCATGGCCCGGGATACGAGGCTGAACTGATCGACGGAGGGATTCAGCAGCGTCAGTCCACGCCGGCCTTTGTCCAGGTAGCCGATGAGGTCACCGCCCGACAGGAGGACATAGGCGCCAGCATCACGAGCCAGTCGGGTTTCTGCCAGGTCAGGCCAGGGAAGAACTCCTCCGTAAGGGTTGGCAGGGTCCGTGGCGGCAACGACCATCAGCGATGGTTCTGATTCGGAGCGAAGACGGTCGACGGCGCCGGGGAGTGCGAACTGCGAGCCACCCAGTCCCTCGACGAAGTAGCCGCGTCGGATGCGCCCGGTCTCCTCGAGATGGCTGAAGACCGGATAGAGGGTTGTGAAGCCTCCGGGATAACCCTCGGCGAGTGCTGTGCTCCTCGTCACCACACCATGCCGATCGAGGAGCAACTCCGCCCATGCTGCATGACGCTCGGTCTCTGAAGGAGTGGATTGGACCAGTCCGCTGGTGAGCGACCATCGTCCGGCAGCGTGTGCCGGGAATCGACTGGAGAGCGAGCGTCGACCCGAGCTGGGGCTACGGCGTTTAGCGACAAATGCACGAATGGGCTCGAATGTGTCGTTCGTCAGATGACCCGCCCATACCAAATCCCAGAGGGCTCCGAGCGTCTCTTCGAGATCTCCGCCGCCCGTCCTCTCGTAAACATCCCGGAAGAAACTGGCACCGTCCTGCTGGAGCAGGTCCAGGATCTCCGATGCCTTGGTGTTCAGTTCGGCGTCCTGATCTGGGCCTCGCCAGAGCAAGGCGAGGGTGTCGCGGGGATAGAGAGCGACTCGCCCATCCCGGGAGCCAAGCGAACCCTCGCCCACCCAAACGAGGTCCCCGGCCAGAATCAGCGCGTCGATGCCATTTCCGGCATCGGCCACTCTCGTTGCCAGCGCATCGCGTTCGAGAACCGAGGCCGGGATAACGGCGCCGGTCAGCCTGCGCACGGCGTCTGCAAGGGCGTTGCTGCCTCGAGGAGGGTCAGAGGTGACTCCTTGCCAGGCCAGGCCAAATCGAGCCAGCGCAGATGGCTCGACCGGTTCGATCTCATTGCGCAAAACGGCCAGCGACCGTCTCTTGAGTCGACGGAGCACCGAGTTGTCAACCCATTCCCGACCCTGGCCGCCAGGTCGAAAGGCCCCTTTGTCGACTCGACCCGAATGCTCGAGATTCTTGAGCGCGGTCTCGACAACGCCGTTGGGGAGACTCAGTGCTGCCGAGGCCTCTATTGACGTGAACGGACCGTGAGTTCTGGCATAGCGCCCGACAACGTCTCCGAGAGGGTCTTCGACTGGCTCGAGAAACGCCTGTGGAACCCCGGGCGGAGGTTGGATCCCGAGACCGTCGCGGATCCGGGCGACGTCCTCGATGGCCGCCCATCTCGTCTCTCCACTGATGAAGACCTCGACAACCCTTCTTTGAGCCATGAGATGTTGAAGTGCTGTCGGCACGTCGATGCTCGAAGTCCGCACCTCTATGTCGACGACTGAAAGTGGTCCTAGATCACGGAGGAGGTCATGGAGTCCGTCCGGATTGGTGGCCCTTCGGTTTTCAGTCAGATGCTGGAGTTCGAGTTCCACCGCCGCCACTACTTCCGGATCGATCAGTTCGCGTAGCTCGCCCTCGCCGAGGAGCTCTCGAAGCAGGTCGCGGTCAAGTGTCAGCGCCGCAGCGCGTCTCTCCGCGAGCGGGGCGTCGGCTTCATAGAGGTAGGCGGCCACAAACGAGAAGAGAAGCGACGAAGCGAAAGGACTCGGCCCGTGGGTGTCGACCGATGCCACCCGGATTTTTCGCGATCGGATCTCCCCGAGGACCTCCTGGAGCGAGGGGAGGTCGAAGTCGTCCTGGAGAATCTCTCGGTATGTCTCGAGGAGGATCGGGAATGATCCGAATTGCTTGGCCACGCCGAGAAGGTCGGCCGACTTGCGTCGTTGCAGCCACAAAGGCGTGCGTTCACCGGGCCGGCGACGTGGGAGAAGTAACGCTCGGCTTGCAGCCTCACGGAACCGCGCGGCGAACAGAGCCGTGTCGGCGAGATGATCAACTAGGAGCGCCTCGACTTCTTCGGGGTCGAGCAGAAGATCGTCCGCCTCAGGTGGATCGTCAGAATCGGGAAATCGGAATGCGATGCCGTCGTCGGACCAGATCACATCCACATCGGTTCCGTAGCGACTTCTGAAACGATGACGGAGGGCCATGCCCCACGGCGCATGAATCCTGGCTCCGAGGGGAGAGAGGAGCACTACACGCCAATCGCCGATCTCGTCCCTGAAGCGTTCCACAACGATGGTCTGATCGGTGGGCAGGACTCCCGTGGCGTCTTTCTCCTCCTGGATGTATGCGATCAGATTGCGCGAAGCAAACTGATCGAGGCCGTACTCATCGCGGAGGATCGTCTCGGCTGTCTCGTGATTGTGGCTCGCCATCTCTCGCACGAACCTTCCGACGGCGCGACCGGTCTCGAGTTGTCGACCGAACATGTCACCGTGCCAGAAGGGCATTTTCGCCGCGGAGTCGCCTGGCGCAGGAACCACCTCGACCCTGTCATGGGTTATCCGGGTGATCCGCCATGCGCTCGAGCCGAGCAGGAAGGTATCGCCCTCTCGAGACTCATAGACCATCTCCTCATCGAGTTCGCCGACCCGGCTCCCGTCGGGCAGGATCACTCGGTAGAGACCACGATCAGGAATAGTTCCTGGGTTGGTCACCGCCAGTTGTCTCGCCCCGGGTCGAGCTGTCACCTCTCCGGTGGCGCGATCCCAGGTGATGCGGGGTCTCAGCTCGGCGAAGAGATCCGACGGGTACCGGCCCGACAGCATGTCGAGGGTCTCGTCGAAGACCTGACGACTCAGTTCGGAGTAGGGCGATGCTCGCCGTGTCATCTCGTACAGATCGTCGGCTGACGTGTCGCCGGACACGGCTTGTGCGACCAGCTGCTGGCAAAGGACGTCAATCGGATTGGTCGGTATGCGTGTCTGCTCCACATGTTGCTTGGCCATTTCGCCGGCAACAACGGTTGCTACGAGTAAGTCTCCCCGGTACTTCGGAAACACCTTTGCCCGTGAAACGCCACCCACATGATGTCCCGATCTTCCAACCCGCTGAAGGCCCGATGCAACGGAGGTGGGTGCTTCCACTTGGATTACGAGGTCGACGGCGCCCATGTCGATTCCAAGCTCCAGTGACGATGTGGCGACAACGGCCTTGAGCTCGCCGCGCTTGAGCGCCTCTTCGATTTCGATACGTTGTTCCCTGGCTACCGACCCGTGGTGGGCTCGGGCGAGATCTTCCCCGGCAAGGTTGTTCAACTCCGAGCAGATTCGCTCGGCGAGACGACGCGAGTTGGCAAAGACGATCGTGGTGTTGTGGTCTCTGATTTGACTGAGCAGCTGGGGGTAGATGGCCGGCCATATCGATCTGGTGGGGGTGTGGTCAGGATCGAGAGGATCAGGCTCTCCAGGCTCGTTCATGTCTTCGACGGGGACAACGATCTCGAGGTCGAGCTCACGATCGTGAGGGACGTCGATGATGGTGACCGGTCTCGCGTTCCATTTGCCGTCTTCGACCGTGCCACCCCCGAGAAATCGAGCGATGATGTCCAGTGGGCGCTGGGTAGCCGATAGGCCGATGCGTTGTGGTGATTCGTCCGTGATCTCTTCGAGTCGCTCCAGGGAGAGGGCGAGATGGACACCGCGTTTTGTCCCAGCGACGGCATGGATCTCGTCCACGATCACCCAGCGGACGCTTCGGAACACCGATCGAACGGCCGAGGTCAGCATCAGATACAGCGACTCTGGCGTGGTGATCAGGATGTCGGGTGGATTCCGCTCCATTCGGCGGCGGTCCTCCTGAGGGGTGTCGCCCGTACGCAAAAAGGTCTGCAACTCGGGGAGCGGATCACCACCGAGACGTTCGGCGGCGTGCCGGATACCGGCGAGTGGGGCTCTCAGATTGCGGTCGACGTCGTGAGCAAGGGCCTTCATGGGGGAGATGTAGAGGATCCGGCATCGCTCCGCCCTTTCAGGGACTGGCTCGGCGAGAAGTTGATCCAGGGTCCAGAGAAAGGCAGCGAGGGTCTTCCCCGACCCTGTTGGTGCGTGGATCAGCGTGTGATCGCCATCACTGATGGCCGGCCATCCCCAGGCCTGCGCCCGGGTTGGTCTGGCAAAGGAGGCCTCGAACCACGTCCTCGTTGCTGGCGTGAAAGTCTTCAGCGGATCCACACCCGAAAGGTATCAGGAGATGGAGACAAGAAAATGACCGAAGTTCGCCAGCAAATGCTTTCTACGCGGCGCAATGTTCCAATGCGAACGCCCATGCATCAGGAACGCGGGAATTAGGAGACGAGTTCGAGGGGGAGTCTGTCGACGGCGGCAATTTCTAGGAAGATGTCGACGACCGTTGGGTCGAATTGGGTGCCGGCATTGGTGCGGATCTCATTCACGGCAAAGTCTACGGGCAGAGCCGGTTGGTATGCCCTGACCGATGTCATCGCGTCGAAGGCGTCGGAGACGAGAACTATCCGGCTCAGGATCGGAATGTTGTCCGCCTCCAGGCCAAACGGGTAGCCACCACCGTCATAACGCTCGTGGTGGTAGAGGATTGCCTCTGCGACCTTGGGCTCCAGACGAGTTCGGGTCATGGCGAATCCCATTTCAGGATGCCGTCTGATCAACTCGAACTCATCCTCGCTCAGAGGGCCGGGTTTGCCGAGGATCCTTGGGTCGAAGTGGATTTTGCCGACATCGTGAAGGATGCCGGCCAGTGCCAGTCGGTCGAGATCGGCATTTCCGAGTCCGATTCCGGCGCCGAGGTCGACGGCAAGGTCAGAAACTCTGTGAACGTGACCGTGGAGGTCCTCGATGACGTCCTCCATGACCTCGATCAGTATGTCTGTTGGTATTTCCCTCATGTTCTCACCACGGAACGCTAATTTTGCCCACGGTATGCGGTCAGTGTATGGGTCGCCCGCATCAATTAGGCACAATGGCCATATGGATGTGGCAACAGACCTGGTTGAAGTCTTCCTGCGTTCCAACGGCTATCTCACATTGTCGGAACTACAGATCCAGTCCTTGAACAAAAGAGGTGAATGGGAAACCGTTACCGATGTGGACATTCTGGCCCTGCGCTTCCCGGGCCGGGTGTTCATGGCCGATGCCCACGACTCGGTGATGGCGTCCGAATTGGAAGTCCCGGGTGTGCCACTCTTTCTCGAAGACGACACCATCGATGTCATTGTCGGGGAGGTGAAGCAGGGGGAGGCGACATTCAACCCGTCGTTGACCAAGCACGAGACGCTTCACACGGCGTTGCACCGACTCAGTTGGATCTACTCCGGAGACGATCTCGATCGGGTGATCGAAGACCTACGCGACAAAAGTGTGTGCTACACCCCTGCAAGGGGTGGGGGCACGGTGCGGACCCGGCTCGTCGCCTTCGGTCAGGCGCCCGAAGTGACGATGAATGTCATACCTCTGGAGGTGATCCTCGAGAGCGCGCTCGGTGCTCTCGAAAGCCATGACGCCCTCCTTCGCTCGGCACGATCGTCCAGTCCCGCGGCAGCCATGCTGAAGCTTCTCCACAAGACAGGGTTCCGATTCAGTCGCGATCCTTGAGACGCTCCACATACTGACTGATAGCCGTATCGTGCTCAGGCGTTGAATGAGCTACCGCCTGCAGCGCCGCCGAAAACTCCAGGAAGGGGTCGAGGTCCATGATCTTTGACTGGCGGAGCAGACGCTTGGCCAAGACCACCGCGGGTCGCGGCTTCGATGCGATGGTTCTCGCCAGTTTCATGACGTGGCCCTCCAGCTTGTTCTCCGGGACGACGCGGAGAAGGACATCGAGCCTGACTGCTTCCTCGGCGTCTATCGATCGTGCCGTCAGTGAGAGTTCGGTGGCCCGCTGCCAACCGACGACTCGTGGGAGCAACCATGCCCCACCGTCACCGGGGATGATTCCCATCTCGATGAACGTGTGAGCGAACCGCGCCCGTGGAGTGCCAATGCGAAGGTCACAGCCCAGAACCAGGTCGAAACCGGCGCCAATCGCAGGTCCGTTGACAGCGGCGATGGTGACGAGGTCGGTGGTGGCCATGAACCGTGTGAGCTGCTGAATCGTTTCCCGGTACTTCTCAGTGATCTCGGCCGGGTTGCCGGCGAACAGACCATCCTTGGCAACCATGTCCTTGACGTTTCCACCTGCCGAGAAGGCGGGGCCCTCGGCTTGGAGAACCAACACGCCGGTGTCAGGGTCCGTCTCGGCGTCATGTATGGCGTCGAGAAGATCTTCAAGCATCTCGCCGCCGGTGAGGGCGTTACGAGTTTCGGGCTGGGCGAGTGTTATCACGGCCACGCCGTCGATGAGGCTTGTCTTGGTCGAGTTCACAGCAGGCCGTCGTCTCGTGCGGCTTCGATGAATCGGGATGCCCGCCTCGGGTCGACTCGATTCCGGGCGTCGCCATCGACCTTGATCGACGACCCCACGATCACCGAGTCGGCGGTGCCGGTGAGCCTGGAGAGATTGTCCACGTTTGCTCCCGATCCGATCACGACGCGGGTCTCAGTTGGGACCGCGGCCCTCACCACGGTTGCCTCATGCATGTCCGGCTCTGCTCCAGTGCCCGAACCGGAGACGATCACAGCATCTGCACGGCCACGTTCCACGGTATCGGCAGCAGCCTGACTGGCATCGATTTCGGCTGGCGCGGCGGCGTGTTTGACCATCACGTCCGCCCAGATCTCCACACCGGGCGCAAGTTGGCTGCGTTTGCGAAGTACCGCTCCCGCCTGGCCCACGATCGGACCTTGATCGGTGTACATGATGCCCGTCAGCACATTCACTCTGATGAATGCGGCTCCCGTCGCCGCGGCGATCCCCAGAGCGGAAACAGCGTCGTTCCGAAGGACATTGACGCCAAACGGCAATCCAGTCGCATCTGACACTTCGGTCACGGAAACCGTCATCGCAGAGATCGTCTCCGCGGGAACACCGTCGGCGAGGAAAGGAACATCGCCAAAGTTCTCGATCATGAGAGCAGGGAACCCGGCTTCGGCCAGATCCGAAGCGTCGGAGACGGCCGTTTTTATGATCTCATCCATCGACCCGTTGAAGCCGGGGGACCCCGGAAGTGGGAGCAGATGGACCATCCCCACCACGCGGGGGATGGGACTCACAGGTAGGCCCTGGCTACCTGCATCGCCCTCTCGGAATGCTCGCCGGTCACCTTGAGACGAGTGTCCTTCGGCTTGGCTCGGCGAACTACGATCCTTGCCCAGTCGGAAGCCGACCCTTTGATCAATTGGTCGGTGTCCTCGGGCCCATAGATCCACTTGGAGTAACCGGGGCCGATGACCTCAACCCGAACCGGCTCATACTCCTCGCCGGCTTCCTTGAAGGCATAAGGAAGTGTTTTCCAACCCAGCCAGCAGATATGGCGGATACGCGGCGTGTCTTCGACTTCGATCCCAAGCGTGGCGTAGATATCGAGACCGTGCATCCATGTCTCCATCAGACGAAACGTCGCGAACGTCCGAGCACTCATGTCGCCGGCAATCCAACTGATCCGATCGTCGCCACTCATGTGAGACAGCGGTTCCACCACTTTGGCCCGCCCGGCCCGCCACCACTCGATGACATCTTGCGGGCGCATTCCCCGACCCTTCTTGATGGCCTTCTTCTTCGACGCTTCGAGGTCTGCAGCGCTCTGCCATTCCTTGACCCTTTCACCCCCGTTGATGGCATCGGCTCCCAGTTCCTCGAAGTCGGCGAGGTGGGCGATCGTGTCCCGGACGGTCCACGGTTTGTTGGGCGTTTTGAGATCCCAAACCTTGATTGGGATGCGCTGGAGGGACTGGTCGAGAAACTGTTGCTCGGCCACTAGGTCAGACAGTATGTCGCGCACCCTCGGATTCTAATAGTGAACTGCGCTGTACTCCCAAGCCAGGATTCGCGTCTACCAGGGTCTTTCGGCTTGCTCCTCGCTCATTGGCGTCGGGATGCTGGTTGTCTCGGGAAGTTCGGCTATCTCGTTGAGTCGATCGAGCAGCTGTCGAAGACGCCCAAATTGCCTCCGGTCGAACACAAACGCAATGCGGTCACAATCGAGGGCGTCGCCGTCCTCGACCTCGGGCGGCGTCGCCTCGGTGATCTCGATGCTCCCTTCGACGACGATGTCGGCGAATTCGTCGTTCAGGGCAGCCAGCTCTTGGGCGGAAGGTGCCTGACGGATCCGCAGGATGAGTCTGCCCGAGGCGTACCGCTGGGAGTGGTAGTTGGCGTAGAAGTGGCGAATGTGGTCGCAGGCCGTCGAGGGGCTGTTGGTATGAAGAAACAGGGAAAGGTCGGACTCCGAGATCAGACCTCCGGCGAGTTGGACATCTTTGACAAAGTCGATAACGGGACCCCAGTAACCCGTACCTTCCGCCTCGAGAAACACGATCGGGTGTAAATCGCTTTTGCCGGTCTGGATCAAAGTGAGCAGCTCGAATGCCTCGTCGAGGGTTCCGAATCCGCCGGGAAGGATCACAAAGGCGTGGGACTCCTTGACGAACCCGAGCTTGCGGGTGAAGAAGTATTTGAAGTTGACTGTGCGCGATTTGGACAAATAGCGGTTCGCCGCCGATTCGAACGGGAGACGGATATTGACGCCGTAGGAGTTGTCGGCACCGGCCCCGCGGTTGCCTGCCTCCATGATTCCCGGACCTGCTCCGGTGATAACACCCCAACCGTGCTCGGCCATCATTCGAGCGAACACAACCGTTATCTCGTAGTTGGGGTCGCCCTCACCGAGACGCGCCGATCCGTAGATGGTCACTTTCGGCTCGTCGTGACGCGAGAAGACGAGGTTGGAGTAGCGGATCTCCTTCACCGTGGTGTTGATCAGCTTCAAGTCACCGCGGGTGGCACCGTCTCGATGCAACTTCAGGACAGTCGTAATCAGTTCTCCGATCAGGTCCTGGTTGTTGTTTTCTGACGCGTCGGCGACGAGTTGTCGAAGAGTCTCGTCGAGTTTGGGATTGCCCAAGTCATAGGCCATGGTCCGTAACGTACCTGTCCGTCGTGGTAATTCGCGCCGCTGCCCGATTCCTGGAAGAGCAGATGTGTCCCCGGGATACGGGGGCGCACTACCAGGGGTACGGTCTAGAAGGGCTTTGTCGACGGCCCCTTTCTCACGACCGCATTCCACACTGTCTCGTAGTGGTCACGGTCGTAGGCGTCGATCTGTGGAAGGACAAACTCGTCCCAGGCCTTGCGCAGTGGGTCCTCGCGGGCGGCGTAGACCAGGAGGCCAGTCGGTATCCGATCAAGGACAGAGCGGAGCGACAACGGTGTTTCAACACGGACATCGGTGTCGGATTCCTCAAAGGAGGCGTTGATCTCCACCGTGAGCCGAGCGATTGCCGTCACGTATTCGTCCTTCAGCTTGGGGTAGCGCCGCACCAACATTGCCTTGACCTGGTCTTCTTCCGGGAACTTCTTCTCCCAGATGACCCACCGGTCAGCGAAGGCCTTATTGAGGATCTGGGTGCCTGCATAGTCCCTGATGTCGGTGGGGTTCATCGTGCCGAAGATACGCACGTCGTCTCTCAGGCGGACTGTCTCGCCGTTGGGGAGATCAAGCGCGGCATAGCGGTCGAGAAGCGCATGAAGGGCGAACAATGTCTCGGCGCCGGCCGCATTCAGTTCGGAGAGGTTGAGCAACGCCGGTCCTCGCAGAGCCCGGGTAATGTCGCCATCCTGCCAACGACTTTCGGTCCCACCCTTGCCGTCACCATGTAGATGGGTCGAGCCGATGAGCGTCACATCGCGAACTTCGCCAGTGAGCGGGATCCGGAAGTAGGGGAGCCCCATCGCCGCAGCGAACTGCTCGATGTCGTGGTCCTTGCCGGTGCCCATGTGCCCACGGACAGCGACGTGAAGCGGCACCAGGCCATCAGCCTTGGCCCGACGAGCCTGTTCGAGTTGGGCGAAGCGGTAGAGCATTCCAAGGTCGATGTAGTGCGGATCGGGTTCTGGTATCTTGCGAAGGCGAAGGTCCGAATCGGCCAAGTCGTCGGGAATCTCGAACTTCTCGAGTTCGATGGGCCTACCTTCGGCATTCGGGTCCTCGAAGGTCACTGTCTCAGGCAATTGATTTCCCCTTTTTTCGAGATTCGGGTGCTCGCATCCACCAGGTATCCATGCCAGACATCGCCAGGCTTCGTCGCAATGCGCTACGCGTCCCATCCACCATCGCCTTGGCCAACTGGTCGGGCTCCTCCACCACCTCATGACGCTGGTAGGCGTCGTCGACGGTGTGATCGCCGATGCCTATCCCGATGACGGTGGTTCCGGCAGCCTCAACGGACGAGACCGATTTAGTCAGCGCTTCCATCGAGCCGCGTGTCATGCCATCAGCGAGGACCATGAGAAGTCTGACGTCGGCGCCAAGACGGCCCATGCGATCGGCGGCGTGAATGATGTTGAACTCGTCAACATTGGCGGCCTTTTCGAAGAGCGAGACGGGTGGTGCGGTGTTGGCGTTCCGTCGCGCCAATGTTGCGGCTTTTTTCGGCTCAGCCGCCGTGAAAAAGAGGCCGGCCAGAGCGTGCTGAGCGTCGCGCCATTGTCGGTCGAACGGTTTGACGATGTAGTGGTTCACCGTGGTGATGAGTCTTTCGGCTGCAGTTCCTTGCGTTTGGCGAAGACCGGCGGTTGCGGCCGATCGGGCGCGTCGGAAGCTTTCCTCCGTGTCATCTGGTTTGGCGGCGAAACCGCGGTTGAACAGTGCTACCTCGAAGTCGATCTGCAGCTCGTCACAGAGTCGGGCCATGGTCCATGCGCCGAGGAGGGCGGCGGGCATCGCCCAAGATGTTCCTGGACCTTGGCTGCGACCGGGGTTCAGCATCGAGGCCGAGGCGTCCACAAGAAGCGAAACCGCGTAGCGACGTCTGGTGTGTGCCGAGCGACGCTCGTACAGCCTCTGATAGAGGCCGGCTCCAATGAAGAGGGCGGCATGTGGAGAGACGTCGCCCTGATCGAATCCGGAGCGGAGGCCACGTCTCTGGTTGGCAGCGAACAAGGGAAAGAGCTCACCAGAGACTTTTCGTTGGGCGACCCCCCAGCGTTTGGCCGCTGCCTTCATCGACTCGAGGCCCTCCGCTTTGAAAGCAGCGAAGGAGTGGGGGATCTGTGTCACCAGGAGTCTTCCACTCTGACCGGTCGGTAGGAACACTTGCGGTGCCTGGCTGACGCGTAACAGTTGATCGGTCGCCTCGTTGCGGGCGATGTCGGAAGCCCCCCTGCGGTCGGACAGACCGGAGCGGGATTCTGTGGCGCGCTTGGTGTCCCGATACGAGTCTGCGTCCGACACGATGGGCGAAATCAGCCGGACGGTGTCCACTCCGGCAGCAGCCTTCTCCGCGTCTGCATCCTCGGCCAGTTTGCGTTGAGCGTTCGTTGCCGTGCTAGGCACTTCGGCGATAAGACCGTGCGTGTGCGCGATCGCTTCTAGCTCGAGGGCGAGTTGAGCCACATACCAGGGGTCGTCCGTCTCTCCGGCGAGACGGCAATGCTCACTGGCATCATCGATGGCCACGGCCGCCCGGGCCTCGAAATGCCGTTCGAGCACTTCGCGATCGACGTAGTTGCCTGTGAGAAGGAAACACCCCAAGACAAATTGGCTGAGTGCCCCAGACTTTGAGATGGCCTGGCCGAGCGACGACATGTAGAGGTCTTCGAGGACAGACCTTGCGCCCGGGTACGAGGAAAGACCTTGGACTTCTTGCCTAGCGTCCTCGAGGCTGAAGAATATGATCTCAGCCACGGGCTTCCCGGCCCGTTCCAGCGCCGTCAGCAGATCGAGTTCAACATCCTGGGCAACGTCTCCGTCGATGGGCCAATCGTCGGGAAGAGGCCTCTTCTCATCCAGATTGGTGGAAACCAGGTGCATCACCTCGTGAAGGGCCGACGCCAGGGCGACTTCGTCGGGCGTGACGGGAGCGTTGCGGTGGTACGCGGCTTGGAAGATCCGAGGGTCGCATACCACCTCATCCGGTGAAGCGGCGCTCTCCGAACCAAGACGCACCCGAAGGTTGGGGTTGTCAGAAAGACTCCGGGCGAGCCTGGTCACAGCTGGTGCAACGCGCTGGTAACGGCTGACGACCGCCTCTATGGCCTTGTCCTCAGGACCGACGAGGTCGGCGAGAAATGTCTGGTTACGTCCACGCATAAGCTGCCAATTGTCTCATGCCGTGTCAAACCGAAGCGAAGCGCTATTTCCACGACACACCACTGAGTAATACGATTCGGTCCGTGTACTACGACCTGACAACTCTTCCCAACGGTCTCCGAGTGATTTCGGAGACGATGCCTTCCCTTCGATCCGAGGCCCTTGGCTGCTGGATCGACACAGGTACCCGCGACGAGAGCGACAACGAAGCGGGTGTTTCCCATTTCCTCGAACATCTCCTGTTCAAGGGATCGGATAAGCTTTCTGCTCGCGAGGTTTCAGAGACTTTCGATGCGATAGGTGCCGAGGCCAACGCTTTCACGTCCAAGGAAGCCACCTGCTTTTGGACACGGATCCTGGACAAGGAGCTGACCACGGGACTGGACGTTCTCTCCGAGATCATCCAACGTCCCGCCTTTCGCCCGCACGAGATCGACGCCGAGCGCCATGTGGTGGTCGAAGAGATCAACATGTACGAGGACGATCCAAACGACGTCGCCTTCGAGAACTTCACCACTGCTGTCTTTGCGAACCATGCCCTCGAGGCTCCAGTTCTGGGTACCAAGGATTCGATCCTTGGCATATCACGCGACGAGATCAATGGCTACTGGGGGCGTCGCTACGGGGCCGGGTCGATGGTGGTGGCTGCAGCGGGGTCGGTTGACCACGAGACGCTCGTCGAGATGATCAGTGAGCGGTTCGGCGACTGGTCGGGCGACACCCTCGATCATGATCACAGCGAGTTGGTCGGCAGGCCCCGGATCAACGTCAAGCGGAAAGACACCGAGCAAGCCCATATTGTGGTCGGCGGTCCGGGACTGGACCGAGCCGACGAGCGACGGTGGGCGTTTGAGGTGCTCAACCACATCATGGGGTCGGGCATGTCTTCCCGTTTGTTCCGTGAGGTGCGGGAAGAACGTGGACTGGCATACGCCGTGTACGGGTTCAAGTTGTCGTTCGCCGACACCGGAGCATGGGGAGTCTATGTAGGGACAACACCCAGTCAGACCGACACCGCCCTGAACGTGATTCGCGACGAACTGTCGAAGGTTGTCGACTCCGGCATCACACCCGAAGAACTGGAGCGCGCCAAGGGCTCGATGAGGGGCGGCCTGGCGTTGTCCCTCGAGGATGCCAACAGCCGGATGGTGCGATTGGGAAAGGACGAGTTGACCGGGATGCCCCATCTGTCGGTCGACCAAAGACTGGAGAAGCTGGAGGCGATCAGTCTCGGCGACGTGCAGTCGGTGGCAGTCGACCTATACGGCGCCGATACGCGAATGATCGGGGCGGTCGGTCCATTTGACGACTCGGACCTGGAGCAATACCTGGCGGTTTAGCCGGAGACGTCGAAACTGGCTGACATCGGCTTCTCGCCGAAGTCGATGATGCCTGCCGAGCCATCCTCGGGCCTGTCGATCATCAGCGCACCGCCGAGGTCGTGCCCGTCGACACGCCAAGGCCAGCCGAGCACGGTGTAGCCGGTGACATTCCCCGATAATGAGGACCAGAGCAGTGTTTCCTGGCCTTGCACCAGATCGATGACCAGCTCGGCCCCACTGACAGCCCTGAGGTCCGAGCCCGGTGACGGAGCTTGGAATAGGGCAGTGTGCGAGAAGGCCGCGGCCACGATCAGCAGACCGGCTAGCCCGATTCCCACGAGACGGAAAGTAATCACGTTTGGCATACCAGGTCACGATAAGTGACGGTGAGCATCTTCTAAACGGCTATTTCTACGAATTGCGAAAGGACTAGTCCGTAGACGAAGGCCAGGAGAAGAAGCAGCAGAGCGACACCGAGGACCCCCCGAGACCGGCGCTCAGCCCAACGGGCCGAGGTGAATCCGGCAACCACCCAGAGTGTTACATCGAGTGGCCAGGCCAGAAACAAGTCGCCAAAGACCACGCCGAGAAGGGCCGATACCGGGCCACCGGCATACAGAAGTGTCAGACCGACAGTTTCGCAGAGACCCTCGCAGGAGTCCCTGGTGACTAGGGAGAGGCCACTGGCCATGAGCACCACGGCAAACCCGAGTAGGAACGATGTCGCTATGGCCGCGTTGCGACAGCCCTGGGGTTCGCTCTTGTCGACCACGACGGCCGATCGTAAATGTGCCAGGCCCTTAATGGGAACAGAGCGCTAACTTGCTGGTCCACGATTCGGAGGAGTCCCATGGATTTGCGTGACGTAATGCTTGTCATCCACATAGCTGGCGCCGGCACCTGGCTCGGGGCCAACATGATCCAGGTTGTCGTACCAGGTCTGGCCGCCCGCCAGGGAGCCGAGGTCACGGCCGGGTGGTACCGGGTGGCAGGACAACTCAGCAAGAGGCTGTACATGCCGGCTTCCATCCTGATTCTCATTACCGGACTCGTGATGGTTCTTCAGGATGATTCTCTCAGCTTTGGCACCCTTTTCGTCACCATCGGATTCGGGATGATTGTCCTCGGTGCCCTGCTGGGCATCTTCATCTTCGACCCTGGCTCAGAGGCCGTCGCCGAGGCCGTGGAATCAGGAGATCAATCCCGGATCAAGGCCGCCACTGCACGGATAGCCACCTTCGGGACTGTCGACACCCTGCTACTGCTGTTCACCATGACTGCCATGGTCTCACGCTGGACCTGACGAATACCATGTCTGGGTGAAGTCCCCACGTTCCCGCCCACTCGTCCTCTCGGCTCTATGCATTGCCGCGTCTGCCTGCGTCACCGCTGATGTGGGCGGGCCAACGACGAGTGCGGTCGTCATAGCCTCGCCTACGACGGTCCTTGAAACCGCCACCACATCGACGACGACACCATTCACCACCACAACGACGCGTTCTGTCTTCACCCTGTTCGGAAAGGTCGTTGATGCCTCCCGGCTACCGGTGCCAGGGGCGACGATAACGATTGGGTCAGCCGAGCTCAGGACTGGGACTAATGGGTCCTTTACCTTTGAGGCCACGGAGCCCGCGCCGTTTCGTGTCTCCAAGAGGGGTTGGACCGAAGCCCAGGTGCCGTGGGAGACGGGGTCGTCCTTCTTCGTGGTGACAATTGGCCCCAAGAAGGTGAGGGGGCTTCGAGTCGGTGCGGGTGCGGCCGCTGACGACGCTCACTTCGAGTGGCTATTGAAGTTGGCAGACGACACAGCGGTGAACGCGTTGGTGTTCGACACCAAGCAGGCGGGAGGGACGGTCCTATATGACACCACGGTCGGCGAAGCTCACGATATTGGAGCGGTTGATGTTTGGTACGACCCAACCGAGAGACTTGCTGAGACGCACGCTCACGGTCTATACGCGATAACGAGGATTGCCGTTTTCGAGGATGCCTTCCGTGCCAAAGCCCGTCCAGATGAGAAGCTCGCCGGACCATGGATCGACCCGACTGCGGAGACGGCTTGGGACTACAACATCAGCCTGGCCATCGAAGCCTGTGAGCTGGGGTTTGATGAGATCCAGTTCGACTATGTCAGATTTCCGGCCGGGCGGACCGCCCAAAGGAGCGGACAACTCTCACTTACGGAGACCGAACGGGTTGGAGCCATCGAGAGCTTTTTTGCAAAGGCCAGGAGTGCGTTGCAGCCGATGGGCTGCTTGATGAGCGCCGCCATCTTCGCCATCGTGGTGTCCGTGCCAAACGATCAGGGTCTCGGCCAGAAACCGGAGGAATTATCGGGGCAGTTGGACGTGCTCAGTCCGATGGTCTATCCGAGTCACTACTCCGATGGGTGGCTGGGTTTCGACGATCCGAACGATCACCCGTACGCGGTGACCGCCGACGCCATCGACGATGCCCTGCCGAGGTTGCAGTCGGGCACCAGGCTGCGACCCTGGCTCCAAGCCTTCTGGTGGACCAACAGCCAGATCCGAGCATCGATTCAAGCGGCGGAGGATAGGGATGTTGGTTGGATCCTGTGGAACGTGCAAAGCAACTTCGACCGTGCCGCCCTTCCCGCGTCGGACGAGGTAGACGACTAGTTCGCCCGACTGGTCCTCACGTCTGGTGCTCCCATTCGCGCTGCGTCGGCGGTGCGATCGTCGGGCTGGCGTTGCGAGTCTCGCTCCGCTTCGGTTCTTGCCCGGTAGTGCATCATCTCGTCCGCAGAAGTCTGTGTATCCCATCCGAGGAGCGGCCCCACCAATCCTGCCACTTCCTTGACGGCTCCAGATCCTCTATGCCGTGTCTCTATCGAGATGCGGGTTCGCCGGGTGAGGAAGTCATCGAGGTGCAACGCCCCTTCGTGCGTGGCACCGTACACGATCTCAGCCTTCAGATAAGGAGCGTCCTCGACGAGTCGCTCGGCCAGGTCGGGGTCGACCCGGACTAGATCGGCGAGGTCGCCGACGAGGGATCCGTACCGTCCGAGTAACCGCTGGTAGTCGTCAGGGGCGATCCCGGACGGTGGAATAGCGGTGCGGAGCTCAATAATCCCGTCAGCTCCTACAAGGGGGATCCTCTGAGTTCGTGAAGGAGCGATGGGTCGGTCGATGTAGCGGGCAACCGCATCCACTGCGTCGGACGCCATGATTCGGTAGGTGGTGTACTTGCCCCCCGCCACGCTGATGAGCCCCTGGCCGTTGTCGGCGACGGCGTGTTCGCGGCTCAGCTTCGAAGTGCTATCCGATTCGCCGGTGAGAAGGGGTCGCAGACCGGCGTAGACACCGACAACGTCGTCACGTCTCAGTGGATCGGTGAGAACCGTGTTCACCCATTCGAGCAGATAGTCGATGTCCTTTTGGCTTGCTGCCGGATGTGCCCTTCCCAGAGTCCAGGGGGTATCGGTGGTGCCAACGATCCAAAACTCGTCAAAGGGGATCACAAAAAGAACGCTCTCTCTGGTACGGAAGATCATCCCGGTCTCCGATTCGATGCGGCTCCGGGGTATTACCAGGTGAACACCCTTCGATGCCTCCACCTCGAGACCGCGACTCCCAGCGAGATCCTGGATGTCGTCGCTCCAGACACCGGCAGCATTGATGACCGCTCTGGATCTGATTTCGATCTTTCGACCCGATTCCAGATCCAAGACCTCTGCGCCACGAATACGACCACCGGCCGAGTCGAGTCCAGTGACCCGGGTGCTCGTCGCCAGGGCAGCACCGTGCTCCGCCGAAGTTCGGGCAAGCATCATGGTGTGTCGGGCATCGTCGACCAGCGCATCCCAGTAGCGCACGGCCCCATAGATATTGTCGGTGCTCAAAGCCGGCGCGACGACCCCAAGTTGGCTTCGCGACAGGTGCTCATGGCGGGGGAGCGGGCTGTCGGCCCGTTTGGCCAGAATGTCGTACAGGAGCACGCCTGCTCCCACATAGGGTCGTTCCCAGAAGCGGTGTTTCAGCGGATATATGAACGAAACGGGCCGTGCCAGGTGGGGGCAGAGAAGTCTGAGCATGAGGTTGCGCTCGCGAAGCGCCTCGTTGACCAGGCCGAAGTTGAATTGCTCCAGATAGCGGAGACCGCCGTGGAAGAGCTTCGAGGAACGACTCGACGTTCCGGAGGCGTAATCGCGTTGTTCGACGAGCGCCACGCTCAGCCCCCGTGACGCGGCGTCGAGGGCCGCTCCGGTTCCAGTGACGCCTCCTCCGATCACCAAGACGTCGAAGACCTCACTCGTCATCCGTTGGAGGTCGCGCTCGCGCTGTGCAGGGTTCAGAGCCGATTTGGCGGTCATGGTGGACACCGTGGGCCCTTTGTAGCCGACGATGGCGCCCAAAGGACCAGCTTACGATGCTTCGATGGTCGAAAACATGAAGATTGGAATCCAACTACCCGAAGTGGAGCGTGACGTCAGCTGGCTCGAGGTCCGCGACATTGCCACCACCGCCGAGCAGTGCGGATTCGACTCGGTCTGGGTGGGCGACCACTTGATCTTCAGGGATGACGTGACCGGTGCCCGAGGCCCTTGGGAGGCCTGGTCGATGTTGGCCGCACTGGGGGAAGCCACCGAGCGGATCGAGTTGGGCCCCCTGGTTGCGGCCACCTCGTTCCACTCACCGGCGATGATTGCCAAGAAGGCGTCGACTGTTGACGAGATCAGCGGGGGCCGCCTCATCCTCGGTTTGGGGGCAGGCTGGAACAAACCTGAGTACGAAGCCTTCGGTTTCCCCTATGACAATCGGGTGTCGCGATTCGAGGAGGCCTTTACCATCATCCGCACGCTGATTCGGGATGGTTCCATCGACTTTGAGGGTCGCTTCTACACCCACCGCGAAATGGAGCTCCTTCCCCGGGCGAGATCGGACATGAAACTGATGGTCGGCTCAAATGGTCCCCGCATGCTCCGCATCACTGCTCCGTACGTGGACATGTGGAACAGCTGGCATGTGTGGTTCGGCAACCGGGCTGAAGGCCTCCGACCGCTGATCTCCGAGTTGGAGGAGGCCTGTGTCGAGGTGGGGCGTGACTCGAGTGAGATCGAGAAGACGGCTGCGGTGTATGTGCAGCTGTCTCGTGGCGAGGGACGAGTGGCCGGTAGCGAGGACCGCCCCGAGGCGAAGCCGATAACCGGTGAGGCCATTCCTGAGAGGCTCGATGGGTTCGCCAAGGCCGGAATCAGCCATATCCAGGTGGTGCTCGACCCGATCGACGGGGCGGCGGTCGAGGAGCTTGCAAGAATTCTCGGGCGCGTCTGATCAGTACGGGAGACCCTGGGTATTGTCCAACACATGCAGCTCTCAACCAGCAGTTTCGCTGACGGCGGCACCATCCCCAACCGTTACGCGTTTAGCAGAGCCCACCCGGACAACCACGTTGCTCTTTCCGAGAACGTCAACCCCTCCCTCGACTGGACGGAGGTTCCTGACGGCACCAAATCATTTGCGTTGATCTGTCACGACTACGACGTGCCCAGTGTCGGAGATGATGTCAACCAGGAGGATCGTGAGATCCCTGCCGATCTGCGCCGTGTCGATTTCTTCCATTGGGTGGTTGTTGATCTGCCCGGCGACCTTCGTGCGATCGCGGAGGGTGAGTTCGCCGACGGTGTCGTGGTGGGCGGCCAAAAAGTGGGGGACGGCCCGCACGGCTCCCGGCAGGGGTTGAACGACTTCACCGGCTGGTTTGCCGAAGACGCCGACATGAGGGGCAACTACTACGGGTACGACGGGCCAGCTCCACCGTGGAACGACAGCATCATCCATCACTACGTCTTCACCGTCTTCGCGCTCGATATGGATTCGACATTGGTCTACGGCAACTTCACCGGTCGCGACGTGAGGGCGGCCATCGACAGACACGTCTTGGCCGAGGCCAGCGTCGTCGGCACCTATGCCCAAAACCCGAGGCTTCTCGACTGAGCAGCGTTGCAGAGAAGGTCCATGGCCATGACTACCTGGTGGTTCGGTCGGCATTCACGGTTCAGGCGAGGGGTTCGGTCCAGACAAGTGCCGTGCCGTCGAGCACAACTACATCGTCCTGATTCGTGATCAGGCAGTCGAGTGTTGTCAACGGCTTGTCTTCCCGAGACTCCACCACTTCGACCCGAGCCGTGATCGTGTCGCCCGGCTTCACAGGTGCGCGGAAATTCCAGTTGACGTTGAGGAACACAGAGCCCGGACCGGGCAGGTCCTCGGCGACGACGGCATTGAGGAGACCGCTGGTGACCCCACCCTGGACGATGATTCCGCCAAACCGGGATTGCTCGACGACGGCCGCGTCATAGTGGAGGGGATTCCGGTCACCGGTGATCTCGGTGAAGAGCTCGATGTCTTTCTGAGTGACAGTCTTGGACCGACTGGCGGAATCACCCTGGTTCATAGCCTCAACTCTCGTTGATGGTCACCTTGTTGATGACGACATCGTCGTGAGGACGGTCATTTCGGTCTGTGGCTGCGGTGGCGATCGAGTCGACTGCCTCCAGGCCCGATGTGACCTTGCCGAAGATGGTGTAGGTGTGCGGGAGCCCCGCGTCGGTGTGGCAGATGAAGAACTGGCTGCCGTTGGTGTGCGGTCCGGAGTTGGCCATTGCAACGACTCCACGGTTGTAGTTGCCGGTGCCTTCGATCTCGTCGCGGAACCGATACCCCGGTCCGCCGCTTCCTGTTCCCGTCGGGTCGCCGCCCTGGATCATGAAACCTTTGATCACACGATGAAAGATGACTCCGCTGTAGAAGCCGTCACGGGCGAGGAAGACGAAGTTGTTCACGGTCTGCGGGGAGCGGACGGCGTCGAGCTCGATGACCACCTCACCGTGATTGGTGTCAAGGGTGGCGGTGTAGTTCTTGTCCAGGTCGATTTCCAGTTCGGGCGGGGAGTCGTACTGCTTTGTCATCTGGGTCCTTTTTCAACTGAGGTTCTTCCACGCGGCGTAATGATCACATGCGATCGCCCATGCATTGGGAACGGTTCAGGAGGTGAAGTAGGCGGGGGTGCTGCCGGACTTCCATTTGATGGAGCAACCCATTGAGGGCAGCTGCTGGTCGGAGACGAGGTCACCAGCGAGAACGGCGTCTATGGCTGCCCGCAGTTCATTGCCGGTGACGGGAATGCTGCTGTCGGGGCGAGACTCGTCGAGGCGACCCCGATAGGCAAGCTTGTTCTCGGCACCGAACAAGAAGAAATCGGGTGTGCACATGGCTGTGTATGCCGCGGCCACCATCTGGGTTTCGTCATACAAGTAGGGGAAGGAGTAGCCGAAGGTCTCGGCTTCTGTCTTCATCGCCTCTGGGGAGTCGGCCGGGTAGGCGTCGATGTCGTTTGACGAGATCGCCACGATCCCGAGACCGGAATTCGAGTAGTCACTTCCCAGCCGAGCGAGTTCTTGGCGAACGTGCTTGACGTAGGGGCAGTGGTTGCAGATGAACATCACCAGCAGCCCCTTCTTGTCGGAATAGTCGGCCAGCGAGACGACGTTGCCGGAAACGGTGTCAGGTAGCGAGAAGTCGGGTGCCTCGGTACCGAGGGCCAACATTGTCGAGGTAGTAGCCATGGAGCGAGTCTAGGAGTCTGTTGAATAATGCCGTTGGTCAGATCGGCGGCCAAGCGCGTCACTCGCAAGGACGAGGTGTCGCCACTCCTGGTGGCGGAATGGCGGAGTCGAGGACACCGCGAGTGGCGATGATCTGGTTGTTGAGATGGGTGACATGCATTGTTCAACGGGCTCCTAGGACTCCTCGAATGCTGAGATCACATCGCCGAATGTCTCGATCGAGCCCTCCAACGCCACGTCAGGGAGAGCGACCATCGAGTGCTGTGCCCCGGATCGGGAGTAAGACGAGAAGAGCGCAACCTGATCGTCCAGCGTGCCGACGTTGTATCGGGCGGAGTACTTCTCGACGGAGGTGTTGCGATCACGAAGCTGATCGACTCGCTCTCTCAACTCCGAACGGTCCGTGGCCACCAGCACTGAGATCAGGTGGGTTATCTCTATCTGCGCCGGGTCACGACCGAGATTCGAGCAGTGTCTCTGCAGCACGTCGACCTTGTGTCGAATCACCTCCGGCTTCCCGAAGAGGTTGCAGGCGTCGGCGTACTCGGCAACGAGTCTCAAGGTTCTCTTTTCGCCGGAGCCTCCCACCAGGATCGGAATCCGATCTTGTATCGGGCGGGGATAACAGACCAGTTCCCGGGCAGAGAAGCTCTTGCCCTCGAATTTGGGGGACCCCTTGCCCCAGAGGAGGGGGAGCATTCGCAGAGTGTCCTCGAGGAGGTCGTAGCGATCGGCCAATCCGGGGAAGTCGATTCCGTAGGCCCCGTGCTCGTCCTCGTCCCAGGCAGCGCCGAGCCCACACCAGGCACGTCCCCCGGACAACACGTCCAACGTGGCGACCATCTTTCCCAACAACACCGGATTTCGGTGAGTTATCCCGGTGACGAGCGCACCGAGGCGGATCCGATCGGTGACTCCGGCCATGTATGACAGCGTTGTGTATGCCTCGGGTAGGTCTTCCCAAGCCCGCCCAACCTGGGGTATCTGGCGGAAATGATCCATCAGCCATATGTCGCGGAATCCCGCTGCCTCGGCGCGCTGCGCGATCGAAGCGATCTGCTCCCCGAGGTTGCCCTGCGGCCAGTCGAACCTGCTCAAGAGGAGTCCGAAGGTGTGAGCAACCGGGGCAGAGAGGTCACGCTCCTCCTGAGCGATGGCAGCGACCTCGAGTGTCACCACGGCCACCGGTTGGCGAGTGTGGACGCCGTCGAAGTCCTCGGTTTCCACTTCTATGGATGCCGTCCTGAATCTGGCCAACTGTTTGCGCAAGACGCTCTTCGGGAGCGGTCTAGTCCGCTCGTCGTTCCTTTGCTCGCACAACTCTGCTGCCGTGTCGAACAGGATGGCATGGCATGACAGCCCGGCATCATGGGTCTGAGCGACCCATCTTCTCCGGTCCTCGGCATTGAGACCCATGGTGTCGATGACCGTGGTCAGCTCCCGAGACAGTCGCTCGGTGACGATCCGGTCCAACAGGTCAAAGGCTGCCGCGCTGGCCTGCTGGTCGTCCTGGTCGATGCCGACCGCCGCCCGAAGCGAGTCCGACGACACCACTTCGTTGGGGGCGAAGTGATCAGTGGCCCATGTTGACTTGCCGGAGCTACTGGGGCCGATCAAGACAACGACACACGGTGCGGGGAGTTTGAGCTCCATCAGTGAGGGTTTCTAGCGGTCTATCGCCCAGATGGTGTGGATGTGAGAGACGCTGCAATCATTTGTAAGGCGGACCACTGGCCAGTCAATCGGTAACGTGGTGGGCGTGACTGACACAATATCCGCCCCCTTCGGCCTTTTGGCCACAGCGATGATCACCCCATTCACCTCATCGGGAGAGGTGGACCATGACACCGCCTGGCGTCTAGCCAGACATCTTTCGGACCAGGGAACAGACACTCTTGTGGTCACCGGTACGACGGGGGAGTCGCCGACGCTCTCGGACGACGAGAAGGTCGCTCTATATCGGACCGTGGTCGAAGCCGTGAAGGAGAAAGACACTCTGGTCATCGCGGGTACCGGGACCTATGACACCCGTCACTCGGTGGAGATGACCGAACGCGCCGCGGAGACGGGGGTTGACGGAGTCCTCGCGGTGGCTCCCTATTACAACAAGCCATCCCAAGCGGGTCTGGTGGCGCACTTCTCAGCGATCGCCGACGTCGGAGTGCCCGTGATGCTCTACAACATCCCGGGACGGACCGGGTCCCTCATCGAAGTGGAGACACTGGCAACCATGTCCAGCCACCCTCAGGTTGTTGCGGTGAAAGACGCTGTGCTCGATCTCGAGTTCACCTCGGCGACCATCAAGCGCGTCCCCAGTCTGCCGGTCTACTCCGGCCAGGACACGTTCACGCTTCCCATGCTCTCGGTGGGTGCGGTTGGGGTGGTATCAGTGGTCGCCCATCTGGCAGGGAGGGTGATCAAGGCGATGATCAAGGCAGCCCAATCTGGTGATTGGCCGGAGGCCAGACGTCTTCACTACGAGCTCATGCCCCTGTGCGAGGCGTGTTTTCTGGAAACCAACCCGACACCTGTGAAGGGAGCCATGAATTCGTTCTGGGAACCTGTCGGTGATGTGAGGCTCCCCCTGGTTGCCGCATCTGACGACACGCTCGCAGCGATCGAGAAGGCGCTGGGGGCGCTTCAAGGCCTATGAGCGTGTCAGTCACATTCTTGGGCGGTCTCGGGGAGATCGGCCGCAACTGTGCCGCCGTCGAGATCGAAGGCAAGATCGCACTCATCGATGTGGGTCTCATGTTTCCCGAAGACGACATGTTGGGTGTCGACCTGGTGTTTCCGGACTGGTCCTGGCTGACCGAGCGGAAGAAGGACGTGGAATGCGTGATAATCACCCACGGTCATGAGGATCACGTGGGGGCCCTTGCCTACTTCCTCAGGGACATCCAGGTCCCGGTGTACGGGGCCAGGCTGACGATGGAGATGGCGAGTGGGCGTGTCGACGAGTTGGGCGTCGAGTCGGATCTTCGAACGATCACCCGTAGCAAGTGGATAGATCATGGGCCATTCCGGTTCATGCTCGTCCCGGTGACGCATTCGGTCCCGGAGGCGTCGGCGGTTGTTCTGGACACGCCAGAGGGCATCGTTGTCCACTCGGGTGACTTCAAGCTGGACCCAACACCCGTCGACGGGCGACCGACCGACCTGCCTGCGTTTGCGGCTCTCGGTCGGCGCGGTGTGAGGCTTCTCCTTTCTGACTCGACCAACGCCGAAAAGGAGGGCTTTGAGCCATCGGAGAGTTCGGTCGGTCCTCCGATCGCCAATGTGGTGCGGGATGCCCCCGGGCGGGTGATAGCTGCTTGCTTTTCCTCACATATGCACCGGGTCCAGCAGATCGCCAATGCTGGAGTCGCCGCGGGAAGAAAGATCGCCTTCTTCGGTCGCTCCATGCATCGCAACACCACCATTGCGACGGACCTGGGTGTCCTCGATATTCCGGAAGGGTCGGTCGTCGACATCAATGAACTCGTCAACCTGCCCGACGACAAACAATTGCTCATAACGACAGGGAGCCAGGGGGAGCCCTATGCCGCACTTTCCCTGATGTCGCAGGGCCGGCACAAGTTTGTCGACCTCGACGAGACCGACACGGTTCTCATCTCGGCAAAGCCGATACCGGGAAATGAGACGGCCGTGTCCAAAGTCATCTCCAATCTCATACGCCGGGGGGCAACGGTCGTCCATGGACGGAACTCCCATGTCCACGTATCCGGCCATGCAGCGAGAGAGGAGCTGCTGACCTTTCTCAACATTCTTCGCCCCAAGGCCTTCGTCCCGATTCACGGGGAGTACCGACATCTCCATGCTCACTCCGAGTTGGCGCGGGCCATGGGTGTGAAAACGGTCGAGGTCCTCGAGGATGGCGACCGAATCACGATTGAGGGCAAGAAGACCACTGTGAAGCGGCGGGCGGTGCCCGCCGGCTTCGTCTACCTCGACGGGTCAGCCGTGGGAGATGTTCAGGATGCGGTTCTTCGCGACCGATCTCACCTGGCCGATGATGGGGTCGTGGTGGTGACGGTTGGAATCGCCCATGACACGGGCAAGCTTCTCTACGGGCCCGACATGGACAGTCACGGGGTCATGGACGACCCGAGCGCAGTCCTGGCGAAAGCTGCCGATGCGGTGAGGGCAGCCATCGAGGAGCACAAGACTGGCCGGACCGACCACGCCGAACTGCAGAAGACGGTCCGTCAGGCCACCGGCCGCGTACTTCGCGCCGAAACCGCCCGAAAACCCGTGATCGTCCCCGTCATCATGGAGCTATAAGAAGCGAACCTCAGGTTCTACGGCCCGGATACGGGCCAAACGACCTCACGTTCGTGGTTTTGGGGCCTCGCCGACCTCCACCATCACCTCGTCGAGACTCTTGCGCCGCAGGTCGGGCACCACGCAATCATCGGCCGGGTAGCCAATCGGGAACATGCAAAAGGGGCGCTCGTTGTCGGGACGTCCCAGGAGCTTGGTCAGGAATCTCATGGGACTGGGCGTGTGGGTGAGCGTCGCCAACCCCATGTGATGCAGCGCCACTATGAAAATGCCAGCAGCTATCCCCGCTGACTCTTTGACGTAGAAGTTATGACGCCGCGACCCGTCAGGGTTGATGCCGTGACGCTCTTCAAACATCACTACGACCCAGGGCGCTGTTTCAAGGAAGGGCTTGCGCCAATCTGTGCCCAGAGGCTCCAGCGCCTCTCTCCAGTGGTCGGGCAACCTGCCGCCTTCATAGTTGATGCGTTCCTCTTCTTCTGCTGCCTGCCGTATCTGGTGCTTGATGTCTGGGTCTTCGGTCACCACAAAGCGCCAAGGCTGCCTGTGCGCACCTGAAGGCGCCGTGGAGGCAGTCTGAATGGCTAGCTCCACCAGCCCCCTGGGCACGGGGTCATCGGAGAAAAATCTGACTGAGCGCCGACACTCCATCTCCTCATGAAACTCCCTTGCACGTCGCTGCTGCTCCTCAGAGTCAAGACGCTCCGGTGTGTAAGGAATCATGGGTGCCGGCATGTGCTCCACCGTACCGATGCAAGGGAGATGCGCTGCCGTTCGAGTGGGGCCGGTTTCATGGGCATCCGGACATAAAGCCTGCGATTTCTCAGGATAAGAGGCCATCTGGACTTCACCCATAACAAGACGTCGGGTTCACCCCCATCAAGCGAGTGCGAACGCGGTTGTCTTCAACGGTTCACCATCGAGTGCGCGTACGTCTACGTGTGACCGCAGGGGAGACCACCCACCACCCAACCCCGAGCCGGAACCGACAAAGACGCTCACCCGGCGTCCCTATTCAACGCGCCCCCACCTCTATTTGACAAACCGTACGGTTGTCATCAGCGGCGCTCGCGCGTCAGATCGGGGTCTTCGGCGGGTCCACGCACCGGCATGGGCCAGAGAGCAGAAGCATGGAAGTCTGTTCCTCTTGGTGACACGGTAACTGTGTAGGGAGGCTACGGAAGGGGCACCCAGTCTGCACCTTGCCAGAAGCCCGAAGGAGTTCCGCATGTGGTCTCTGGGGGTGAACGCAACACCCTGTCGGTGAGAGTTGTCTTTTATCGGGGAGGTTGTTGTGGCGAGATTCACCGAAGAAGAGCGGGTTGAGGTTTGGGATCGGTGGCTGACGAACCGCACCAGAAGGTGCAGTGGAGGCAGTGCCATCGCCTTCTCGGCCAACTCGCCGATGGACAGGCTCGTCCGAGAGAAAACAGACGCCGCGTCGTCGATCCATTTCGTCGTGATGTTGTTGGCCCTCTTGCTCTGCTCCTCGGGACCCAAAACACTCAAA